>Ga0307380_10008506_pt1 | contig 13150 bp, 10 predicted proteins | sample UN3MG_FD_202239 | JGI IMG/M metagenome (GOLD analysis project Ga0307380, IMG submission 202239) | Soil microbial communities from Risofladan, Vaasa, Finland - UN-3 | ecosystem: Environmental > Terrestrial > Soil > Coastal area > Acid sulfate soil | place: Finland: Risofladan, Vaasa | collected... | reverse complement strand
AATTTTTAACTGCCCACAGTCCACCAAAATGTTTACTGAAACCCGCGACCTCTAGAATACCCATAAGTCTCTGCTACCCCTTTTTAGTAAGCTTGCCAAAGGCCATCTTCAGACCTCCCAAAATTCCACTTGGAAGAAAGATTATTACAACGATAAGAATCCCACCATAGACCATCAAGTGGACCCCACTGTAACCCCCCAGGACCTCCCGTGTGAATTCCGAGAGGCATTCCAAGATGCCTGCCCCCAAAAGGGGGCCAAAGACCGTGCCGGCGCCCCCGATAATAGAGCCCAAAAGTATCTCGATGGACCCAGCAACACCGAACGCAGCTTCCTCGTCTATGATCAGATAGTATTGGGCGTAAAAAGTCCCGCCCATAGCCGTAAGAAAGGAGCTGATAGCCATGGCCAGGAGTTTATAGTTAAACAAATTGATGCCCAAGCTCTGGGCTGCATCTTCGTTCTCCCGAATGGCTTTGAAATATGAACCTAGCTTCTTTCGTTCAATAATGTAGGTGAGGTAGAGGGCACCTGCCATCATGAATAGCATAATGTAATAATAGGGCACCTTGCTGCTAAATTGGAAGTACAGTAAGGAGTTCCCCTTGATAGGTATATTAATACCCAAAGGATATCTGACGGTACACACCTGCACTGCGATAAGCCTAAGCATCTCCGCGAAGGCCAACATGGTTAATGCAAAGTAGGCCCCCCGGAGCCCAAATCGAAAAGACAGAGACCCAATGAACAAGCCCATGAGCATCCCTGCAATTCCCGCCAGAAGCATCCCGATCCAGGGATTCACCCCCGCATGGACCTGAAGAAGGCTGGAAGTAAAAGCCCCTATGCCGAAAAAGGCCGCATGGCCAAAGGAGAACTGTCCAGCGTATCCCCCCAGGATATTCCAGGCCATGGACAGATATCCAAAAAAGAAGATGGTAGTTGCTATATGCACGAAGTAATCATCAATGAGGTGAGGGAGGATTATTAGAAAGATCCCCACTGCTACTATCACACAAATATTTCTCGTCCTTTGTATGCTATTACTCATGGGCCTTCCCGAAAAGCCCCGCTGGTTTGAAGAGCAGGACAAAAACAAAGATGAAGTAGATGATAAATTGTTTTAACTGACCAGGTATAAAGGCAGCCCCAACAGATTCAGCCAAGCCGACAATAAGCCCCCCAAAAAAAGCTCCGATGAAGTTGCCCATTCCCCCCAGCACCACTATCACAAAAGCTAGGATGACAAAGACGCTCCCTACCTGGGGGCTTACGTAGAAGAAAGGGGCGGTAAGAGTGCCTGCTGCACCCACGCATGCTGCTCCAATCCCGAAGGCCAGATAATAGATCCTCCTCAAATTGATACCCACGGTTAAGCTTCCTTCCTTCTCCTCCGAGACAGCTCGGATAGCCTTGCCCAAATCCGTGCTCTTGAGGAAATAATAGAGGATGACCGTGAGTATGACGGCAAAGAGAAAGGCAATCAGCTTTGGCAAGCTCATTGTCAATGTACCCACGGTGACAGCCTTGCTTAAATATGGAATCTCGAAGGTCCTGAAGTTGGGGCTCCAGAGAAAAAGTGCGAGGTTTTCAATGAACAGGGATACGCCCAGTGTGAGGAGAAGTTGGTTATATTCCGGCGCATCTAGGATGTACGCTATCAGGAAACGTTCGATCACCAAACCGATGACGAAGAGAACTGGGATGCTGAAAAGAAGGGACAGATATGGATCTATACCCAAAAGAACATAGATCCAATACGTAGTAAACATGCCCAACATCATGAAAGAGCCGTGGGCGAAATTGATGATGTTCATGACCCCGAAAATCAAGCTCAAGCCAATTGCCACAAGGCTGTACACCCCGCCCATAAGAATCCCATTAACAACAGACTGGAGGAAGAGATTGAGGCTAGGAATGGTCATAAGCAACTCCTCTTGATGTAACAGCAGAGATACAGCATATTCCCTAAATAATCACAAAACCTACTGGGGCACAAGCCTTTTTTGTGTTATACGATTAAAGGTTTCCCTCTCGCCCGAGGTGGCGAAATCCCGCTGCCCTCTATCTTTAAGATCAACCCCCTGACAACCAAAGCTCAATTGAGGTTGATAACACATAAGGTTTCTCAAAACGCTGACCCCAAAATGGACCCAAGCCATTGCTAAAAAATCCTTTGTTCTGTGAGCCTGTGATAGAGTTCTGGTCTTAGGTCTCTAAAAACCCCAGATTCAATCCTCGCACTATCAACATGTTCCAAGTTGACTACGGCCGATACTACTTCGTTTTCTCTTTCCTCTCCAGACGCTATGATCTTACCCCATGGATCACAAATAATACTGTCGCCAAAAAAATGAGTTTTCCCCTCATCCCCCACTCGATTCACAAAAACAGAAAACATTGCATTGTCAACAGCTCTCATTCTGGCTATTAGCTCGTACGTCTCCTTAACATATCCACCGGCTGCAACAGGATTGAAATAGATTTCGGCCCCATTCAATGCTAATATGCGTGCTGTTTCTGGAAAACGGCGATCAAAACAGATTCCGACTCCAAATTTTCCGAAAGGCGCCGTGTAGACGGGGAATTCAGATCCGGGCCTAAAGTAGAGTTTTTCTAATGATTGCACTGCTGGAATATGCCTCTTGCGACTTACTCCAATAACATTGCCCTCGGAATCAATAATCGCTGCACTGTTATGATAGACCCCGGGACCCGCCTTTTCAAAAATCGGCGCGATAATGTACATTCTATACTTTTTTGCGATCTCGCTTACTTTATTGATGGTAGGACCTGGTATTGGCTCCGCGATTTCAAACATAGGTTTGTAGTGTTCAAATTCTCTTTGCAAAAAACGATCGTATTCCATAGAGAAAAGTTCACCTAAGAGACATATCTGTACGTCTTCTTTGCCAGCTTTTTCCAATATGCCTAAGGCATTGTCAACGATTTCCTCCTTTGTTCCAACGATACATTTCAATTGAATCCCTGCGACTTTTACCTCGCGTTTTTGCCCCGCCATTTTAGGCCTCCTCCTATATATATTCTCTTTAAAAGATTCCGAGCGAGACTTTTCTGTTCTACTTAACTTCGAGCTAATAACTTCCTCTTTAGATTTGATTATGGGAAGTTCTACAGACAGGTATGAGTCACTACACTTGTTTTGTAATCATGCATATATAACTAGATAAGTAAAGTCAACATAAATGCTTTAAAAAAATGCACCACCAATTCTATTTTTTCAAAGGCATAAATCCATCTGGAATAAGACGATTAGCCTCACTAACAATATTCCCAAGGCTTTCTTTCAAACTTCGCGCTCTTCTCCTCAACTCAACTGTCGATGCCTTTCTTCTGAAAAACTAAACAGGATCTCTCCTGATAAATTTTCCAAACCCCCTTTTACCTACTATTTCACCATCCCTCATCACAACATTTCCCCTTACCATGGTGAGTATAGGCCAACCTTTTAGACGCCAATTCTCGTACACCGAGAAATCCGAGGAAGAATTTAACATAGTATGGGTGACTGTTTGTTCCTTATCCAAATCTACAATGGTCAGGTCAGCATCAGATCCAATTTGAATGTTACCTTTCCTGGGATAGAGATTAAAGATTTTTGCCACGTTATAAGATGTTACCTCTGTAATTCTCTCTAAGGAGATTCCTCTCTTGTGAACACCCTCGCTGAGTAGGACAGGAAGTACGAGAGCTGTCCCTGAGATACCCATGCTCGCATCCCAAATGCTCCCCGCCTTGCTTTTCCTTTTTAGGGCCAAATGGTCTGAGCCTACCGTTTGAATGGAGCCATCTCTTATTCCTTCCCAAAGCGCATCATTATCCTCTTTTGACCGGACAGGGGGAGAGATTTTCAGGAGATTGTCTGTCATATCCTCTTTGGTATGGGTAAGGTAAACAGGGCAGGTCTCAACGATTACCTTTGAGAAATGCTGTCGGCACAACCGTACCTCCTCCAACGCCTTTTTACACGTCAAGTGTACTATATAGAGAGGGCAATTGGTGAGTTGGGCAAAAAAAAGCGCACGCCTGACATACTCAGACTCAGTGAAGTCTGGTCGAGACTCGGCCCATGCAGCCGGGTCTGATCGGCCCCGATCTAACAGCTTTTTTCTGATATTCCAAATAAGCTCAATGTTTTCAGCATGAATACATGGCAAAACTCCCTTAAGTTCTTTTATGGTAGAAAGGGCATCATAGAAAATACCATCGGTCATCTCAGCCGAACCCATTCTTTTTGCATCTTCTCCCTTATATGCCATTAGGAATTTAAAGGAACTGACACCGTAGTCATCTACATATTTGCCTATCTTGCTGATATGTTCCTCAGACGAAATACCCAGATGTATTGAGAAATCAATGCAGGACCGATCTTCGCCAAGTATTTTGATCTCATCAAAAATCTTCTCATACGGCTCTTTTTGTCGGTAGTAGGTAATGATGGTACTTATTCCACCGGTGGCAGCTGATCTTGTTTCTGTAAGAAAATCTTCCTTCAGTTGGGACCCCAGCCCGAAGTGCACGTGTGGCTCGATGACTCCAGGCAACACGTAGTTTCCTTGAGCATTGATCACCTCCTTTGCAGTTATAGAATCTAAGTTTCTTCCAATCAGCACAATCCTTTCATCTTTAATCCCAATAGATCCCTCTATAATTCCCTCGCCGGGAATAACCATCAATCCATTCTTTACCAGGCAATCCAGCTCCATCTGTTCTCCTCCCTAATGTTGTTATTGTACTCTGTGTCAAAATGCAAATTCTTCCTCCCCATTATCTTTCTCTCCTTTCGCTACCCGTCCCAAGCAATCTTGATAAGCCTTTGTAATTATCGTTCGCTAGAGAATGCGTGGGTATACTGGCCAAAAGGACCTCTCAAAGAAGACATACTTGTCCCCGTGCGGAAACGCGGCACTGCCTCCTCCTCTAGTCCAAATCATCACGGCCGGGTATCTCTCTATCCTTCACATGCGAAGGATACATGGTCCCTCTCCGTCAGCAAGTTCTGGTCCTTGAATAGGTATCACGCCGTCACGACCGCCACCTCAAGGCGGTACCCACCGTGGCACCACTTAAGACTTATACCCCGCTGCTGCTCTCCTCTAGATCGAAATTAAGTTCATTCAGATCAAAAGCTATATCCACCTTTGGAGCTGCTATAATTCTAAAAACCACCACATCAATTTTAATCAAAGGCATCGAATGAGATTTATCCCAATTCTATTCCTAACTGCAAGAATAAAATGCAAGATTTCTCTTTTGCCTTCAGGTCTCTCTCTGGCCCATCATGTTCCCCACCTAGAATCCCTCGCCCCCATAAGGGGATAAGGTGTGTTTTCCTTTCCTATCTTCGGGGTTTATCAGGTGAGGGAAAGGTTGTTTCCGTGAAAATAACTTGCATTTCTCGAGTTATTGGGAGATTATCTTGTCTCCTGTTGAGTTGAGATACCTGTTCTGAGCTGAACCTGCTATAGGAGAGGAGGAAAAAAATGGATCCTAAAGAAATCTGCATCATCGGCGCCGGAAATGGCGGATCAGCGATGGCTGGTGATATGAGTCTGGCGGGGCATCGCTGTCGGCTGTTTGAGTTTCATGAGTATCCTGATAACCTGAGACCTATCATTTCCCAGGGAGGCATCCATGTGACCGGAATCGCCCGAACGGGATTTGCAAAAGTCAGTCTGGCAACTTTGGATCTTTCGGAAGCCGTTAAGGGGGCAGATCTCATCATGGTTACGACCCAAGCCCTAATTCATGAACGCGTAGCCCGGGAGGTGGCACCACACCTTTCGGACGGTCAGACAGTGGTTTTATGGCCTGGGAGTGGGGGGACCTTAGTTTTTCGGAAGGTGTGGGATGAGCTCAGGATGAATCACCGCGTCTTGTTAGCAGAGGCGGTCACATTTCCCTACTGCTGTCGCCGCCTAGAAGGACCGGGCACGGTCAACATCCACAGGGTGGACGGCCCGCGCATGCTGCTAGCGGCTCTGCCAGCCGCAGATACCCCAGCCGTCCTGGACGCTTTGGCAAGCGTTTACGCGAATGTTGTTCGGCCGGCAGTGAGCGTGCTTGAACCTGCACTTTACAACTGCAACATTATCGTCCATCCAGTTGGGGCACTGCTCAATATGGGGCACATCGAATACAGCAAGGGGGAGTTTTGGATGTACAAGGAGGGACTCACCCCCTCGGTCAAGAAGGTAATCTACCAGATGGATGCCGAGAGAATGGCACTCTTCAGAGCATTCGGATACGCCCCCTATAGCTATGACGAGATCTTTAGAGATTCCTTCAACATGGATATCGCCCAGTTCGCGGTCACATCAAGCAAGGGACCGTTCAGCATGCAGGACCGCTACATCACTGAAGACATCCCGATGGGAGCCACCCTCATCCTCTCGCTGGGTCGAAAGGCCGGGGTGCCGATGCCTACATATGAATCGATAATCCATATTGCCTCCGTAGTCAATGATACAGACTATTACTCCACTGGGCGCTCTCTGGAAAACCTTGGGCTGTCTAAATTGAGTCTGGAAGAGCTCAAGCGGTATTTTCTCACAGGCCAAGGATCATGACCGTTAATCGGGGCCTTTTAGGTTTACCCTAGGTCATAAAGGAAAGGGGTTTGAGAGCCCGCATAAGAGAGATAGGCATTATCATTCCTTTGGCTTTGTTTGAATTCGTCCCTAGTTAAAATAATCGAGTCAGTATCAGGCCTGTAATCGGTAGACGACGTGGCTTTAAGATATTCATCAAGATGGTGCGGAAAACCATTGGAATGCCCCCACTACCCCGTGGGAAAAGACCTAGGATAAGTCCCGGGTTGCTCTTAGCAAGGGTACATATGAGGGGCAAGGGGGGCTGGTAAATATGTTTTACCCCATCTACACCCCCTGAGGGATTTCTCGCTTCACATTCTTTTTCATTAGAAAATAGACTTTCCCTGCCTCATAAAATGAGCATGTTAGTTCTATTGTTTAAAAGACGACAGAAGTAGTAGCGAAATTTCCATGAGAGTGAGGAGCCCAAATGGTGATTTACTGTGTCAAACAAAGTGGTTGGAGGTGAATAATGATTGATTTAGAGCAAACGCATAAACAGGCTCAGGAACTCGAGAGCTTACTGCGGCTGCAAAGCCCGCCCTTAGCCTTGAAAATGGTTAGAAGAGAAGATCAAATTCCCGAAGAGGCACAACGCCCAGTAAAAGATATGAGATTCCACTTGTCTTTTTGCCAAGCCTTGGCCTTATCACGGCGGCATGGGCTTACTATTGCTCAGACCAAAGAAGACATGTGGTGTTTCGAACCAGTGGTGGGGTTGGGATTTGTGAAACCACACAGCGATTTCTAGACGGCCATACTCGACATCCTGAAATGTCCACCACCTTGGAAGCAGGCTCAACGTGGGCCAAGAATATGCCCCGTTTTGACTACGGCATGTATTCCGCTGTTGTATCTGCGCCTTTGGAAACTGCTAATTTTGAGCCCGACATTTTCCTCGTCTTTGGTGCCCCAGCAAAAATAACCCAAATAATGATAGTAAAGAATTGGCTAGACGGGAGGGATATTAACCCAACTATATCTGGTAACGCTGCCTGCATTTACTACGTTGTACCGCCAATTAAGGAAAAAACATGGCATATAAGCCTCCCATGTGGAGGGGACTTAAGGAGAGCCGCTTGTGAGGACTATAACATGGTCTTTTCTGCACCTATGGAAGTGCTGGGTGATCTGTTGACAGGACTTAAGGAAATTTTGAACAAAGGCCTCGGATTGCCTCCCCAGGTTTCTCCAGCAATAGAATATCCCTTGCCCAAAAGCTATGTTGAGGTCGGCAAATCAATAGGTATGGATTGGGTTAGGTAAAATATGTGTCAAGGCTTCATTCCCTGCAAAAAGGGTCTGAGTGCGGTTATATCTTCCAACTCTAGTAGATTCGCCAGCATCTTCTCTACCTCTTCCACAGCAGGCTCCGGTAGCGTCATCCGAGCGAGACAGCGGAATTTAGTCTTCAGTTCCTCTTCTGTTAAAGGCCTGTCAAACCCCCCACGTGGTCGTTCAACGCTCTCAGTCAATGTACTCCCGGATCGCAGCTTAACTTCGACTCGGGCAGGCCTCACGTCAGGCAGCATTGCTGTCAGCTTAGGATCCTCCCGAACGACCACACGTCTGGCAATCGCCCGAACCTGAGGGTCGGATACAGCATCTTCCGAATAGGCGTCTAGGTCGTTGGTGCCACGCACCAACCTAACCGCAACATTGTATGGTATCGAATGTTTCGCCGCATACCCGTTGGCTGGATCGTTCCAGCTCAAACGGGTAGCTGGATCGTAAGTCCAAACTCTAATCTCCTCAACCTCCCTGGCTTCAAATGGAGTTCGAGCAAGCAGTGTGGCCATGGCCTCTATGGGCGCATGGTTCCATCGGCTACAGGCATAGAGTTTGAAGTAATTTCTGTTGATGTAGAACTCCCGGCCGAGGTCGTCCCCCAATTGATCGTCACTGAAGGAATCACCCAGGATGTGCCCAAACACTACATTCAAGGAACCTGGCTCACCCGTAAAGCCAGCCTGCACAAGCAAGGGTGCCAGCAAGCCATTATGGTTCGTTAGGCCCGTAACCAGATTACGAACAGATGCACCTGTATTGGCAGCTGTCTGTGAAGAAGCGATGCACATACCTGCCGCCAGATCCAGCGTCTGAGCCATCTGCTCCACATCCATGCCAAGCAACCGGCAGGCCGCCGCTGCCACCCCCACAGTAGCATGCGTGCCAAAGGGGTGTACTGCCTCACGAAGGTGCGTTGCTCGCCCAACACGAACGGCAACCTCGTATCCAGCGATGAAGGCTGTTAGCAATTCGGCGCCCGATTGCCTCTGTTCCTCTGCTAGCGCCAGTGCGGCTGGCAAGATATGCACTGCTGGATGGTTAATTGCGTATTGGTTACCTTCGTCTAACTCTAAGGATACAGCACCTGTGCCATTAACCAAAGCGGCAACATGTGGGATCACTGTCTCTTGACGTCCCATGAGGGTGGACCGACCTGAACAACCCAGGGTGTTCACCATTTCTGCCAGGCCCTTTACTTCAGGCAGCACAGCGCCGGCGAGCATTGTCCCCAGGGTGTCACGAATAACCCAAAGTCCCTGGTTACATACCTCTTGGCTCAGGTCACTAATACCTAAGTCATGGGCAAATTTGGCTAATTTCCTTGTAACCCCTAAAGCACGCTTGCGGTCACCTATACGGGCCTCTCCGGCGCCTGACTCCACCTTTGTTCGCTGGGAATAAGGCTTCGTTCCTTCTGACATAGTACCATTCTTGGACATAGTAAAACCTCTTGGTTAAAATTCCACAATTCAAATTTCCTAGCATACCTACAAGGAAAACGGGCGAAAAATAATCCTTCCAGATGCATTAAAGTGGCAAGGGGCTCCTTTTTGTTATGAATTAACATATTGAAATGAAAAAACAAATCAGACAGAGTGTTCCTTTAAGACGCTACCACAAATTACAAAACGTTCAAAGGAGAAATTCAAAACTCTGTGACAAAAAGCGTTACTGTTTTTGAATCAAAGGTCGATTCATGATTTATATCTGACAACACCGATATTACTTATTGACAAAAAACAAAAAAATGAATGATAACATGTCTGTATAACCATACTTTTAAGGAAGTGGAAAATCTTTTAGTGAAATTCTCATTGAAGTGAGGTTGTGAATGGCTTGCTCCTTTGGTAAAATAATTGGCCATTCACGTAAAGGTTTTTTCTTTTTATACTGGTGCCATTAGTCACTACCGCTAATACTGTGAAATAAGAGACATTTGCTGGTCTTTATCGAACTTGAAATGCAAGGTAAAGCTCAAAAAAAGAATCCTTGTAGAACTTAGGGAAAGAAGGAATAGCATGGCCCTCTTGCCTGTCTATTATCAGATCAAGCAGACTATTAAGAACTGGATCATTAACAAGGAATATGAACCAGGGGATAAGATCCCCTCTGAAAACGAACTTGCGAAGAGATTTAATGTTAGCAGATTAACGGTCCGTCAGGCGATTTCTCACTTAATTCAAGAAGGCTTTCTAAGCAGCAAGAGAGGTGAGGGCACATTCGTAACTAGGGATAAAAATTTAATAAACAGTTTCAGTTTAGAGTTTAGTGGGTTTATGGATGACCTCTTCTACCAAATATCGAAGTCCAAAACGAAATCGGTGACGATGGCCAAGATGTTACCACCGCAACCGATAAAGGACAAGCTGAGATTACGTAGCAAACACGATGAGGTTATACAGATCAAACGGGTCCGATTCTTGATGGAAAATTCTTTTGCTTACACTATAAATTATCTCCCTATTGAGATTGGCAGCAAAATCAAGGAAACGGATCTTTTTAGAAAGCCATTGTTGCAGATCATTGAACAAGACCTGGGGATTCGATTTACCGAAGCATTTCAAACTATCGAAGCCTCCTTTGCAGACCAAGAAGTCGCACATAAATTAGGAATTCCCTCCGGATCACCAATTTTATTTGTTGAAAGAATTATGTATTCTAAAAATCGGAAACCACTTGAAGTGGTTCAGTCCTCATATCGGGGGGACTTGTACAAATATATTGTTCGCCTAAAGAGTGTTAAAAGAAAACGGGGTAGCATCTGGATACATCAGGATGAATAAAACATATAACGTACTTATTCTTTTAACTATTTGATGCTCAGCGTTAACGCGTTGAATATCGTAAATGCCTTGTGGCATGGATATATGCTATCGAATACGCACTTACTGGGGGCCGGTCTCTGTCCCCTGAGTGTCCAAAACAGTTAGAGATGAAAAGGAATCTATGACAGGCTGACCAATGAACTCAAGCGGTTTACGAAAGCTTTGGAGGTCGTCTTACCCCTCACCGTGATGCATTCGTTCAGATTTTGGAATTAATAAATACCTGCCAAATAGGTAACTCTCGGACCAGACTATTTTTTTCAAACCGATAAAGAAACTAGTTTAATTCCTATGCAATAAATTTATTTAATTGGCGTGGTATTCAAAGAAAAATCACTACAAGTCGGAAGCTGATAGAAACAGCAAATGTATTATCAGTTAAAAGTTGTTGATGTTCCAAGGAATGGATTTGATATGGATGGAATATGTCTATTAATTTTTTTCTTGATTTAACCTGTCTAGTTATATATACTTATATATATGTTGCAAAAAACCTTATAACTAATAAAAGGCAAAGATTATATGGCTTACCCAGCTGAAATGCAAGGTTCTATAAAAAAAGTGGAGGCTTCACGGAGTCGTCGGAAAGAGCAAATTTTTCCGAGATTGGATATTGCTGAAAAGACCAAATTATTAGAAAGTTACCATCCTGATTTTGTTGCTAGCCAGAAAAGGGAGATTAGGATAGGTGCAAATAAAGGGGATTGGGGCCCCAAGGAATTGGTTGAAATGCTGGAATCCCCCAGCCGGTTGATTCCCGATGGTGTTAATTTGACAAAGGTGGATTATAAAACGGATATATTGATTATTGGTGGTGGAGGGGCAGCCGTCACAGCTGCGCTGACCGCTCAAGAGCAGGGTGCAAAAGTATTGATTGCGACGAAATTGCGATTGGGCGACTCGAATACTATTATGGCTGAAGGCGGGATTGGTGCGGCAACATTACCTGAGGACTCTCCTGTCATACACTTTATTGATACCATGATAGGTGGAAGGTTTAAGAATATCCCTGAATTGGTTGAGGCGTTAGTGACCGATGCCCCTTTCATCGTAGAGTGGCTCACGAATATGGGTGTCAACTTTGACCGACACCCAGATGGCACCTATTTCACCCATATGCCAGGAGGGCATTCACGGAGGAGATCCCATTCAGTGAAGGACCTTACTGGATTAGAGATCATGAGAGTGCTCTGTGATGAAATTCGTAACCAGGAAATCAATGTCTTAGAATTTAGCCCCGCCGTTGAGCTTATCTTGGATGACCAAGGACAATGTGCAGGAGCGGTCCTGTTGAACTTTGACACCGACCAATATATCGTTGTTGAGGCTAAGGCTACTATCCTAGCCACAGGAGGTATAGGACGTCTGCACCCGCAGGGTTTTCCAACGTCAAATCATTATGGGGCAACAGCAGATGGCTTAATTATGGCCTATAGGGCAGGAGCCAGCCTGATTTACATCGATTTCATTCAATATCATCCAACGGGAACGGCATGGCCTGAACAGATGTTAGGACTGCTTATTTCAGAGGCATTGAGAGCACAAGGAGCCCAAATAGTAAATGTCGAAGGAGAGATGTTTGTTGATCGGCTTGAGACAAGGGATGCACTATCTGCTGCAATCATACGCGAGTGTGGAAAAAGGGACAAGGGAGTTTTGACACCTACTGGCATGACAGGTGTGTGGCTTGATACACCACTTATTGATCTGATATGCGGTCAGGGGACTTTCTTAAGAAGATTTGCAGGAATTCATAAGAGGTTTGGGAAGCATAACATTGATCCTATTAAGGAGCCTGTATTGGTATATCCCACACAGCACTATCAAAATGGAGGTATCCAGACAGACGTGAACAGCGAGACTGATATCCCAAATCTCTATGCAGTTGGTGAGGTACAGGGTGGTATCCATGGGCATAATCGATTGGGGTCCAACTCTTTAGTGGATATTTTTGTCTTTGGTCGTCGGGCAGGGAGATATGCAGCACAAAGGCTTGGAAAAACTACTATTGGAAAATTATCACTTGAGCATATGAAAACATATGATGAATTGTTGGTTAAAAAGCAGATCAGTACCGGGAAGGTTTCTCCATTGCTTCTTCCCGATTATCGTTTTGAAAAGGCGCTGACAAGTGTGCAACATATAAAAGAGCGTTAAGGAAGAGTATGAAAATGCTTAATGATGTAATCAAAATGATACCTATCTATGTGATGGGAAGAAAATATGAGGTACCTAAAGGCTTGACTATTCAAAAGGCATTGGAGTTTTCAGGCTATTGGCTAAAAAGAGGATGCGGGTGTCGAGGAGGGGTATGCGGGGCATGCATAACTGTTTTTCGGAAGCGGGGTGACTACAAGATCAATGTAGGCCTGGCGTGTCAGACAGTGGTAGAGCCAGAGATGGACCTTGTTCAGCTTCCCT
>Ga0307380_10008504_pt1 | contig 13151 bp, 12 predicted proteins | sample UN3MG_FD_202239 | JGI IMG/M metagenome (GOLD analysis project Ga0307380, IMG submission 202239) | Soil microbial communities from Risofladan, Vaasa, Finland - UN-3 | ecosystem: Environmental > Terrestrial > Soil > Coastal area > Acid sulfate soil | place: Finland: Risofladan, Vaasa | collected... | reverse complement strand
CCTTACCCGTGAACTCTACTGGCTCCAGGAGCTTAAAGACTTCGACCGTGTTCCTAAAGTCCTCGACACATTCGCCAACGGATACGTACTTCTCACATTCATAGGAGAGCGTATCTCTCAGTACAACATCCCGAGTGACTGGAAAATACAGATGGCTTACATCCTCACTACCCTGAAGAAATACAAATGCTGTCACAACGATATCAAACCAGACGATATACTCATACTAAACGGAAAGATAAATCTCACTGATTTCGGTTGGGCAACCAGAACAGATGAACCAATCCCATCAAACTGGCCGAAATGCATTAACGATCTAGTGCGAAAACCAAACGAACCGTTTGATGACGCACGTTCATTTGACAGGTCAATAAAGCTTGTACTGAGTGGTGAAAAATATAGAAGTTCTCCATGCATAGATACTTAACACTGACTAAAGTCAATTCAATCATCATTTTTTACTTGACAGAATACAGTGCATAGACAATAATCAAAGCAGAGGGATTTGTTCCATGAGCTCACCTAAAATGCAGTATAGTAAAAAGGTTATTGAAGACACACTGGCTCTCCTTTATCTCAATAAAGGCGATCTGGTGAAAACTTCCGAACAGTCTGGAATAAGCATTTCAGAAATCCAGAGGATGAAGAAGGAAGCGTTCCGCATCAACGATATAGTAAGAGTAAAGCAGTCAAAGGAATTCCTTGAAATAGGCCACAGCTTCCTCATTAAGCTAATCAAATCAAGAGAGTTCAAGGAACAGGTAAAGGCAGCTCCCCTGAAAGAAGTAACAGACTTCGTGATAAAACTAATAGATAAATTGAAGGAATACCAGGAGTCTCTCGGAATCATGGGCTTAAAGCTTGAAGATGTAAATAATGATTCAGATGAAGATTCTGTCGGCAAATCAAGAAAGCCTGAAGAGCTTGGAAAGTTTTCTCTTGTCGGTCAGCTTGAAGAAAAAGAAAAATCAAATGAAGTAAAAGAGATAATTCCACCGCAAAACTCAGCAGAAGAAGAAGTCAATATCTTCGATATACAGTAACTATGCCACAAGCAAATGCCGGTAACATAGTTCAGAAAGTATCAGAAGCAGAGAAGATAAGACGCGCTCGAGTCAACATCAACGACTACATGGAGTACGTCTTCGACATAGAGCAAGCCGATCTTCACCGACAGTGGCACGATTTTATACAGTCAAAGAAATGGTCGATGATACTTGCTCCCCAATTCCACGGGAAATGCGAAGTCGGAGAAACATTAATACAGCTTTCTAGCGGAGAACTAAGGGAAGTAAGAAGCATAAAAAAGCAGGAATCAATAATTTCATACAACATAAAAACCCATTCATTTGAATCAGATATATGCTCAAGCGTTTCTTCTAACGGATTGCATAGAATATTTGAAGTATCAACAAAATCAGGAAGGACAATTAAGTGTACGTCAAATCATCCGTTCTATACTTTTTCAGGATCATGGAAAAACGCAGAACTTCTTTCAGTAAATGATTTCATTCCTGTTGCAACTGGAGTTCATTTCAGTCCGGTGCAATCAACTAATCCAGATCATATTTTTATCGGATACATGATTGGTGATGGTTCATGCTCGCATCCGCCTTCATTTACAAACAAGGACACATCGATTATTAATCACTTTAAGGAAATATGTAACAGCCTTGGCATAGGATACAGTACGCAGGAAAAAATATACAGATGCACTCTTCGTCAACCTTCCGAAAACATTCTAAAACTATTTTCTCTATACGGTAAAAATTCCTACACAAAATCAGTTCCATCAAATATATTCCGACTTCCACTGCATCAGCTTTCAGAGTTCATAGGCGCTTACTTTGCATGTGACGGAACAGTTGACAAGAACAGGCTTGAAATATCATTCTCATCGGTAAGTAAAAAATTACTGGAAGACATATCAACCCTTCTCCTGCGTTTCAATATAGTTTCAGTCCTGAAATTAAAAAACGGAACATACAACGGCAGGCGACATGTTTCATGGAGACTTTCTGTCCGTGGAGATATGGTACTTCTATTCAGACAGAATATAAAATTCAAGGGAGAAAAGAACAATGTCCTTGACGATATTTGCAACAAGCTAAACAATAGAAAATTTTCGAGAAGCTGGATTAATGTGGTTCCGCCTGAATGGAGATCTTATTTAAAGCATACAAGAGATTGGTATAGTGATCGTTCCGAAAAAAGCAGTGGTCATTTTGGAACAACCGGCAATGGTAACGATATAAAAGTTGCTAAGTATGCAGCATGGCTTGAGGAAAATGATCTTCTTTTGCAAAAATTAAATGCACCTATATTCTGGGACAGAATAGTATCTGTAAACATACTTCCACCTGAAGAAACGTATTTCATATCAGTTGAGAAAAATAGAAATCACATAACAAATGATTTCATAACTCACAATTCAACCCAGATAACTCTCGGCATCCCAACCTTCGGTCTCGGCAAGAACCCAAACCTCCGATTCGGTATCGTCAGACAGTCAGAGCCAATGGGCCACTCCGCAATCTCAGCCATTAAAGAAACAATAGAAGAGAACGGAAGATACCACACGGTTTTCCCGCACGTAACTCCAAACAAGAAACTGAGCTGGAAACTCGACCGTCTTACCGTTGTACGAGACCGTACAGACGAATCTCCATCTATCCACTCAATGGGAATAACATCAGCCCCGTCCGGTAGAAAAGACTGGCTCATGTTTGACGATCCATGCACCTACGTTAACTCCATCTCCCAACCCAGACAACGGCAGTCAATCATAGACAACTCATGGACTCCATTTAAAAACCTTCTCGGTCCGAACGGAAGAATGACTTACATCTGCACTCCATACCACGAAGCAGATCTCACCGGAGTACTCCGCAAGCACAAGGTATTCGCAGGCGCTGTATTCGCAAAAGGCATAAACCGTAACTTCGATCCGATCTGGGAAGAAGTCTGGCCACGGCAAGCCCTCATGGACTGGTTCGAAACAGAAATAAACCCAAGAGAATTCTGGCGGGCATTCGGCCTTGAAACAGTAAGCGCAGATGAACAGCTCATAACAGTCGACCAGCTCACAGCATTAAAGGTTCCGTTTTTCAAAATACCGGAAACATGGCACAAGTTCACCGGAGTCGACCTTGCCATAGCCAACACCAGAAGAGGTGCAGATAATAAAAGGACATCAATATTTACCATAGCGGTAGATCCTGAAACTAAATACAAGTACACGGTAGACATCCGTTATGGTAAGTTTTCATCTCCTGAAACAGCCCGGCAGATAGTAGAAGTAAGCATGGAGCACAAGCCACAGCTCATCTACGTTGAATCAAATAACTACCAGTACGCATTGCAGGAATGGATAGCGGTATCAGGCATTCCCGGATCATCAGAAGCATCACAGAAAATACAGCCGTACTTCACCGGATCTGAAAAGACAGATGCAAGCATAGGACTTCCAGGCCTTGCCGGAGAATGTTCACGCGGAATGTGGCGTATTCCATCAGACATGGAAGACCACAGCGGAACATGCAAATGCGGAACATGCCAGTGGATAAGAGAATTCACCACCTATCCCGTTGCAGAATTCAGTGACGTACTAATGGCATCATGGATGTCGATGAGAGCTGCCAACAGCTATTCATATGAACCGCAAGTAATATTCATAGGAGCCGGAGGACACCGGAAAAGGAGAATGATGTATGAGATTCCTTGATCGATTCAAACCCAAAACAATACAGCTCATCACCATGCAGATAAAAATATTCGAAGCCGGAAAGTCTATAGAGGTAGGACCGCAACACAAGTTCCATTCCATAACAATAAAGTCTCATCCATCAAACGTAGGCATGCTATTCATAGGGAATATTGACGTAAACGTAACAAACTCCATAGCAATAGACGTAGGAGAAGCAATCTCCATAGACGTAGGAACAAACAGATATTTATCACCATTTTATATAACATCAAATGTATCTGGATCTCTCGTCCAGATTTTCGGAACCGGAGAATAAGTGATGGGAACACAGCTTATAAAGAGCAACAGGCAGATTATAGCTCCACGGCAGTTAGCGAAAGAATCAAAGACAACTCAGCTTGTTTCTCAGGAATACGCATTTCCAAGCGTACCTTCCGATATGGAAGAGCACATCTATACATATGCAAAGTACACATGGACTTACGCAAGTGTATACGTAATAGCTAACGCAGCAGCAGGTGTAGAGCTTAAGTTCTATGAAGGACTTGGAAAAGAAGCCAAGGAGCTTCCGGAAGACGAACTCAAAAAAGTTCTTCAGAACCCAAACCCGATCAATGACGAGTACGATATATGGGAAGCAACCTACTCATTCCTCGAACTAACCGGAAACGCATACTGGGAACTCGTCCGTGAGAACAACAAGATAAAAGAGATCTATCCGCTCCGTCCTGACCGCATGAAAGTTGTCGGAGATCCAAAGAAACTTGTCGGTAAATACATCTACACGATGAACGGAAGCGAAATAACATTCGAACCAAGCGAGATACTTCACTTCAGCTATTTCAATCCTATATCAGAGCTCTACGGTTTCTCTCCCATAACTCCCACAACCCAAACCATGACCATAGATCTCTACGCCCTTGCTTACAATAGAAACTTCTTCCGTATGGGCGCTCGTATCGGTGGTGTCCTTGAAACAGACAGGCATCTTTCAACTGATGCAATAGACCGTCTCGAAGAATCATTCGGTTCAAGGTACGGAAGCTATTCAAATGCATGGACAACTGCCGTACTTCAGGAAGGTCTTAAGTACAAAGAGATCTCACCAACTCACAGAGAAATGGCATTCATAGAACTTCGCAAGCAGGCCCGGGAAGAAGTGTTTGCTGCAATGGGAGTATTCCCTATCCTGTTCGGTCTCATGGAGCATTCCAATTACGCTACCGCTCACCAGCAAAAGAAACTGTTCTACGAAGGAACCATATCTCCTAAACTTAAAAAGACACAGAGCAGGATTACCAAGCTCAAACAGCTCGAAGGAAAAGAAAACATCAAGGCAAAGTACAACCTTGACGACATAGAAGCCCTCAAAGAAGAAAGGGAAGTTCAGGCAAAGATAGATGCGCAGTACACAGACTCCGGAATTAAAACTATAAACGAAATACGCGCAGAACACAAGCTTCCTCCTGTATCATGGGGAAATACATGGTGGCCACGAAAGGGAACACGGACTCCAATGGGAACGTCCTCTCACGTTGAAAGAACTCCGAGTGCAGACGGCCAGCCCATCAGGATATTCAATCAGGCAAGGATAACAAAGAACAAGGGGAGGTAGCTATGAAAAGTTTATTATTATTACTTCTTTGCGCTTCAGTACTTGCATCATGCACTGTCGGTCCCATGAAAACTATACGTCCTGACGGATCAGTTGAAGAAGGTGGCTGGTTCTCATTCGGTCAGCTCCAGACAGCAGATGGCTACAACACCATATATGTAAACAAGGGAGTTGGCGGAGACATGGAGATTCCAGTTCCGGGAACAGGCGGTTTCTCTGTATTTAAACTGTCATTCGGCTATCTCAACAGCACAAGAATGCTTCTCGCTCCAGACGCAACTATCGTTCTTGACGTTTCCATAGATATGTTCAATAAGGGAACCGGAGTTACCGACACCATGCTTTACGGACAGGAGGCAGTTACAGGTTACGCTGAATTCCTCGAAGACTCAAGAGATACAGATAAGGAAATAGTAATCGTTGAATAGCAACACAAATTAGTAACATAAAGGAATACCACTATGATTACTTTAAGATTTCTAGGCTGCAAGGGAGACAGGTCTCTTGTCAAGTCATCAGACTGCCAGGCAGATTCAACTGTAGTAGTTGACTCTCAAGGCAAGAGAATGATGCTTAACTGTGGCGAGGACTGGGTTGATAAAGTAAGCCTGCTCAATCCAGACATGATCTTCCTGACCTCTCCGGAACCGGAACACGCTTACGGCATAATGAAACGTGACAAGCAAAAAGTATGTGCCTATCCGGAAGACCACGAACCGCTATCAAAGCTGTTCAAGTATGACGCAACAGTTACAGAAAAATACAGCAGGGGATCTCTCGGTGACATAGAAGACGTTGAAGTAAACGGCTCGTCAGTCATGTTCAGCGTGTACGGAAAGACAGTCCTCTACGCACCGGAATTCTGTCCGGACGACCTAGAAGGTTTAAAGAAAGCAGATCTCTTCATAGGAAACGGCTATTCCTTCAAGGACAATATAACAACAGAAGGAACGTACAGCAAACGCCAATACGTTTCCCTGCTCAATCAGATCTCCCTCTGCAAGAAATACGGCGTACAGGAAGCTATCTTCACGGCATTCGGCAAGCAATGCGTACAGATGGGAAGAGACAGGCTCTACAAGGCAATCCAGCCTTACACCGATGGCATGGATGTTGTCCTCGCTTACCACGGCTATTCAATGGACATAGACGAGCTTGACGAAACCCTATCCGTTCGTCAGCCGTTCGGCTCTCCCGGCGGTAAACGCTTTATGCTCAAACACTTACTCCGCTTCATGCCACCTCACCAGACTTACGTAGAATGCTTCATGGGTGGCGGCTCACTCTTTTTCAAGAAAGATCCATCACCGCACGAAATAGTTTGTGACAGAGATCCGGAGATCTACTTCCTTTACAAGTACATCCAGACCTGCACAGACGAAGACATCGCAACCCTCGAACGATTTAACTGGAAGTCAAGCAAGAAACAGTTCGAACAATTAAAAAGCGAACAAAAGCAGTTCATGGAAAAGTCAGAGGGAGCTTTTGATTTCGGGTTCAACGATGATGAGAAACCGAAAGGCAGTTCTGGCGATAGCCAAACTCCCGATAAGGTTGATCATAATAAGTTGACACCGGGACAAAAGGAAAACAGCTCCAAGAGGTTTTACAGAATAATGTACTTGAAACGATTTTCAGATGTCGGTTTTATGAAAAGTTACAACGCTGTGTCAGACGGAAGAACGCATACAATATGTAAGCGTATTGCACCGGTCCGCGAAAGACTTAAAAATGTAGAAATAATGAACGACTCTTACGAAAACGCAATCAGGAAAGGTGATGCCAAAGACACCTTCCACTTCATCGACCCTCCCTATCCAAACGCTCAGTACCCGTGGAAATACCAGATAGATCCTGTTGCCATGCAGGAAATACTAAAGAGCATAAAGGGAAAGTTCCTGCTCACTTACGAAAAACAAGGTCGTAACATATTCACCGGATTCTATCAGCGCTTCATAAAACTTCGCAGCCAGGCTAATCCCTGGAGGGGGGTGATAAACAAGACAGAACTTCTCGTAGCAAATTATCCGTTTGACAACCGCAGCAAAGTAAGAGACGCTAAATAAAAAGGAGATGGCCATGATGAAAAAATGTTTACTACTCATTACCTGTTTATTTTTAATGTATGGCGTAAGCTATGGTGCTGATGCAACTCTGAACTTTTCATGGACGCATAACGTACCTGCAGACATAGCCCATTACACAATCAAGGAAATGTCAGGACCGCCAATAAGTATTGCAACAGGAGTTGAATACGATGTTCCCTTTACCTATCAGGGAAACCCGGTAGAGAACCTAACTCACAGCGAAGTAATAGTAGTTCCCGTTGAAGTTGAAACCTTAAAGTGCTATAGGGTAAGCGCTACAGATGTCAATGAAAACGAGAGCGGTGACAGTGACGAAGCATGCGCAACGATATTAATCGAAGATACCGTTCCTCCGTCAGACTGCACAAACTTCAACGTAGAGTTTAACGTAGCACCGGAGTAGATAAATGGAAACCCTTGATCCGCAGGTAGTAATAATAAAAGACGAAACAGTTGAAATATCAAACGATCTTTACCGGAAAATACTTTCCGAGATCTCAGTAGTCCTTGAGAGTAACGGAATGGACAGCTCTGCCGAAAATGGAGCTGAGTGGATACCAAAGAAACTCCTTAAACCAAAAAAGAAGGACGATGTAATAAGAAATACGGAGGTGAAGTAAATGCCTTGGTCTGTATTTAAAGATGTACCGCAAGCATTAAAGACTGCAGGACTCGACCTTCCGCAAGCTAACGTCTGGGCGAAATACTACGACCAGGGAAAGTCTGCAGACATGCAGTCTCCAGGTGGTTACGCCTGGACTATGTTCAAGAAAGCATATTTAAAGGAAGGAGATAAGTGGGTTCGCAAGGAACAGGAACAGAAGTCAGAAATAGAAATTCCATACGTTATGAAAGACGAAGTTCTCCTGCGGGAAGGTGAGGCAAACGGCATATTATACAGCGCCGAAGAGATAAAGCTTTCAATCCCGTACTTACAGCAAGAAATCCACGAAGGAGACGACCCCGAAGTCCGTCACAAGAACTCTGTCTTCTGCGACCATGACGACCTCGAAGAAGGAACGTGGAAATGGGTAGGTCACTTTGAAAACACACGATGGGATGAAGCAGATAAAGTCCTCAGGGCAGATATCTACCTTGCCGATGAACGTATCGCAAAACTCATCGACTATCAGAGACGTCAGGGTATAATGCGTTTCGGTATAAGTCCGCGCCTTTCCATCCAGGAAAACAATGCAAAGGCATCAAAGATAGTTTTCAAGGGAGTATCACTCGTTATATTCCCTGCCGGTGGTCCACAGCTCATGCTCGAAAAGAACGGACACTTCACATCTACAGCACCATTTTTCAAGATGGACGAAGAGCGAAGGGTAGTTTACGGTGTAGTTCTCGAACCATACTACATAGACTCTCAGGGCGACTGGTTCGATGAATTAGAGATAGAAAACGCCATGTACAAGTTCATGGAAGACTACCAGATCCTAACCGTACAGCATCAGGACCGTCTCGGCAGACAGACTCCAGTAATGTCAGACGAACTATCCAAAGACTGGGAATCACACTGGAACCTCGGAATAGCGCAAAACTTTATCGCTCCATGCGACTTTGAAATGTACGACCAGAAAATCAAGAAAGGCTCATGGGTAATGGCAGTAAAGGTGCGTAATGACAAGGAATGGCAGATGGTTAAGGAGTCAGGACTAACCGGGTTCAGCATAGGAGGCCTTGCAACTTAATATGACAATAAACAAAAAAGACTTGACAGGTTTAGATAATTATGATGTTACTATAAATAACACAAAAAATTATCTAGTATTGCGAATTTACTTACTATGACTTACAGTTTATCTTCAAGCGATAAAAACAAGCCAAGCTGACTTGCACGAATAACCCGTGCTTGTCGGCTTTTGTTTTTTTCAGGAGGTACATGAATGAATAAAGCAAGAAGAAGGAGAAACGTAGTAGTAAAAGAAGTAAGCTTGGTAGACCATCCGGCAACAAAAAAGAAATTTGTTTTCTTCAAGAGTGAAGAAAAGAAGGAGGTGAACAACATGGACGAAGAATTAAGCTTTGAAGATCCGAAGAAAGAAGCAGAGTTAAAGGGAAGCAAAGAAGAGATTCTGGAATCATTGAAAGAGTCAGAGAAGGAAAAGAAGAACCTTATCAAAGGCTCGATCAACTCTATGAACAAAGCATTATCAGACATTTCAAAGATGGCTGGTTTTTCATTCTCCCCATCGTTTAAACCAATGTCAGATGACGTTGCCCTAGAGTCAGAACCTACTCCAGAAGGTCCTCCTGTTGACGAAGTGGTTGGAGCATTCGATGCAGTTTACGGCGAAGGCGCAGCTACCGTTAAAGGAGTATTCCAGGGCCTTGCTTCCGTAGTTGAAAACATGGCTGCATCAGTTGGGTTTAAAGCATCGATGACTTTCGCAAAGGAATCTCCAGAAGAGCCTCCTGCCGAAGATCCACCTGCTGAAGACCCTCCAAGTACAGATGCTCCAAACGCTGATAAGAAAAAGAAAGATGACGAAGATGCCGAAGAGCTCACCGACACAGAGAAAGAACTCTGCGCGGAACTCGAAGGCATTATCGAAGAACTTTCCAAGCCCGAAATCACACCGGAAAGATATATGGAAATCCTTGAACGTAAGGGTGCAATCGAATTTCAGTTAAAGGGAGGTGATTGACAATGAAAACTAAAGCGCAAGAATTACTTAAAAAAGCTACAGAACAGGCAACGCTTAGGATAGCCCCTGCCGATACTTCAGTTATCCGTAAAGGAGAATTTGATATCGGAGACCAGAGAAGCTATTCCCTTAGCGCAAAACCGGAACTGCTTCAAAAGGCAGACGACCTTTACATCGTATCCCGTATTCTCGGAAAAGATCCTCGCGAACTGAAACTGTGGAAACAGTACGAGCCATACGTTTCTGAACTTCGCAAAGCTGGTATGGATTCAGGTGCTGCTACTGGTGCCGAGTGGATACCGACAGAGCTCTCTTCTGAAATCATCAGAATGATCGAGCTGGAATTAAAAGTCGCTGCTATCTTCAGACGCATCAATATGCCGACTCCATCTTTCGAGATCCCTGCAAAGAGAAGCCGTACTGAAGCGAGAATTAATACCGGAGGTATCGGTGTTGGCGCACAGAGCTTCACTACTGCAAAGATCACACTGACTGCGATAACGATGCTGACCTACGTTCCTCTCACATACGAGATGGACGAAGATTCAATCGTTCCAATGCTCGGTGAAATCAAAGCAGACATTTCAGAAGGTTTCGCAACTGCCTATGAAAAGGCAATCATCAGTGGAGACCTGGGAACTGCTGCCGCGCACGTTGACGCAGACGTAACCAATAACTATGACTGCAGATGTGCATGGGGCGGACTCCGTGACGCTGCAACCGTAGCAAGAGTTGATATGGGTGGAGCAGTCCTTACCTCAACTCTAGCCCGGAAGATTCCTCTGGCAATGGGAGTGTACGGAAAAGATATCGGAAACCTCGTTTGGGTAGCAAGTTTGGACGCATACCATCAGCTCAGAAACACAACAGAAGTTATCACGCTTGATAAGTACGGTCCAAACGCAACAATCCTCAAAGGAGAAATGGGCAAGTTTGACGGAATGCCTCTGATCGTTTCCGAACACGTTCCAACCGATCTCGATTCAACCGGAGTTAACTCTGGAACCTACACCTCTGACATCAAAACAATCCTCCTGCTGGTAAGGAAAGATGGTTTTGTAATAGGTGATCGCAGGAAACTTATGCTGGAAACAGACAAAGACATCCTCAACCAGCTCACCCAGATCGTAGGCTCAACCAGAAGTGACTTCAAGGCCCGTTACGATACAACGACTGAAGGTATAGTCGGTATTGGATTCAATGTTAAGACCGGCCTAGTGTAAAGATCAGTGGTTAAGCTTCAGTACGTCAGCAAAACAAAACTAAGGTATAACTACCTTAGTGGTATCGTAACAAGAGGAGAAGTCATTAATCTTGAAAGCAATCAGGCATACGACCTCCTCGACTGCTACCCTGACGACTGGAAACTGGTAGGATCACAACCGCACGAATGGGACCAACTGTTGGGGAGGGTTCCTAAAATGAAAAATCTTAGAGTAGCCCTCCCTGATGGTATTGGTGATGTCCACTGGACACTTCTAAAGCTAGAGTCCTTAAAGAGTTACATGCAGGCACAAACGCTTCACGTTATAACTCAGGACACACCAAAGCACGATGCATCAGATTTCATAAAACTAATTCCATTCATAGACTCTCATTCATCGGAAAGGGGGTTCAGCTTAACAGAAGCTAGTAGGGTAGGATGGGCTTATACAAAGGATCTGATTTACATTTGGGCCTTTAGGGGAATTGAGAAGAATGGCAATGACATATACAGTTGGCTTCCGGAGTTAAGTATAAACTATGACTATCCAATCAAAATACCAGAAAGCGCAGAACAAGAAGCCGACATAATAATAGAACAAACTGGTCAAGACCCTGTTTTATTTCACGCATCATGGAGACTTTTAAATGGATCACATACTGGAGAGCAATGGAGCGCAACTGAAACAGACAAGCTCGCAAGGCTCATACATGAAAAAACAGGGAAGAAGATAGTTCTCGTTGGCAAGCACTTTGAAGACCAGTATGTTAAGCAATTCCTCGATGATGTAGATTCATCTCTTTATATAAACCTCGTAGGCGAAACAAACCTTCCTTCATTACTAGCCCTAATTAAAAGATCTCAATTCATATTCGGCTATCAAAGCGGTATAACATTTTTAAGCACTCATCTCAAAACACCATCTGCCCTTTTATGGGGAGTAAGAAACGTGACACAGCAATCTGCTTACAAATGGGATAGAAGATTCATAACATCTTTCATACCACCTGATTCAATCGATAGCTACTACTTCCCATTCGTTCTCGGAGAGGATACACACAAAACCGTATGGAACAAAGTGCAAGGAGTATTCTAAATTTATACACTCCATCTGGAATTGGAGATCTTCACTGGACGTTCTTAAAAATTGAGAACATATCCAGATTACTCAACAAAGATATAATCATCCATTACGAGAAAAACAGGTATCACGATTCACTTGAAGTTCAAAGGTTAATAAGCATGATACCATCGATAAAGTACTCTGAGGAAAATGCGAATGGCGTTAAAAACTCTGACAGGTTTTTTAACGTCTATCCTGATCTTTCTCAGGCATTCAGCTCTAAGCCCGCAGACAGTTTCGATTCATACTCTTTCTGGATTGGCAGAGATTTCGTCAATAACAAATCTCTCAATGAAATAATCCCGGAAGCAGAAGTGAACTACGATTACGATATATGCTTCAGCCCTGAAGCAGTACGTTACGCAAAAAGACTTATATCTTCAGTAGGCACACCATTCATAATAACAAACGCATCGTGGAGGAGCATAGATCCCGAACAGGTATCTAACTGCTGGTCCATAAATCATTACCAGGAAACCGCTAAGTTATTCTATGATACTTACAACATACCGACAGCTTTAGTCGGAAGCATAAATGAAATAAACATAGCACGAAAGATATGTACGGGTAATCCATACTTTATTAACCTAGTAAGTGGCATACCAATAGACTACCTGCTCGCATTAATAATGTATGCAGATTTAGTATGGGGCTTTCAGGGCGGTATTAACATGATAGCTGACAGATTTCTCACACCAACTATCATGCTCTGGTCAACAGCAGAACACACAAAGGCCAAGCATAATCCACCTAAAAACCTTATCA
>Ga0307380_10008502_pt1 | contig 13153 bp, 15 predicted proteins | sample UN3MG_FD_202239 | JGI IMG/M metagenome (GOLD analysis project Ga0307380, IMG submission 202239) | Soil microbial communities from Risofladan, Vaasa, Finland - UN-3 | ecosystem: Environmental > Terrestrial > Soil > Coastal area > Acid sulfate soil | place: Finland: Risofladan, Vaasa | collected... | reverse complement strand
ATTTCCTCAACGATCACTCTTTCGGGTTCGCGCTCAAGTTCCTCTTCAATTACATGTACTTTTACCTGATCTGGAAACTGTGCATCAGGAGGAAGTAGACTCACTTTTACGCCCAACATTCCAGGTTTCAGTTGGACGTGTAACACCGCTTTTCTCATGTATTTCCTTGGAGGTTCCCCACTTTTAGGCAAGTATCCTTCTCTGAATTTTTCGTAACGAGCACGGTCCGTCCGTAACTTACCGCTTATAACAATCTCTATGCCCAGTGCCCCTGCTTCCATGGCCTGAGTTAGACCCCAAAAACCAGCTCTTCGATAGTGGACACCCCGCTTCAAGGCTGAGGCAATCCGCGAAGCCACAACGTATGCGTTTAGTTCGGGAATTTCGATTTCAGCCACCGAAATTTGTGGGCTGGGAAGCTGGAACTTTTCTTCGAGAACATTTGCGAGTGCTCTTATTGTTTCTCCGCCTCTTCCGATGACTAGGCCAGGACGCATGGTGTATACCACAAGGTGTGTTCCCAAGGGGGTTTTTGTGATGCTTACGCCACCGTATCCTGCCCTTTCGAATTCATTTTGCAAAAATTCGTCAATCTCTGTCTTCTTTATCGAATCTTCTATGAAATGCTTAACTACAGACATTAGATTCCTTCCATCTCTTCCAAAACAAGCTCTACGTGAGAAAGAGTGTTAAATCGTGGTGATGAACGCCCAAAGGCTCGGGAAATGTATCTTTTTATCTTCATTCCTGGGTATGCTGAGGCGTGAATTATTCGAAGTCGCTCCATGTCAAGACCCTTATATTCTGCGTTTGCTTCGGCGCCTTCAAGCACCTTTAAAATTTGTTGTGCAGCATTAACAGGATATCTGCCGGAGAAGCCATTTTCCAAGCCTTTGCGGTGACCCACTTTTTTGTTAAATCTGCGGAATGGAACAGGTTTTTTCTTTAGGATAACCTGATGAAGGTAGTCCTTGGCTTGATCGAGTTTCATTCCTTTTATTGTCTTACACACTTCTCTCGCGTGTTTGTGGGACACTCTCAACTCGCGTCCGCTAACTTTAACAGTCTTCTCAAGGTCCATGTCGGTTATTGAGTATCCCCATTTTGGCATATCTATCGTCCAAGTCAGTAACAAGCAGCATATTTAAGCCTTTATGGCGGAGAGAAAAGACTGGATACCTTAAAACTACAATGAAAGGAGCGGAGGACAAGGGGATTAAAGGATAGACAGGTGATTCAATTACGTGGCAGAAGCTTAAGGCGTTAAAATGTTCATGAACGGAAATGAATTCAGCGGGGATTCTAAATTCTCAGTGAAATATTATACAGTAGTTCCTTACTCTACGAAGATATTTAGCTACTGAAATAAAATTACTACTTTTGGACTTGAGAATGAGATATGCTGTACTCAATTAGACTTGTGATTTATTACTAGTTCAGGAAAATATTATATAAAATTCTCCAAGTCGAATATAGTATCTAATTGGATCTTCCTCGGATCCATTTAGATTATAGGAACATTGTATAATACTAAAATTCTAAGTGTGACTAGAAGAATTCTTCTGCTTCTTTATACTCTGGGAGATTGTTATCGCTCTATCATTATGTGGAATGTTCTTGATAATTATGTAGTGAAATATAGTTTGATAGATAGGGATGGTATCTAATTAAATAGATAGGGATCCTATCTATTAAAATAGAGAGAAATAGAAGATTTAATATTCTCTGTCCGGTATCTCTACTCTAAGATGACTACTATGCCACCAGAATCTAGCATTACAGGGAGGATATTTCATTAAATATGTCAAAGTTACATCTATATAGTTCTTCAAGGCTTTATCTACAACAGAAAGTTGACAAACTCATTGAAAGTTTCGGACAAAAAACTGTCCGTTTCGATGATAAAAGCCAGTTTGGAAGGCTTGAGTCCAATAGAGTGCAAGTTTGAATGAAGTAGGTTGGGAGTTAATTGATGGATCAGAAGCAGGTGGTAGAAGCTCTAAGGAAACCTGAAGCGTATGATGAAGAACCGGGACAAATTGAACTGAAACAGACCCACATATCATTTGTTTTCCTAACTAGAAATTTTGTTTACAAGATTAAAAAGTCTGTAGACTTCGGATTCCTAGATTTCTCAACCCTCGAAAAGAGACGTTTCTTTTGCGAAAAAGAGGTGGAGCTGAATAGACGGTTATGCGGGGACATGTATCTCGAGGTTGTTCCCGTCAACAGATCAGATGTTATCAAAATAAGGGGCGGCGGAGTAACCATCGAATACGCCGTAAAGATGAAGAGAATTCCTGAAGAAAAGATCATGACTCGGCTTCTTGAAGAGGATAAGGTGGATAAAAAACTCGTTGATAGAATGGCGAAGATAATCGCTGAATTCCACTTGAAAGCAAAAGCAGGCAAGAGAATAGGCGAGTTCGGGTCCTTGCCTATGATAGAAACAAATTGGAGGGAGAACTTTGAGCAAACAGAGGAATTCATCGGAGAAACGATATCTCTGGAAAGTTACCAGTTAATCCGCGAAAGAGTAGAGGAGTTCATGAAGGAAAACGCGGCTTTTTTTGCGAAGAGAGTGGCTGATGACCGAGTTAGAGAGTGCCATGGAGATATTCATTCGGGTAACATCTTTGTTGCAGACAAGATTTACATTTTTGACGCGATAGAATTTAACGAAAGATTCAGGTATTGCGATGTTGCCTCAGATATTGCGTTCTTAGCCATGGATTTGGACTTTAAAGACCGAGGCGACTTGTCCAGCTTTTTTGTTGAAAAATACGTCAAGTATTCGGGAGACCAAGAGGCTAGGAAAGTTCTTCAGTTCTACAAGTGCTACCGAGCTTACGTGCGAGGAAAAGTCATAAGTTTTAAACTAAATGATCCCAGCGTGGACAGTGAAGAAAAGAGTGCAGCAAGGAAAGAGGCAAGGGCATATTTCGAGTTAGCTGCCAACTATGCAGAAAATTTGTAATCAGCAAACATTTCTATTCTATGAATTGCTTTGCAACAAATTTGGGGACTTTAACGGTTCCCATGATGATGGGCTTCTGGTGGCAGTCGCTTCCTCCAGTCATGATTAGTCCGTGTTTTTTTGAAAAGGTTACGTAATGATCGGTTGTTTCGGCAGTGTTTCTGGAGTGCCAGCACTCTATGCCGTCAATGTAAGTTAATAACGAATCTTCGATTATAGTTGTCTGTTCTTGTAGTGAGTTAGTCAGCTTGACGAGGGAAGTCCCGTAGGGGTCGTTGGGGTGGGCTAACACCACTATTCCTCCAGCGTTTCTCAGCAGACTCGACGCCTCTTCGAGGTAAAGGGGATACTTGGGAACGTTGCATTTCACAAGATACTTCTCAAAAGCTTCTTGCCGGTCTCGGACAATGTTCTTGTTCACCAGATAGTCTGCTATGTGAGGTCTCCCCAGCACGCCATCGGCGGAGTTCTGAATCTTGATCAAATCGTTTTTTGTCAAGTTTTTGAGACCTTCTTTTTTGAACTCTGCATTAATGTTTTCCAAGATTTTTGCGGCTCGTTCTTCGCGGTATTCGCCGATTTGTTCAAGTTTTTTCTTTAATGCTTTGTTGTTTATGTCAAATTGGTAGCCTAAAAGGTCTAATGAGGCGGGTTTGCCATCGCAGAAGTTGGGGTGCAAAAAAGATATGTTCAATTCGACGCCGCTAACGTAGTGGATTCCATTTTTTTGTGCCAAGGTCATGGCTTGTTTTTGGCAGCCAATCGAGTCGTGGTCGGTAATTGACATTAACCCAACATTTCTGGCTTTAGCCTCTTCGATAATTTCTTCAACAGACAGGTTTCCGTCGGAGCAAGTTTTTGAGTGGATATGCAAATCGATTATCATGATGAAACTTGCTCAATTATCTGAATTCTTTTCCGATTATGTACCAGTCTTCGGGGTTGTCGTCTTCTGTGTCAACTGTCAGGTGGATTACCTCAAGTTTCGGATGCCTCTGCTTCAGGTCATCCAAGTCGACAGGCTCAAACTTGTTCTTGTTGACGATGTAGGCTTCCTTAGTCAAGGCGTTCGATTCGTAATTCTCTTTGGTTCTCCGCAAAATTCTTCCAATTGATGCCTCTTCAGAGCAGCTCGTCTGAAGGATAACAAAGGGTATTTTGGTTTTTGCGGCAATCTCAGCGGCGCGTCTCCGCAGGTTCTGGGTTACAAAAGTGGCGTCTAATATTACGCCTTTGCCTTTCTGTGCAAGGGCTTCTGCTTGCCTGAACATTTCATCATAGACCATTTCTCTTTTGTTCATGTTTCCTGCAACTTTGGTGTCAAATATGTCCTCGTTTTTGAGGACTTCCAGTCGAATCAGGTCGGTTCTGAGAATTGGGTATCCTTTGATTTTTGAGATTTCCTGTGATGTTTCTGTTTTCCATGTTCCTGGAAGTCCACATGTGATTAATAGAATGTTGGGGCTTAGTTTGGCTTTAACAAATTCGGCAAAAGGTTCCCTCAATTAGGTGCACCCTTGCTTAAGGTGAAACAAAAGGAAAATAAACCTTTGCATAAAGGACTGAGAGCATGTCAATTTTGGTGTTGATGTGTGCACATTATGGCTTTGCATGGTTTTCTGGAAACATGGTTTTTATAAATGAATTCCGTGATTTCATTTCGATGTAAAATGGAGAAGAATGAGGGCGCAATCTTAGGTTTCGTCTTCGTTATGCTAGGCTTGTTAATCGTTGTTCATCATATCCTCGTTAGTGGAAGACTCTTTGATCTAAGGGACATGCTTCACCACGAATTCTTCGAAGCAATACTTTTCACGGCAGGAATAGTGCTCTTGCTCACTGGGCTGTTTAACCGAAAATGACTGCTCATTAGAAGAGAGGCGTGGAACCTCATTTCTTCAAGATCATTGTGCAAGAATGTTTCTTTGAGAATTTTTTAGAAAAGTACTGATTTTAACAATCTTCTGTTATTAGGCTCCTAATATGCCCGCGTCATAAGCCATTGAGGGCAACGAGAAACAAAAAGAAACATAGTATTCTCATGCTAGAAAAGAGGTGGTTCGCGGGTGGCAAATTCGCTACTTTTTGGGAAAAACCAAAAAATGGCGGGGCTTCTCTGTTTTGTCCCCGGATACGTTTATTCGTTTTTGTATTCTTTAGCAACGATCATTGTTGTCGTCAGGAAGATGTCTGATAAAGACCTGAGTTTGTCTGTTAGGAATTTGTCCAAGTCAGCTAGGTCTTTAACGTGCACTTTTGCGATGGCGTCGTATTCGCCGTAAAGCTCGTCCACTTGGACAACCTCTTCGAAGTTGGCGACCTTCTCGCAAACGTCCCTTTCAGCGCCTGACTTCAATGTAACGAGGATATAACCAAAGACTCCCATTACTTTTTCATCTCCACAATAACACTTCAGCTCAAAAACTTAAACATATCGTTCAAAAACGTCGGAAACCAGCTAAACCATGCCCTCTTGGTTAAGAACAGCTACTTTGATTAAAAAAAGAGGTTTTGCTCCACAATAAACGCTGAAAAAGCGAGGACAGCAAATTCGAGGCTGTTAGTGCACCATTTTCTTTGCTAGTCTGTTTCTGTAGATTGTAACTGCACAAAACTTTTATGCAATCAAATACCCGTGTGATAATTGATGCCCAAAGTCAAGGATGTTATGACTAAAACAGTCATAACTGTTGAAGCTAACAAGACGGTTACTGAAGCCGCAGCCCTAATGGCAGAAAATGACGTGGGCAACTTGATTGTTATGGACAACAACACGCCAATAGGAATCGTTACTGAACGCGACTTCGTGAGAAGAGTCTTGGCGAAGGAAAAAAACCCGAAAACCAAAATCTCAGAGGTAATGTCAACGCCCCTCAGAGTAATCGACCCTGACGCTCCACTCAAAGAAGCCGCCAGAAGAATGATGAGAAAAAGAATCCGTAGACTTGCTGTGATAAAGGACAACAAACTAGTTGGAATCATAACCGCCACTGACTTCGCAAGACACCTGAGCAAAAAAACCTTCACCGACGACATACTTGAAGCAATAGGACGCAGCAACTATCCGGTTCCAGAAGTTTTCGAAAAATAGCAGATTTTACCAAGCTACAGCAGCAAAGGAAGCACAAGCAAAGCAGTCATTCCTAGAAGCTTCATGAAAATCAGAACAGCAGGACCAGCAACATCCTTCAACGGATCGCCTACAGTATCACCGACCACTGTTGCTTTATGAGTATCCGATTTCTTTCCTCCATACAGCCCACTTTCAACCAGCTTCTTAGCATTATCCAGCAGGGCGCCCGTATTGTTGAAGAAGAAACCCAACATAGCCGCCGAAGCAGTAGCACCTATAAGCAGCATCCCCAACGCGGTTGGTCCAAACAGCAGACCCACAACTATGGGAGTCACAATAGCAATAATCCCCGGCAAAACCATTTTACTTAGAGCATTCTTGGTTGCAATATCGATGCATCGGGCATAATCAGGAGAAACCTTTCCCTCTTTGAGTCCCAGCGTCTCTTTGAACTGTCGTCTTACTTCATCAACCATTTTGAAAGCTCCATCAGCAGTTGCCCTTATTGTCAGAGACACTAATGGCAAGGGCAAAACTACTCCCAGAAACAATGCAGCAACAGCATAAGGAGACTCGATGGAAACTACGGAGATGTTGGCTATTGCGAAGTATGTTGCAAAAATCAAAAATGAAGTAACTGTGCCTGAAGCCATGGCATAGCCTTTAGTTGCAGCCTTCATAGTGTTTCCGACAGCATCCAAAGTATGCAAAGTCTCAGACGCTTGCCCCGAAAGTCCAGACATTTCAGCAATCCCCGCTGCATTATCGGTTATCGGACCAAACGCATCAGAAGCCATAATGAACGCAAGAGCAAAATCTGTGCCAATATTGGTTATCACAAGCCCATAAAGAGAGTGCCCAGTAACGACAAACGAGCCCACCACAGCAGCTAAAACCGCAATCATCGGCAACAGCGGAGTCCCCAATCCAGTTGATATGCCAGTTATCAAGTTTAGTGCTGGACCTGCTTGTGAAGATTCAGCGACATGATGCACAGGTCCGCGTCCAAGACCAGTGTAGTAAAGCGTAATTATGATGCAGACGAGCATCGCTGCAACACCAAGTAACCCCGCGAAGAACAGGGAAACATCATCCATAAACAGCGTAGACAAAAAGAATAGGCCAATTAAGCTCATAACTGTGGTTGCTATAAGCCCAACCATCAACGATCCTGTGGCGCTTATCCGTTTCCAATGCCTAACCAAAGCTATTCCAAAAATAGAAGCAAGAACACCCATAGCCTCAAGTATAAACGGAAAAATAATCCCGTTGGGACCATACCTTGCAAGAAAGAGGACACCCATCAACATGCCAGTTGTTATGTCACCGCTGAAAGTCTGGAACAAATCTGAACCTCGCCCAGCACAATCACCCACGTTGTCGCCAACCAAGTCAGCGACAACAGCAGGATTTCGGGGGTCATCCTCAGGGATTTCCATTTCGATCTTCCCAACCAAATCTGCCCCAATATCAGCCGACTTTGTAAATATGCCACCTCCAATCTGCGCAAACAACGCCGCTAAGCTTGCTCCAAACCCAAATCCAACAAGCGCCGGAATATCATTCAAAGCCACGTAAATCAAGAACAACGCAACCAAACTTATCCCCGGAACTGCAAGCCCCATAACCGCCCCTCCCAGAAAACCAGTTCTAAGAGTTGCTCCGGGCGAATTCCTAGCTGCGCTTGCGGTTCTCACGTTGGCTCTGACTGCGACGTTCATGCCTACGTATCCGGCAAACAGGGAGAGAAGGACTCCACAAATGAACGCCAGTGATGTGGACCAACTGAAAAGCAAGAGAATAATTATGGCTAACCATGGAATAACAAGGATTATGGTTCTGAATTGCCTTTTGAGGTAAGCGCTTGTTCCTAATATGATGTAACTGTTTACCTCTTGCATGCGTGGGGTACCCGAATCACGTTTAAGAATCCAACGAGTAATGTATGATGCTACTAGAATGGCAACCATTCCAACCCCGAAAGCAAACAAAAGCGGATCAGTCACTACAATTCCTTACCTTTTACTAGTTTTGCGACCTAACTATGTCTAGCAAAATGACTCGCCGCCTATTTTCCATTCCATAAGTGACTTTATCCCTTTCCTTACAATAGTTACTTGTTCATAAGGATAATCATAAATCTATGGCAAAACAGCCTATGATTCTGTACATTTCTCATTAGAGCGTCTACTCTTGCCTGTTATGCATTGCCCCGTTTGAACACATTCAGAAATGATTACCGAAACACGTCATTGGTTCACATTAAACTCAAAGGGCACATCATTTGTTTCTGCGTTTTTCCTGTGCTTCACGTTCGCTGACCCAATACGATTCTCTAGCACCCGTTTCGTCTACTGTGTGCTCCTTCTTGAAGACTGGAGTCTCGTTCTTGTAGCGTTCCACAGCCTCTTGTAGAACCCCGAAAACGTTCTCTCTGTGAGTCCCAGCCACCACAACATAGACAAGGTCTTCGCCGACGCTGAACTCTCCGACAAAATGGTGAATCTGAACATCAACAACTCCCTCTCGCTTCTTTAGGTCTTCGCATATGCTGCCGAGAACCTTGTTAGCCTGCTCCTCATAGGCTTCCAGCTCTAAACCTTCCACGTTTTCGCCATCCAATGTTTCGCCCCGAACAACCCCAACAAACGTGGCAATGGCTCCTGCCCGGTTAAAATCTTCTTTAGCTTTGACGGATTTCAGCAACTCAGAAAGAGAGAACTTGCCTTTCTTGTGGATACCAACATACCCCATACTGCAGTTCACCCACTCTAACTATGGTATGAGGGCATGGTCTCTCAAAAACGATTCTGGCTGTGACGAGGATGCCCATTCAAATCAACAGTTCTGTACACCGGATGCTCCCTGAAACGAAGAGTTGTCTCCGATTTCTCGATAGTTCCGCTAGGCAACCTTACACAAAGCGAATTAACAGTTGCTCCAGCTGAAGTGAATCGTACCCCATCCAAAAGCTCTCCCTTAGTGACTCCAGAGGCTGCGAAGACAAGCTCGTTACCCTTCGCCAACTCGTTTTCGTCGTAGGTTTTGTCCACATCAACACCCACATCCATCAGCCTATCCAGCCGACCAGCATCATCCTTCTTGTCTCTCCAAACATTCACAAGCATAGTGCCGCCCAGACACTTCACCGCAGTTGCAGCAATGGTTGCTTCAGGTCCTGCACCAGCCCCCAAAAGAAGATCAACTCCACTGTCAGGAATACACGTAACAACGGCTCCCGCAATGTCACCGTCAGGAAGCAAAATAATCCTAACCCCAAGCTTCCTTAAACTCTTCAAAATTTCTGCATGCCTATCCCGCTCCAACATAATAACCGTGAAGTTCTCAAGATGCAAACCCTTCTCCGCGGCAACTGTGGTAACAATATCCTCAACGGACATGTCTAAAGAAAGCTTGCCCATAGACCGCCAGTCAGTCGCCACCTTAAAGTAGTATCCATCGTCAGGCAGCACCTGAAAACAGCCAGCAGGCGCACAAGAGAGAGCAGAAATCGCGTCTTTTCTGCCCTTAGAGGTTGCAGTTGTGCCGTCAACAGGGTCAACGACAAACTCGACTTTTGGTCCCTTGCCGGTTCCAACTTTTTCTCTGTTCAGGAATGCTGGTGCATTGTCTTTGGGTCCTTCACAGGAGATAACCTCGCCGTCAACTTCAGTTTGATTTAGCACTGCTCTCGAAAACTCGACAGCCTTTAGGTCTACTAGATTCTTGTCTCCTTGTCCAATGTGCATTGCCGCGCCGACGGCTCCGGCGATGGTGATTCTTGTTAATGAGGGCGCTAAAGCCCTAAGAGATGGCAATCATAACACCGCTATGTACTAATGTGTAATCGCTTGTAAAATGTTTTCGGACGTTAAAAACGAATTGGGAGTAAGTGTGCTCAAACATTGTAGGGAGATAAGGCATATTTAGTTTCACCCACTTTTCTTCTATTACCAATTAACTGGTACTCAACTACTGTAAATGGTGTGATTAGTAAATGATTGTAGGTCTGCTGTCAGACACTCACGACCGTCTGCCTCTAATTGACGAAGCAGTGAAACGGTTAAACGAAATGAATGTTGAACTTGTGCTCCACGCTGGAGACTACATTTCCCCATTCGTGGCATCCAACTTCAAACAGTTGAAGGCTCCTCTGATCAGAGTCTTCGGCAACAACGACGGCGATAGAGAGGTACTGAAAAAGAAGTTCGCGGAGTTTGGAGCTGACATCCGCGGAAGATTCGCGTTTGTGAATGTTGACGGATTGCGGGTTGCCCTGCTGCATGGAGACGAAACGGATCTTCTGCGTTCCCTTCTCGAGTTGGAGAGCCACGATGTGCTAGTTAGTGGGCATACTCACGTGGCGAAAACGTACCGAAAAGGGAGAACGCTTGTCATTAATCCGGGTGAAGCTTGCGGTTATCTGAGCGGAAAACCGACAATATCGATACTTTACACAGAAACACTTGACGTGAAGACGATACAGCTGAACGTGTAACCCATTTTTGGTTTGAGCTTTAATCTCTCTCAAAAGCTAATATGCAATGTTTTGATTCTTTGCATTTTTGAGATTCAAATTTGAAATGCATTGTTTCAGCAAACTCGGAGACCCAGACGGGATATTCAGTGCCGCAAACAGTGGTGCCTACAGTTCCAGCGAGTCTTTCTCTCCCACTTTTGAGCATCAAATTGTGCCAAGGACAATCAGTTATGGTTATCCTGAATCCGTTCACGTTCTTTTCAGCCTTAAACTTGAAGCCGTCTAATTCAAGTTTTGTTGTGAGACCCTCAAAAAGAGCGTCTGATCCAGTATCCAGTTTTAGCATTGATTTGATCATTCTAGCCTGAATCTTTGGCATTACCTTCCAGACTCCGTTATCTACGTCTAAGGCATTGTTAAATCCGTATTTTTCTTCAACCTTCATGAACCACAGTCCATCTACAGCCGTGTAGCATCGACGGAAATACTCAATGATCTGTTGACTGTCCAATTTAGCTATGCAATCACAACCATGTTCTCTATGGAGCAACGTCCAAATTAGAATTTTCTAAACTCCAAGTCTCCCACTTAGAAGCACACGCTAAGGACGGGGCTAAATTTTAACCCCAAACCCAAACGTTGGTGACGATTTGATTAAATACCTTTTAAGTATATAGGTATTTGTGATTGATTTATTATTGATTATATTATGGGGGTGATTTTGATTTGGCGAAATGGGAGTATATTGTGCTTGCGTTGAAGACTAAGGTTCATGTTAGTCGATATGAGAGAGAAAAGAATCCTATTATACAAGATGTACAAAAAGAATTGAACGATTTGGGGGAAGAGGGTTGGGAATTGGCGGGTGTTCAAAATATTCGCGTAGAGACTGGTATGTTGTTTACTGTTGCATACCTTAAGCGGGAAAAATTATAGTTTATGATGTTTGGTATCATCAGTATAATTCTAGAGGTAATACCGATGGTCCTTAGTCTTCTTTATGCTACCGAGAAAACTTCCAGCAAAATAGGGCAGCCAATACTGTTCTTGCAAATCTAGGTTAGCCTCTATAAACGTTACAGCAGTCTCCTCTGAAATAGCCCCCACTTTCTCAAATCTTCGAACAAGTCTATTTTGCATTTTAAATTGAATCCCAGACATAGACAACTCCTAACCTACCTCCTGCTTTTGCCACATTTTTCCTAAGAGAATACTCAAAATAAACGACAAAACACGACAAGCCTTTTTGTCGACATTCACTAAGAGAATTCTACAGATTACTATAATGCACGGCTGCATATATAGCGTGCGGGTATTCGACTTAATTTTAACCATAAACCCAAACCCAAGGCGTGGAAGGATCAGATTTCTTCAAAATGTACCTATATTTCGCGGAATCAGCAGTTAGATAGAGACATCTCCCGCTAATTCCCCCTTTTTTGAAAACTCAAGGGTTAAATGTTAACCCCAAACCCAAACTCTTCTCCCTACTCTCTCCTACTGACTCTCTTCCCAAAAAAACAGGCACATAGCGCTTTATTCGAAAATCTGCGCCATTTGACCATCAGGCAGGATTCGTTGAAATGTTACCGATTTACTCAAATTTTCTTAGTTGCCTTTTTTGGGTTTGGTTGTTTCGACCTACGAAAAAGAAACATCAAAACTAGACCAATCACCAGAAATAGAATGCCTATCAGCAAGAGTGGACCGCGAATAAAGCCTTTATAGTCTTTAATGAACCATAGTTCCGTTTTAGGGTCCCAAGTCAGTGGACCGTCTATAAAATAAAAGTATGGTAATCCTACTAAGCAACTTCCGAAGACCGTAAATGCTAGCCCAATGGGTAAGGTGTAATTCTCGATTTTTTTGATTAGACCGAAACGCCTTTTTAGAAATGCGGCAAATCGGTCAAAAGCCTTTTCTGCTTCATCTATGGTGTAACCTTCCTCATCTGAATTATCGATTTGTTCATCGGGATAACCATCTAAAAGTCCTGTTTCGGCAATAACTATTGGAAGAACAAAAATACCGAATGTAAGCAGAGTTGCAAAGAACGCGTTGTAACTCGAAATAGTGAACCCGTAATAAAAAGCGAATGGATCGATAATTAACGGTTGGACTGTCCATTCATAATCGATAGTTGTTAAGTATCCCATCAACATCAAGAAAATTACAGTCACCGCGATTAAAACAGCTCTTATTTTGGTCGTATTATCCGTGTTAACCTCTGTTTCTTCGCATCGTTCTAAACCGATTATGGTGAATAGAAAACCGAAAATTGACGCGATTAACCCCGTAATGAGAAAACCTACGGTGTATGGAATTAAACTGGTCATAAAATAAACATTCGTAATACCCAACAAAAACAAGCCAAAAAGAAAGGTTCCAACGACAATCATTAGCGCGCCAATTATCCCCAGATTCGTTGTTATAGAATCTTTGTTCATGTTTATTTTCCCTTATCTGTTTGTTTTAGAGGCGCAATTGATGTTTAATTCTGTGAGTTTATAACATTTTGGCGTTACAGATGGTAACGTTAAGCTCAATTATCTCCTCTTTAGACAAAAATGGAGCGATAGAATAGGGCGCTGAAGTAATGACCAAATGAATTTTATCGTTTTCT
>Ga0307380_10008501_pt1 | contig 13155 bp, 13 predicted proteins | sample UN3MG_FD_202239 | JGI IMG/M metagenome (GOLD analysis project Ga0307380, IMG submission 202239) | Soil microbial communities from Risofladan, Vaasa, Finland - UN-3 | ecosystem: Environmental > Terrestrial > Soil > Coastal area > Acid sulfate soil | place: Finland: Risofladan, Vaasa | collected... | reverse complement strand
AGGGCTACCCGTGATCTCGGCGACGTCGATCACGTCGAGTCCGGCGTTCCTGAGCTGCTTGGCGGTGCCGCCGGTCGAGACGATCTCGACGCCTAGGCTCACGAGCGCCTTGGCGAAATCGACCAAGGCCGTCTTGTCGCTGACCGAGAGCAGCGCACGGGCAATCTTTCGCGTGTCCATGAGGCTAGGCGTCTTCCGTACCGGCGTCGTTGGGATCAACCAGGGGATGGGCGGGGGCCTCATCGCCGGTCCGCTCGATGTTCCACACGATCCGGACCTCGCGCGCTTCGCCCATCATGCCGCTCAACACCACTTGCGAGGTCTGTTGCGGTCCGCGCTGGTCGGCCAGCAGCACGCTCTCCTCGACCGCGGTCTCCTCGGCGTTGGAGCTGATCCGCCAGGTCTCGCCGTTGCGCAGGATCAGGGTGACGGCGCTGCCGTCGCCGGTGATCTGCGCCTTGACGCTCGGATGGAGATGAAAGCGGATGGCGTAGGCGCCCGCGATCAAGCCATCGGGGCTCTTGAGCCCCCGTGGCGCCGAGACTTTGTCCTCGCTAGAGATGAGGTTGCCTGAGGGCGCCACCAAGATCTGCCGCGAATGGCTCACCCCGTAGCGGCCCACATAGCCGTCATGGGAGCCCTTGATGCGAAGATTGTCGCCCTGGTCGCTGAACGCGCCGAGCGGTTTCACCGGGCCCAACAAAGCTGCGTCCGCCGCCGGCTGGCTGCCATTGGCCATGCCGCTGAACTCGGCCAGAGAATCCTCCTCCAGGCTCAGCGTGGAATGGGCTGGCGTCGTGCGGGCGAACAGACGCCACTCGTCGTGGTCGGCGGACGGCGCGCCGCAATTGATGATCATGGGCGCATCGCCGGAGCTCATCTCGAACGACAGGAACCCGGCATGGGCCCTGGTGGTGAGCGAGGCGACCGGCGGCGGCCCGAGATCGCAGATGATGAGCGTCGTGCCGCATTCGACCCGCACATAGCCGGAGTTCGACGCGGTGCGCACCGGCGCGCCCTCGACGTCGTCATAGGCGAGCACGGTGGCGAGTGCGTCGGTCGGCGTCGGTCCAGCGCCATTGAAGCGCGCCAGGGTGCCGTCGCCGAGCCGGAAGAAGCGCAGCATCGGCATGATGCGGTCGATGGCGTCGGTGAGTTCCTTGGGGGGCACCCGGTCGCGCGCCACGAAACACTGCCGAAGCGGCAACAGGTCGAGCAGCAGCTCGATCAACGCCTCGGGGTTCCGCGAGATGTGCCCGCCATCGGGCAGGATCTGCCGGTCGAGCTCCTTGCAGAAGGACCGCGTGTAGCGGTCCACCACCGCCTGCTGCTCGGCGATGCAGAGCCCCGCATAGAGCAGCGCCATGAGGGTGAGGAGGCGCGGTGTGCCGTCGGGCGCGTCGCGGTAGCTCGCCGAAAGATAGCGGAGCTGCGCGGTCAACGCCTTCAAGAACGTCTCATAGGCCTGCGGCTCGCCAGTATCGAGAATGAGCACCGAGTTGGAGAGCCAGGAGATCACCCGGCGGGCGACGATCTCCGGCTGCCAGGCGAGGCCATGAACTGAGCTGCCGAGCCGGATGAAGTCATGGACCAGGGCCTTGGCCTGCTCGCGGGACAACTCGCTGTCGGCGGCGCGCAAATGCCGGAGCCAGCCAAAGCCGTAAAGCTCCCGCGCCCAGTTGGCGGACGGCGGGGTGATCTCGAATGGCGATTCGGCGCCAAGCTCGGCGAGCTTCCCGGCGAGGCCGAAATGGCCGTTATAGACCTCGGTGGCGAAGCTCGGGTCGGCGGTGCGGAGCTCTTGCGGGGCGAGAAGCAGCTGCTCGGCTTGGCTGCCGGGATAGCTGATGGATGCCATGCTGGCGAGCATCAGGCGCCGAAGCGGGCTCGGCCCGCCAAGATGCACGTCTTGAACGCGAGCCCCGCGCTCGAAGGCCTGATCACCCGCCATTTGGGTCATTCTCCAGCCAAGCCCCGCATTCGTGCGTAAGGCGCAGGCTTCCCCGCCGCATCGTACTCCTGCCGGTGCATTTTCGGGCAGCAAGCCTCCGGGAGCAAGTGGCATGCGGATATTCGTTAGCCAGCAAGCTTGAGCCTTGCGGCGAAAAACCCGTCCATGCCGCTCCATTCCGGGGTGTCGAGCTGAAGTTCGAAGGGAAAGGTCCGCAAAGCCCCCGAGGCTTGGGCCCAGGCCGTGTCCCCGAAAGGCTCGTGCTGCTGGATGGGATCGAGGCGGATCGCAGGGTTCCGCGCCATGAGGGCTGCGACCTGCGCCTCGCCCTCCTCTGGCTCGAGCGAGCACGTGGAATAGACCAGCGTCCCGCCGGGCTTGAGCAAGCTCACCGCATTGTCGAGCAGCCGCGCCTGGACAGCCTCCAGCGCCGCGATGTCCTTGGCCGACTTGAGATATTGGATATCCGGGTGTCGCCTGATGGTGCCGGTCGAGGAGCACGGCGCGTCGAGCAGGACGGCGTCGAAGCGCTCGTTTGGCTGCCACGTGCTCGCGTCGGCGTGCACCGTCTCGGCCTCGAGCCCAAGACGTTTCAGGTTCTCCGCGAGACGGCCGAGCCGGGTCGTGGAGCTGTCCACGGCGACCACCGAGGCGCCAGCGAGCACAAGCTGCGCCGTCTTGCCGCCAGGTGCCGCGCACAGATCGGCCACGCGCTTGCCTGAGATATCGCCTAGAAGCTGCGCCGGCAGCGAGGCTGCGGCGTCCTGCACCCACCACTGGCCTTCGTCAAAACCGGCAAGCTCCTCGATGCGGCCCTTGGGCAGGAGGCGCACGCTACCAGTTGGCAGCACGCGCCCCTCCAGACGCTCGGCCCAGACCTCAGGCTCAGATTTCACGGTGAGGTCGAGCGGCGGCTCGATGAGATGCGAATCGGCGATGGCGTGTGCGCGCTCCTCGCCCCATGACCGCACCCAGCGATCCCACAGCCAGTCGGGCGTGTTGACCCGGCCTGCATCGAGGCTCGAAGCGATGGCCTCACCCTTCTCCGCCACGCGGCGGAGCACGGCGTTGACGAGCTTGTCGTAGCGCTTGGCGCGCGGGTCCCACTGGGCAAGCCGCACGGCGAGGTCGATGGCCGCATGCGGCGGCGTCTTGAGAAAGATGAGCTGCGCCGCGGCCGAAAGCAGGATGGCGTAGAGCGATCGCGCCTTGGCCGGCAGCCCCCGCTCCAGGAAATGGTTCAGCACGTGGTCGAGCTGTCCCCGCCGCCGCAAGCTTACGCCGACAATGGCGCGGGCCAAGGCGCGATCGCGCACCGGCAGGTCGAACATATAGCCGCCGTCCAGCGAGCGGCCGAGCACGTCGTCGAGCGGCTGCTTCTTCTGCAACACGGCATCGAGCAGGGTCACGGCGGCGCGCCGGGCGGGCAGGCCGACCTGATGGTCCCGCGTTGGTGACGGCGCAGGCGATATGTCTTTGGATATGGTCATGGTCATGGGTCTAGCAGCAGGGAGGGCCGAGGCCCATCACGTTAGCCACAAGGGACTTATCCCCAAAAGGGCCTCAGCCCCAAAAGGGCCTCAGCCCCAAGAGCCTCAGCCCCAAGGGCCGCCGCGGGAGGTACGGGCGTGGCCTTCGGCCCAAGGCCCCGCCGGCTCCGAGGTCACCTGCGGTGCCGCGCCCATCGCCTTCGACATCTCGACGAGCCGCGCAACCCGGTTCTCGACTTTCGGATGGGTCGAGAACAAATTGTCCATGCGCGCGCCCGACAGCGGATTGACGATGAACAGATGCGCCGAAGCCGGGTTGCGCTCGGCCGTCATATTGGGAATCTGGTGCGCGGCGCCGGCGATCTTCTGCAAGGCGGAGGCAAGCGACAGCGGCTGCCCGCTGATCACGGCGCCTTCGCGGTCCGCCGCGTATTCGCGGGTGCGGCTGATGGCCATCTGTACGAGCCCCGCGGCAAGCGGCCCGAGGATCACCAGCGCCAGCGTGCCGATGAAGCCGACATGGCCGCTGTCATTACGGCCGCCGCCGAAATAGAGCCCGAAATTGGCCAGCATGGAGATGGCGCCGGCGATGGTCGCGGTGATCGTCATCAGCAGCGTGTCGTGATTTTTGATGTGGCCGAGCTCATGCGCGATCACGCCGGCAAGCTCGTCCTTGCTCACCGTCTGCATGAGCCCGGTGGTGACGGCGACTGCCGCATTCTTCTCGTTGCGCCCGGTGGCGAACGCGTTCGGCTGCTCGTTTTCCATAATGTAGACGCGCGGCATGGGCAGAGAGGCCTCATACGCAAGCCGCCGCACCAGGTCGTACAGCTCCGGCGCCGAGCGCGCGTCGACCTCGCGTGCGCCGTACATGCGCAGCACCATCTTGTCGGAGTTCCAATAGGCGAACAGGTTCATGCCGCCCGCGACGAGCAGGGCGATGATCATGCCGGCCTGGCCGCCGATCAGGAAACCGATGCCCATGAACAGGGCGGTCAGCGCCGCAAGCAAAATTGCGGTGCGGAAATAGCTCAAGGAAACCTCCAGTCACGGTGTGCACCGGAGAAAACCCGACGCCTTCAATATGTTGGGGGTCATCGGGCGGGGAACAAGAGCCTGTACGACCGTTGAAAATCGACTTGAGCGTCCGATCCTGCGCCAATGGTTTCCACGGCGTTGACCTTAACCGTTCGTCAATCCGAAACCCGCATGCTGGCTCGCAAATAGCGTTCGAGGAGTAGCCGAGCCATGCCAGCCGCCGCCATTCAAACCATTCAAACCTCTGTCCCCGCCCCGAAAACCACATCGCGCCGGACGCGCAGCGCCCCGTCCACCGAGACCCAGCTCACCGCAGAGCAGAAACGCCTGATCCGCTTGAGTTTTTCGCGCGTCGAGCCGGCGTTGGATCTCGTCGCCCAGCTCTTCTTTCTCAAGCTGTTCCGTCTCGATCCGAGCGTGCGCAAGAAGTTCTCGGGACCCATCGAGGTGCAGGCGCGCAAGTTCGCCGCCGGCGCCAAGCTCGCCATGATTTCGCTCGGTCATGAAGATGGGCTCGCACCGACCCTCAAGCTGCTCGGCGCGCGTCACCGCCAGATCGGCATACGGTCGCGTCACTACCGCACCATGTCCCGCGCTCTGGTCTGGACGCTCGAGCGGTCGCTCGAGAAAAACTTCGACCGCGATACCAAGGATGCTTGGAACACGCTTCTCGCCTACTTCACCAAGGTCATGGCGGGCTAAGGCGTAAAAGACGATCCTATTCAGGGGCCTCTTCGGAGGCCCCTTCGTCTTCGTGGACCAATTTCACCGAGATTTTGCCGTCCTTGTCCACGTAGACCAGGACGTCCTGGTCCGGCTCCAGCACCTGGACCTTGCCGTCCACCGTGAGCTGGTCGGCCGAGACGAGAACCTCATGGCCGTCCACCACGACCTTGATGCCGTCGGCCATGGATTCCTGCCGCGTGTCTTTGTAGTGCCCGGCCACCGTGACGGTCCGGTTGCCCACGGTCATGGACAGCGCCTGGGTCTCCGGATCGCTCGTGCCCCAATTGCCGATCAGGAGCACGATGGCGATCACGAGCGCCAGCACAATCCCGAGACCGACCAGAATTCGCATTAGCCACGTCATTCGCTTGCCCCTCCCCCAACGCTTGTTATGTGCCCGGCGCCTCGCTTATGCCGGCTTCCGGTTCTGACGGTTGTCGACGAGATCCGACACCACACCGGGATCGGCGAGCGTCGAAGTATCGCCGAGATTTCCGAAATCGTCCTCGGCGATCTTGCGCAAGATCCGGCGCATGATCTTACCAGACCGCGTCTTAGGCAATCCCGGAGAAAACTGAATCTGGTCGGGCGACGCGATCGGCCCGATCTCGTGGCGGACCCAGCCGCGCAGCTCCGCCTTGAGCGCGTCGGAGCCATGCTCCCCCGCCATCAAGGTGACGTAGCAATAGATGCCCTGGCCCTTGATGTCGTGGGGATAACCGACCACCGCGGCTTCGGAGACTTTGGGATGAGCGACCAGGGCAGATTCGACCTCCGCCGTGCCCATGCGGTGCCCGGACACGTTGATCACGTCGTCGACCCGGCCGGTGATCCAATAGTAGCCGTCAGCATCGCGTCGGGCGCCGTCGCCGGTGAAGAACATCCCCTTATAGGTGGAGAAATAGGTCTCGACGAAGCGCTGATGGTCGCCATAGACGGTGCGCATTATGCCGGGCCAAGCGTCGAGGATGACGAGATTGCCCGCCGCTTCGCCTTCGAGGATCTTGCCCTCGTTGTCGACGATCGCCGGCTGGACCCCGAAGAACGGCAGCGTCGCCGAGCCTGGCTTGAGCTTGGTCGCCCCGGGCAGCGGCGTGATGAGGATGCCGCCGGTCTCGGTCTGCCACCACGTATCGACGATGGGACAGCGCCCGTTGCCCACCACGTGATAGTACCACTCCCACGCTTCCGGGTTGATCGGCTCGCCCACGGTGCCGAGCAGCTTGAGCGACTTGCGGCTGGTGCGCGTCACATAGTCGTCGCCCGCGCCCATCAACGCCCGGATCGCCGTCGGCGCCGTGTAGAAGATGTTGACCTTGTGCTTGTCAACGACTTGCCAGAACCGCGACGCGTCGGGGTAATTGGGCACGCCCTCGAACATCAGCGTGGTGGCGCCGTTGGCGAGCGGCCCATAGACGATATAGCTGTGGCCCGTGACCCAGCCCACGTCCGCCGTGCACCAGTAGATGTCGCCGTCGTGGTAATCGAACACGTACTGGTGCGTCATCGCGGCAAAGACGAGATAGCCGCCCGAGGTGTGCAGCACGCCCTTGGGCTTTCCCGTCGAGCCTGACGTGTAGAGAATGAACAGCGGGTCCTCCGCGCTCATCTCCTCGGGCGGGCACTCGGCCGGCACCTTGGCCATCGCCTCGTCGAGCCACACATCGCGGCCAGGGGTCCACGGCACGTCGCCGCCGGTATGGCGGACCACCAGGACCGTCTTCACGTGCCCGTTCTTCTCAAGCGCGGTGTCGGTGTTCGCTTTGAGCGGGACCTTGCGGCCGCCGCGCAGGCCCTCGTCGGCGGTGATGACGAAGCTCGATTTGCAGTCCTCGATGCGTCCGGCGAGCGAGTCCGGCGAGAAGCCGCCGAACACCACCGAATGCACCGCGCCGATGCGCGCACAAGCCAGCATGGCGTAAGCCGCTTCCGGGATCATCGGCATGTAGATGGTGACCCGATCGCCCTTCTTGACGCCCTGGGCTTTCAGCACATTGGCGAAGCGGCAGACATTCTCGTAGAGCTCGCGATAGGTGATATGGCGCGCGTCCGCGTTCGGGTCGTCGGGCTCCCAAATGATGGCGGTCTGCTTGCCGCGCTTCTTCAGGTGCCGGTCGATGCAGTTGGCCGCGACGTTGAGCGTGCCGTCCTCGAACCATTTGATCGAGACGTTGGGATGCTCGAACGTAGTGTTCTTGACGCGCGTATAGGGCTTGATCCAGTCGAGGCGCTTGCCCTCTTTGCCCCAGAACTTGTCGGGCTTCTCGACGCTTTTTTCGTAGAGCTTCCGGTACGTGTTCTTGTCGATGAAGGCGTGGTCCTTCCACGTCTTCGGCACCTTGAGCGTCTCGATCTTGTATGCCTTATGTTCGGACATCAGTCCTCCCTACGCGAACGCGCGCTTTGTGCGCTAAGTGCTGACGCTGAGTGTGACGGAAAAAATTTTATCCCGCGAGCAAGCTTCTCTAAAGGCCGAACGCGCCGATCACGGCGCCTTGGACGAGCAGCACGGCGAGCCAATGGCCGCCGTCGATCAAGGTCAGCATCGGCTTGGCGCCGCCAAAGGCGTGGTTCACGCCCATCGTGGTGATGACGAAGCCGAGCCAGACGAACGCCCCGCTGATCAGCCCGCCGCGCACTGTCACGTCGCCGAGATGGCCCATCAGGCCCGCCAGAATCCAGGCCATGATGAACAGCGCGACGATGGAGATGACGAACGGCATGGCCTTTGCCGAGCCCGTCCCGCGCTTCAGCTCGGCTTCCGTCTTGCCGATGGCCCGCAGCCAGACGCCGCCAAGCGTCATGTACCAGATCGCGCCGAGGCCGAAGCCGGCAAGCGTGGCAACGATGACCGCGAAGTAATTCACACCTGAGAATGTCATTTCTGTCCCCCCTCCAGACTTGCGAGCTCTCCCGAGCTTACCTCAGGAGACGCGCTTCGGGCACTACGCTGATGGGGGATTGGGGAGGCCGCCGAGCGCGCAGAGTTTGCGCCATTCCGATGCCGTCACCGGCTGCACTGACAGCCGTGAGTTCTTGACCAGCACCATGTCCTTTAATTGCGGGTTGGCTTTGATCTCGGCCAGCGTCACCGGCCTCGGCAGGTCGGCGACGGCCGCCACGTCGACGCACTCCCATTGGCCGGAGCCGTCCGTCGAGTCGGGATGCGCTTGCTCCACCACCTTGACGATGCCGACGCAGGCTCTCTCGCTTCCCGAATGGTAGAACAAGGCGAGGTCGCCTTGTCGCATGGCCCGCATGTTGTTGCGCGCCTGGTAGTTGCGCACGCCGTCCCACTCGGCGCCCGCTTTGCCCTCCTTCTTCTGCGCGTCCCAGGACCAGGTCTCGGGCTCGGATTTCATCAGCCAGTAGGCCATGGCGCGGGCCGCTCACTCTTCCTCGTCGGTCTCTTCCGTGTTGTCGATGGTCCACAGCCACGGGCGGATCTCGACGGCGGCAAACAGGCCGGCTTTGGCAAAAGGATCGCCGTCGGCGATCGCGCGCGCGGCTCGGAGCGAGGGCGCCTCGACCACGATCAGGCTGCCGTTCATGGTCTGGCCGTCTTCCTCGGTGAACGGGCCCGCGAACACGAGACTGTCGCCGAGGTTCTCCAGAAAAGCGAGGTGCTCTGGGCGGTTTGCCTTGCGAATGGCGAGGCCGTTCGGCTTGTCGGTGCAAATCAATGCGTACAGCATCGGCGTCCCTCTTTGTCGGAAGTGAAGCTATTGCGGCGCCTCACGGCTGTCCATGGGCCCTCACGCCTCGGGCCGCAGTGGCCGGGCCAGCAGCGCCTCAATCGCCTCGTCGACCGTGGTGCCTCCCGAGATCACCGAGTGCACCGCTTGCGCGATCGGCATGTCGATACCGCGCGCGCTCGCAATCTCGACCATGGCGCTTGCCGTGGGCACGCCCTCGGTCACGGTGAGCCGAGCCTTGAGCGCGTCCTCCACGGTTCGCCCCTGGCCGAGCGCGATGCCGAGCGACATGTTCCGTGATTGCGGGTTACCGCAGGTGAGCACCAGATCTCCGAGGCCGGAGAGCCCGATCATGGTCTCGAGCTTTGCCCCGAGCGCCACGCCGAACCGCGCCATTTCGGCGAAACCTCTGGTGACCAGCGCGGCATGGGCGCTGGCGCCGAGCGCCTTGCCCACGACGATGCCCGCCGCGATCGCATAGACGTTCTTCACCGCGCCGCCGATTTCGGCCCCGATCACGTCGCCGCTCCAATAGCAGCGGAACGGCGCGCCGCTGAGCGCGTGGCTGAGCGCGCTGCCGAGCGCTTCGTCCGAAGTGGCGAGCGTCACCGCCGCCGGCAAACCCGCCGCGACATCGCCGGCGAAGCTCGGCCCCGACAGCACGGCGATCTCGGCCGCCGGCAAAAGATCGCGGGCCACTTGCGACATCAGTCTGCCGGTTTCCTGCTCGATGCCCTTGGAGCAGATGATCAGCGGCTGGCCTTCCTTCAGGTAAGGCGCGAGCGCGACAACGATGGCGCGCAAATGCTGCGCCGGCGTCACCATCAGCAGCATGTCGCAGGTGGCGACCTCGTTGAAGCGTGAGGTGGCCTCGATCGCCGGATCGAGTGCGACGCCCGGCAGGAAGACATCGTTGCGATGGGTCTGGTTGATGGCGGCGACGGTCTCAGGCTCGCGGGCCCACAGCAGGACATCGCGGCCGGCGCGCCGCGCGGTCAGCGCCAGCGCCGTCCCCCACGCGCCTGCCCCGATAATCCCGACTGATTGAAGTTCCATGCGATGCCTCGGGGTCTTCATATCTCAAAATTCGCGGCTTGGGGCGAACTCAAGCTCACGCTTTGACCCCGGCGCCGAGCGCCGGCGGCGCGTCGGGATCGAGCGGCCAGCGGGCGCGGGCGGGCGCGGCCATGTCGTCGGTGAGACCGCGCGCGAGCCGCTCGGCGCCTGCCCAGGCGATCATCGCGGCATTGTCGGTGCAAAGGTCGGGCGCCGGCACGACCAGGCGGAACCCACGGGCCTCCGCGACCGCCTGAAGCGCGGCCTTGAGCCGTTGGTTAGCGGCGACCCCGCCGGCCACCACCAGCGCGCGCTGCGCTTCGGGCCCCAGACGGGCCGCATAGATGTCCATGGCGCGCGCCGTGCGGTCGCTGACCACCTCGGCCACGGCCTCCTGGAAGCTGGCGCACAGATCGGCGATCGTCTCGTCGCTGAGCGGCGCCCGGGCAAGCGCCTCGTGGCGCAGCGCCGTCTTGAGCCCGGCGAAGGAGAAATGCGGCTCCGGCCGCCCCAGCATCGGGCGCGGCAGCTTGATGGTGGGCCGGCCGCGCGCGGCGCAAGCCTCCACCTCGGGCCCGCCGGGATAGGGGAGGCCGAGCAGCTTGGCCGCCTTGTCGAACGCTTCCCCCAGGGCATCGTCGAGCGTCGTGCCGAGCCGCTCGAACCGGCCGATGTCCTTGACGATGAGAAGCTGGGTGTGTCCGCCCGACACCAAAAGCAGGAGATAGGGGAAGCCAAGGTGATCGGTGAGGCCGGCGCTCAGCGCATGGGCTTCGAGGTGATTGACCGCGATGAAAGGCCGCCCAAGCCCGAGCGCGATGGCCTTCGCCGTGGTCACGCCGACGATGAGCCCGCCGATCAGCCCAGGTCCCGCCGCCGCGGCGACCCCGTCGATGGCCTCGAAGCCGAGCCCCGCCTCTGCCATCGCCTGTTTGATCGCGGGATCGAGCAGGTCCACATGGGCGCGGGCGGCGATCTCCGGCACCACCCCGCCATAGGCCGCATGCAAATCGAGCTGCGAGCGCACCACGTTGGACAAGATCTCGCCGCGTCCGTCCGCGCCCCGGCGCACGAGGGACGCGGCCGTCTCATCGCAGCTCGTCTCGATGCCGAGCACGGTCAAAGGGGCGCTTTTTTCGCTTTCAGTCATGCGCTCTCAATAGGCGTCCGCGACGAGTGATTGAAGGGGGAGCCGAAACCGGCCATTAATGCGGGGACTGTGGCCCGTTTCACCCAAAGAACTCAAGGAGTTCCGCTTTGCCGGCCCGTCCCTGCCTGATCGGTACCCGTGGCAGCCCGCTTGCTCTGTGGCAGGCGCGCCATGTGCGGGAGCGCCTCTTGGCGGCCCATGGGCTCGAGGAGGGCGATGTCGACCTGCGCCCCATCATCACGTCGGGAGACCGGATCCAGGAGCGGCCCCTCGCCGATGTCGGCGGCAAGGGTCTGTTTACCAAGGAGATCGACGAGGCGCTGCTCAGGGGCGAGGTGGCGCTGGCCGTGCACTCCATGAAGGATCTGCCGACCGTGCTGCCTGAGGGGATTTGCGTGGCGGCCGTGCTGCCCCGCGCCGATGTGCGTGACGCATTCTTAAGTCCCAAGGCCCCGTCTCTGATGGAACTTCCGCCGGGCGCCGTCGTTGGCACCTCATCTTTGCGTCGCGGCGCGCAAGTGAAGCGCTTGCGGCCGGACCTTCGCGTCGTCGATTTCCGCGGCAATGTCGAGACGCGGCTCAGGAAGCTCGACGAGGGTGTCGCCGATGCGACGCTGCTTGCCATGGCCGGTCTCGATCGGCTGGGCCTTGCCGCCCAGGTGACCGCGATTCTTTCCGTCGATGAGATGCTGCCGGCGGTCGCCCAAGGCGCCATCGCTGTTCTGGCCCGCGACGACGATCAGGAGACGAAGGCTCTGCTCGTCCCGCTGAACGATCCGGTGACGGAAACCGCCGTCGCGTGCGAACGCGCCTTCCTCGCCCGTCTCGACGGCTCGTGCCGCACGCCCATTGCCGGGCTGGCCGAGATCGAGGACGGCATCATGCGCTTTCGCGGCTTGATCCTCACGCCAGGCGGCGCAGAATGGCATGGTGTCGAGGTGACTGGGCAGGCGGAGTACGCCAGAGCGCTCGGCCGTGATGCCGGCGACGAGGTGCTCGCGCGTGCGGGCCCGAACTTCCTCGTAAGTTTGCCATGACAGGCAGGACATGACAGGTCCGCAATGATGCGTGTGCTCGTTACCAGGCCTGAGTTTGATGCGACCCGTGAAGCGGAGGTGCTGATCGCGCGCGGCCACGAGCCGGTGCTGGCGCCCTTGCTTGAGATCGAGTTTCTGCCCGGCGTGGAGCTCGGTCTCGACGGGGCGCAGGCGCTGATCATCACCAGCCGCAACGCGTTGCGGGCGCTGGCGGCCCATGCGGAGCTGGAGCAGGCGCTTCGCCTGCCGCTGTTCGCCGTGGGCGAGGCCACGGCCCGGGCGGCAAGAACGCTCGGTTTCACCGAGGTGACGATCGGTCCTGGAACGGGGGCCGGCCTGCTGCCGCTGATCCGCCGGGAGCTTCACCCCGAGAAGGGTGCGCTCGTGCATGTTGCCGCCGAGCTGGTGGCTTTCGACCTCAAGCCGGTGCTCGAAGAGGAGGGGTTCACTTTCCGCCGGCCCGTGCTTTACCGGTCGCATCCGGCCGAAGCGCTTCCCGCCGAAGTGGTGGCCGGTCTTACGTCTGGCGAGATTTCCGCCGTCATCCTCCTGTCGCCGCGGACCGCCAAGACCTTTGCCGCGCTTGCCGAGCGTCACGGCCTGGTAACACAGGCCAATGGTCTCGTTTGCTATTGCCTATCGCAGGCGGTAGCAGAGGCTGTGACGCCATTGGGTCTTGAGGTGCGCGTGCCCGCGCACCCGCGCGAGGAAGATGTCCTTGCGCTCTTGGACTCCGGCGCGTCATCTTCGTGAGTGACGCGAATCTTTCAGGACGTGCGAATTTTCAGGACGCAAAGGTAACGACGTGATGGCTGGCTCCTTCGGCAATAAGGGCGGCGGCGGCCCGGACCAGGCGGGCAGCCGGCCGGTGCCGACCATTGAAGGCACCGCCACCGAAGTGACGGTCGAGCCGGACAAGGAACAAACCGCGCCCGCGACCGACGAGGTCCTCCCCGAGGCGAAGGAGAGCGCGACCCCGCCGTCCGGCGACACTTCGGACACGACGGAAGAG
>Ga0307380_10008500_pt1 | contig 13156 bp, 11 predicted proteins | sample UN3MG_FD_202239 | JGI IMG/M metagenome (GOLD analysis project Ga0307380, IMG submission 202239) | Soil microbial communities from Risofladan, Vaasa, Finland - UN-3 | ecosystem: Environmental > Terrestrial > Soil > Coastal area > Acid sulfate soil | place: Finland: Risofladan, Vaasa | collected... | reverse complement strand
TCCCAATCATGATGGAATTCCATCTTGGCCTGCCTATGATATGGATAATAGAGCTACTTTGTTATTTGGTGAGGATATTAAAATAGAGAAAGATCCATTACGTACTGAAAGACTGGCTTTAGAAGAAATTTTCAATAATTATAAAGTTTAATATCTTAAAATCAATTTTTTTATCTATTTTACCATATTAATGGTAATGAAAGTAATTTAGAACTAGAAAAAATCAAATTTTGAATAGGTGAAATGAGTGGTTAAATATAAAAGGGGTCATCTTTATTATCCTGAAATTCCAATACATAAAATTCTAGAAGAAACTTCAGAAAGGTTCCCAGATAAGCTTGCATTCCTATACCCGAGAGAATTAAATTTCAAGGAATTTAAGAAAAAAGTCGATATTTTCGCGACAGCACTGAAGAATTTGGGGGTTAAAAAAGGAGATAGAGTAGCTTTATACGCTCCAAATTCAATAGAATGGGAAATTTCCTTTTTTGGATTAGAAAAAGCGGGAGCTATTTTTGTACCCATGAATCCAATGTTCATGGAATCCGAAGTTGAATATGAAGCAAACGATTCTGGAGTTGAAATCATAATAATTAACCAACCTCTTTACCCTATTGTCGCAAAAGTTAAAGAAAATACAAATATTAAAGATATCATTGTTATAGAATCAGATCATTCTTCTGATACACCTAAAGGAACCATTAGTTGGACTAAACTAATGGAAAACACTGAACCTGATCCACCAGAATATAATTTCAATCCTAAAGAAGACCTAGCTGCATTATTATACACCAGTGGCACAACTGGATTACCAAAGGGAACTATGCTAACACATTATAATATGGTATCGAATATCATTCAATTTGTCCCCGTTCTTGAATTAAGCGAATTGGATGTGACCATGACAGTTCTTCCGCTATATCATATATATAGTCTTAATGTATTAATGAATACTGCAATTTGGTTGGGTGCAGCACAAGTAATTACACCTCGGTTTGAAATTGAAGAATTCTGTGAACTCATAGAGAAATTTGAAGTTACATATAGTCTATGTGTACCCCCAATCTTTCTATCTGTTGTAAGATATCTTGAAGATCCTGACGTTAGAGAATATGACTGGTCTAATCTTAAACTCTTTAATAATGGGGTCGCTCCTATCCCCATGGAACTTCTTGAGAGGTTTTATAAATTAGCAAAGGAAAAATGTAAAGCTAAAGATGTTACAGTACAGCATGGATGGGGATTGACAGAAGCTTCTCCTGTCGTTGCTACTAATCCAATGTCTCGCCCCAAAATGGAATCACAGGGAACTTTAATCGCAGATACATATCACAAAATTATTGATTTAGAAACTAGAAAAGAACTTCCCGAGCGTGGTCAAGTCGGAGAACTGGTAATAAAAGGCCCACAGGTAATGAAGGGATATTGGATGAAACCTGAAGCTACAGAACAAGCTTTTTGGACAGATCCTAAGACTGGTGAGAAATGGCTTAAAACGGGAGATATGGCATATATTGACGATGAGGAATATGAACATCTAGTGGACAGGCTTAAAGAGATGATAAAATATAAGGGTTGGGCTATTGCGCCAGCAGAATTAGAGGATCTGCTTTTCAAACACCCAAAAGTATTCGATGCCGCTGTTATTGGTAAACCTTCCAAAGAACTTGATATAGGTCAGATTCCGAAAGCTTTTATCATTTTAAAACCAGAATTTAAAGGTCAGGTAACTGAACAGGAAATTATAGATTGGGTTGCTGAAAGGATATCTGCTTATAAGAAAATACGTGAGGTTGAATTTCTTGATGAAATCCCAAAATCGGCTTCAGGTAAAATATTGCGTAGGGAATTAGTCGATTTAGAAAAAGAAAGACTTGGAATAAAATAAAAAAACCAAGTTTTAACTGTACATTATCTAATTTTAAAAACAGAATAGAAAATTAATTTGGGAAAGGATTAGGAAAATCTCTCAGTAAATATTTTAATGTTTTTCATTGCTTCCTTTGCTTCAGGTAAATCCGGAGTATATCTTTGAAATACATGCAAAGCATCATCCCATGATTGCAGTGTAATATCGACACCAACCTCTTTAGCTCGTTCAAAAAACCGTTTAGAATCATCAAAAAGCATTTCACTTGTACTTACTTGAATTAAAATAGGTGGTAAATTTTTCAAATCCGCGTAAAGAGGAGAAACTGCCGGATCGTATGGATCTGTCCCTGCTAAATGGGCTTGGAACCACCAGATATAACCAAGATCTCCTAACAAAATATCTGTATAGCAATTTTTTTTTACTGATTCTCCTGTCTGTGCCATATCTGTGGCTGGTGCAAGGCATATTGTTCCTGCAGGCAAGGGAAATCCATCATCTCGAAGTTTCAGTAAACTCAATAGTGCTAAATTGCCACCTGCAGAGTCTCCCGCGATAATGATGTTTTTAGATAGAAAAACTGAGGAAAGAAGCCATTTGTAAGCCGAAACACAATCATTTATGTCTGCGGGATGAGGATACTCCGGAGCAAGACGATAATTTATGCTTAATACCTTCAAATTTGTGATTTTCGCCAAGGTCAAGGTAAATAATTTATGAGTATTTGAAGATCCCATAATATGACCTCCTCCATGTATATATAAGATAATTCGATCATCATTTACTCCAGGATGTGAAAATAATTCGCAAGGTACACCATTGGCATTAATTGATTTTATAATTGCATCTTTTGGAATTGGATTTAATTGTAGTATGGATTCAGAATAAGATTCCATGTAAAATCTAAGATAGTCCACCAAAAGTTTTATCTCTTTCTTGGAAAGCATATTACTTATGTTTTCTCCTTTAAGCCAACGTTTATTTAATGTCTCTACTTTTTCCCAAATTGGCAAATAATCATTAATTATATATTCTACAGTTTTAAAATAAACTTCATTTACCTGATCTCGGAAATTTTGACGAAATTCAAAAAATTCAATGATTTCAGGTCGCGTTATTTTTGATATATCAACCATAGGCACTAAAACTCACTTTTTTCCTATTTTTGATTTTTCATATAAATTAGATCGTGATGAATTTGATCAAATACAAGTTTTTTTTTTATATTAATGTACTTATACGAAGGAGTCCATTCTACTTACGTAATTTTTATATGAAAAAAATGTGGAAGGACTTTTATTAGTTTAAAATCTGTGCAAAGTAGAAATTTGACAAAGTTAAGAAAAAAAAAGAAAACGCGATTTACTTTTAAATTCTTGTATATTGAATTAACTTGATCTTTAAAGACTATTTGCGCTATTAAGTTCAATCAGGACTGTTCATAGGCTATTTTATAAAGCTCAATTATTTCCTCTTTTGTTGCCTGGCGAGGATTATTTCCTGGGCTACCACTCGCAATAGCAGCGTCAGCCATTGTTGGAGCCAGTTGATCGAGTCTTTCTCTTTGTACCCCAAGCTCTTTTAAAGAAGGTATTTTGACATCTCTAATTAACTTTTTTATGGCCTTGTTTGCCAACTCAGCTGCTTCTAGATCAGTCAAACCTGTGACGTTTTCCCCCATAGTTTTTGCAATATGTGCATATCTAGTTGGATTGCCCATTAAGCTAAACTCTGTCACAACGCCCAAAAGTGCCGCATTCGAAACTCCATGGGGCACATGAAAATAAGCCCCGATCGGGCGGGACATACCGTGCACTAAGGCTACAGATGAGTTGCTAAAGGCAATACCTGCCTGAAGTGCGCCGAGCATAATTTTCTCCCTGGCTTCTATGTTATTCCCATTGGCCCAGGCCTGTCGCAAATTGCCGAAGATCAATCCAATTGCTGAGAGGCAGAAGACGTCGCTCATGGGCTGGGCCTTCACCGAAACATATGCTTCTATAGCATGAGTGAGGGCATCAATCCCCACGGCTGCGGTGAGCTCACGAGGGCATGAAAGCGTCAGCAGGGGATCCACAACTGATACTTGAGGCAGAAGAAAGGGGCTTACAAAGAGCATTTTCACATCTTTCTTGGTATCTGTAATAATGGTAACTGCTGTCGCCTCGCTCCCAGTCCCCGCTGTGGTGGGAATCGCTATAAGGGGAACTCCTTCCTCGGGAATCCGGTTGAGTCCCATATAGTCTTCGATTGATCCTTTATTCGTCACCATGACTGCAACGGCCTTAGACGTATCTATTGCACTGCCGCCCCCAAAGGCCAGTACAAATTCACAGTCGTTTTCTTTGTACGCCTGCAGCCCATCATTTACGAAGTCAACCGTTGGTTCAGTGGTGATCCCATCGTATATGACAAATTCTATGCTGCTATCCGTGAGTGCTTTTTTGACCCCTTTCAATAGTCCCAGTTCACTTATCACTTTGTCCGTCACTAGGAGCCCCTTTTTAACGCCTAATTTTTTGATCTCATCTCCTACATTTTTTGATGACCCGGACCCGGTAATCAATACTGGAGGAATAAGAAATGTTCTTGTTGGTAACATGATAACCTCCTTTCAACTCTATTATATTTTTATTATTTTTTAATTTTTTAATTTTTTAATTAATACTTAATCCCACTCGATTTTAGTGCTACCATGAAATCGTTCAATCACACAACGGGCTTGGGTAAAAAATTGAACTGCTTCCTTTCCTTGAGCGCGTAATGTCCCAAAGAACGAGTCTTTGGCTCCTGCAAACGGAAACCAGGCAATTGGGGCTACAACACCTATATTTATTCCAATATTACCTATATTAACTTCATAACGGAAATGGCGGGCTTCTTCACCGCTTTCCGTGTAAATTGTCACCGCATTTCCCTTTGGATTTTCATTAATTATTTTAATTGCTTCATCTAAAGTATCCACCCGATCTAAGCAATTAACCGGACCAAAAACTTCTTCATCATAGATTTTCATACCCGGTTTCGTGTTTTCAAACACACAAGGACCTAAGTAATAGCCATTTTCATATCCTTCCACTTTAACATTCCTTCCGTCAAGGATTAATTTACCACCTTCCTCAATTCCTTCTTGAAGCTGTGATAACAATTTATCCAAAGCACTTTTGGACACTACAGGTCCAATATCCGTAGACTTATCCATTCCATAACCTATTTTTAACGCTTCAATTGTTTTTATAAATTTCTCTTTGAATGATTCATAAAATTTTTTATTCCCTACTACCATAGTAACTGAACCTGACAGACATCGTTGTCCAGTATTTCCAAAAATAGCATTCATCATATTGGGCAAAATTTTATCAATATTCGCGTTTTCAGTGACCACCATAAAATTATTCGCCCCTCCATGACATTGGGCGCGTTTCAACAGACTAGAAGCCTTTTTATATATAGCTTTTGCTACAGGTGTAGAAGTTACGCTTGAAACACCGACAATATCGGGATGCTCAATAAGTCGATTAGCTACATCAACTCCTCCGTGAATATAATTAATAACACCAGGCGGAAATTCGGCTTCATCGATATATTTAAACATTTCTTGCATGGTTAATGGTGTTTGTTCGTTTGATTTAATAATATAAGTATCCCCAGCAGCAACAGCAAATGGCCAAAACCAATACGGAACCATTCCAGGGAAATTGAATGGTGGAATATGCAAAAAAACGCCCAGAGGCTCAAGAATTGTATATTCATCAATTCCGGTGGCAACATCGCTCATATATTCACCTTTTTGCATTTGTGGGACTCCGATTGCCGCTTCAATCATCTGATATGCCCGTACGATCTCTCCTTCTGCAGCCCCCCATTCTTTGCCGTGATTAACAACTATTGATTCTGTCAATTCTTCAATATTTTCTTTAAGTAAGCGTTGAAATCTTAATAACGGTTGGATTCTCAGTATTCCCGGAGTATTACGCCATCCTGGAAAAGCTCGTTTTGCACATGCAACAACTTCATCTACTTCTTCCGGAGTGGACATTGGGATTTTCCCAAGGGGTTCTCCTAAAGCAGGATTCATATATTCCAAAAAATCTTTGGATTTTGATTCTGTAAATTTTCCATTAATATAATTTTTTAAAACTTTCATTTCTACTCCCAAGATTATCTAAATTTTTTATGTTAATTTTTATAATAACATATATTAATAAAGAAATTGGGAAATTTAGTGAAATATTTACGTAAGTAAATTATTATACTATTAAAAAAGTCGTAAGAATGGTAAACAAAATGGATTAAATCTTTGTTTAGAAAGCACATCTAAGAAAGATGTGCCTTTAATCGAATTTGAGTCAGAGGATGTTAATGAGTGTGAATTCAGATGATAGAAATACTTTATTATTTAGTGAGGATATTAAAATAGAGAAAGATCCATTACGTACTGAAAGACTGGCTATAGATGAAATTTTCAAAAATTATAAAGTCTAATACTCTTTCTTAAAAGAAAGATTATTTTCAATAAGCATATTTTCAAATTGATTAGAATATTTATCCAATTCTTCAAAGGTTATTTTTATTCCAAAATATTCTAAAGCCACATGATTTGGAAAATCTCTAAATATTTTTTATTTAAATCATAAACAAAATTATCCCAAACCTTCTTCCAAAAACGGTTTGAATAAGGGCTAGTCATTTAAAATTCACTTCTAAAACAATTACTACTTAATAAATAATATCAATTAAAATATTTTAACAAATTAACCAAAATTAGCAATTTTTACTTTAGTAAATAAAAATTAGATAATGAAAATAATTAATAACAATTTCATTTAATTATTATTAATTTAGAATTCTATAATTAATAGAGGAGATGTTATGAATAAATTCAATTTTAATTTACCAACTAGCATTACATACGGTTGGGGTCGTGTAGATGAAATCGGGAAAGCGACTTCCCGTATTGGAAAAAAAGGTCTACTTGTTACAGTAAAATCCTTTCCTGCTATGAAACCATTGTTTGAAAAAGTAAAAGAGCTATGCAATGAAGCAGGAGTTGAAGTAATTCATTTTGATGGAGTTATTCCAAACCCAACCATTGATTCTATAAATCAAGCTTCAGAAATCGCTATTAAAAATAAAATTGATGTCATATTAGGTGTCGGTGGGGGATCTAGCATTGATACCGCTAAAGGAGTTGCAGTTGGTGCTAGTCATGAAGGAGATATTTGGGATTACCGATTTGGACAAAAACGCATTCAAGCTAATAAAGTATTACCTATTATTGCTGTCCCAACTACTGCAGGTACTGGAGCTGAAGTGACAAGCGTCGCAGTAATTAAAAATGCTAACACGAAAGAAAAAAATGCAATAGCGGCATGGTCTTTGGCTCCAAAAGTAGCTATAATTGATCCTGAACTCACTGTTACAGTACCCCCTAATATTACAGCCACAACAGGCTTTGATACTTTTAGTCATTTATTTGAAAGTCATTTAAACAAATATGGGTCTTATTTAACTAATCTATTGGCTTTAGATTCCTTAAAATTGGTTATTAAATATCTTCCAATAGCGATTGAAGATCCTTCAAATAAAGAAGCGAGAGATGCGTTATCACTAGCTAGCACCGCAGGTGGGATTTGCATAAATAATATTGGAACCACACTTCCTCATTCTATTGATATGTCTATTGGAGGACATCATCCTAAAATATCGCATGGCGAGGCTCTAGCAATTATATATCCTGAAATTAATCGGTGGACTTGGAAAAGTGCTATATCTAAATATGCTACAGTTGGGAGATTATTTAATACAGAATTAAAAAATCAATCTGATGAGGTTGCAGCAGAAAGAGCTTGCGATGAAATGGATGACTTCATAAAGAAAATTGGTTTGTGGATAAGTTTAGAAGATAAAGATATATCTGAGAGTGATCTAAAGGCTATAGTGGATGATTCTATGAATATTCCAAACTATACTTTTCATCCAAAATTAGCTGATCTTAAAGATATTGACGAACTCGTAAAAAAAAGTTACAGAAAGTAAAGTCTTACTTGTTTTCTTTATTTTAATTTTATAAAAAGGTGAATATAAAATTTCTGATAAGTTAATTTTAATGGAAGAGGCAGTTAAGAAATTTGTTCAGAATGGAAATTTAGTTTTTTTAGGGGGGTTTGCTAATGGGATTACATTTTCTGCCGCTCATGAAATAATAAGACAGAATTTAAAGAATCTTAAGATATGTAAATCTAGTGGGGGAATTCTTTTTGATCAATTAATAGGAGCAGGAGTTACGGATCATATAATAACTTCTCATTGCTGGAATCCAACCGGTCCACAACCAGCGTGGAATCTTAGGAGAGCAATGGAAGAAGGAATACCACATAAAATCATCTATAATGAACAATCTCTCTTCATGATTAACATGTCATTTTTCGCGGGCTATATGGGAGTTCCATTTATGCCACTTCGTTCAGTTGTAGGCACTAGTATCTATGATCACCCAAAAAATGTTGGTTTAAAAGCAGCGAAGGTAAAATGTCCCTTTACAGGAGAAGAGATTTGCGTTGTACCAGCTATAACACCTGATGTTGGTTTTATCCAAGTACAGCGAGCGGATAGAGATGGTAATGCTCAAATGTGGGGATTAATTGGAGACACTAAATTTGGAATTAATTCTTGTAAAAAAATAATTGTTGCTACCGAGGAAATCGTAGATAAAAAAGTTATTATGGAGTCTCCCGAACGAACAATAGTAACAGCTAATAAAGTGGATGCCGTTGTACATGAACCTTGGGGAGGACATCCTGGTTATATGCAGGGTCATTATTATCAAGATTTAGCATATAGGTTTGATTACTCTAAAGACACAAAAACAATTGAAGACTGGGAGAATTGGCTTGAAAAATGGGTTACTGGTGTAAATAATCGACAAGAATATTTGAAAGTACTCGGAAATGATAATATAACAAAATTAAAAGCAAAAAACATCATCCAAGGAGCGGTTAATTATGGATACTAATAAAAAAGAATATTGTGAAGAATTTACTGATTTTGAAATGATGTTAGTCTCAGCATGTAGACAAATTAAGGATAACGATCTCGTATTTAACGCTTTTCATTGGCCTTTTCTTGCGGTTCATATGGCAAAACTACTTCATGCGCCCAATCTATTCACGGTTTTAGAAGTTGGTTTGTCACAAGATGAGCTTCCAAAACCCACTAAGATGCCATATTCTATTAGTGATCCTGTTTTAGTTCCCAATTCATTATTTATTGGAGATTCAATCGATGCTCTGTCAGTTCTTCAACGCGGAGAAATCACATTGTCTCTACTAAGCACATCTATTATTGATAAGTATGGAAATTGTAACACGACTGTAATTGGTCCTTATGAAAAGCCTATTTATCGATTACCCGGAGGTGGAGGTGCAACAGAAATCGCTGGTTTATCAAAAAGATTAATCTGGCTTTTAGATGATCATTCAAAACGGAGATTTGTGAAGAAGTTGGATTTCATTACAGATCCGGGATATTTAGAAGGTAAAGATAGTAGAATAAAGGCAGGATATCCACCTGATACCGGTCCAGAAGTCATCATTTCACCTCTTTGCCTAATGCGATTTAATTCCGTGACAAAAGAAGCATATTTAGACGCTCTACACCCAAATGTGACAATAGAACAGGTTAAAGAAAATACTGATTGGGATCTAAAAGTAGCTAAAGAAGTGAAAGAAGTTGAACCACCTACTCTCAGAGAAATCGAAGTTTGTCGAAAAACTATGAAAGATGCAATTGATCAATATTTCATATTAAAACCAGAATGGACCATTTATATGGATAAGTAATCTTACTGGAAATATATTGAATATATATATAGTGAATCTCTTTATTCACAAAAGTTTTTCTGTGAATTTTTTAATCTTTTCCATTGCTTCCTCTGCTTCAGGTAAATCGGTATTTTGAAATACATGTATTGTGTCGTCCCATGTTTGCATTGAAATATCAACCCCTGCTTTCTTACCCATTTCATAAAATCTTTTGGAATCATCAAATAGCATTTCACTTGTACTTACTTGAAGTAAAATGGGAGGTAACCCTTTTAAATCAGCATAAAGAGGAGAAATTGATGGATCAAAAGGATCTTTGCCAGCTAGATGAGATTCAATCCACCAGATATACCCTAAATCTCCTAAAACAATATCAGTATGACAATTTTTTTTTACTGACTCACTTGTTTGCGCCATATCTGTGGATGGTGAAAAACATATTGCTCCTGCTGGTAACGAGATTCCATCATCTCGTAGTTTGAGTAGAGTTAGCAGCGTGTAATAACCTCCTGCAGAGTCTCCAGCAATGATAATGTTTTTAGATTGAAATTCAGAGGAAAGAAGCCATTTGTAAACAGAAACACAATCTTCTAAGGCTGCTGGATGAGGTTCCTCTGGAGCAAGTCGATAGTTTATACTTAAAACCTTCATATTAGTTATTCTTGCTAATTTAAATGTAAGTAACTTATGACTATTGGAAGACCCCATAATATGACCTCCTCCATGAATGAATAATATAACTCGATCTTCTTTTGCTCCATGATTGAAAAACCATTCGCAAGGTTCATCATTGGCTTTAACTGGTTTTCTTACCGCATCTTTTGGAATTGGAAATAACTTTTCCATATAATCCGCATTATATTCCATATAAAATCTAAGATGTTCTGCTAAAAGTAACTTCTCTTTTATGGATAGCATATTTGTCACGTTTTCTCCGTTAAGCCAACGTTTATTTAATTCTCCTACTTTTTTCCAAATCGGTTTGTAATCATCCTCTGTATAAACTACACTTTTAAAAAAGGCTTCATTAACTTGAATTCGGAAATCTTGGCGAAATTCAAAATTTTCAAGAATTTCAGGTCGTTTTAATTTTGATTTATCAACTATAGGCATTATTGATCACTCTTTTCTTAGTTTTGAATTTTCATCAAGATATTTTAATTGAATATTAGACTTGGTATTATTTCAATTAATCCAAATGAAGTAGCATATTCTACGTAAGTAATTCTTAAATTTTTTATGATTTTACTAAAATAAATTTGATAAATAGAAGAAAGAAATTAAAAAGTTATGATAGATATATAATTATTGAATTATGTCGGGACACATAAATTTTGAAGATTTGGATTTAAATTTTGGATATTCTTGCATGCCAAACAGGTTACATTATTTTTCAGAAGAAGAAAATGAATTCCGCATGGAAGTACGTAATTGGTGTAAAGAAAATATTCAACCCGTATCTAATAAGATTGATAGAGAAAGAAATACGAAATTGGCTGTGGAAACCCTACGAAAAATGAAACCCTATTTAAATATAGTAATTCCTGAAGAAGTTGGTGGACTAGGTAAAGGAATACTTTATAGAACGATTTTTGGTGAAGAATTATCGGCCTTTAATTATTCTATCGCAACAATCTTTGGTGCTTCCTCCTGCTTATTTGCTGGACCTATTATTGAATATGGCACTCCTGAACAGAAAAAGAAATATCTTCCAGGTATTGCTGATGGTACAAAAATTGGGGCAATAGGGATAACAGAGCCTACAGGAGGATCTGATGCAATAGGGGGAATGAATTTAAGAGCCATTAGACAAGGTAATCACTATGTCTTAAATGGTGAAAAAAGATTTATAACTAATGGAAGCGTTGCGGACTATATTTGTTTATACGCAGTTACTAATGATCAAGTTAAAAGACATCAAGGAATATCGACTTTCATATTTGAGACGGAAACGCCGGGATTTAAGGTTATCAGAGATTATAATCATATGGGTCGTAGAGGAATGCCGAATTCTCATTTGCGATTTGATAATTGTAAAGTCCCAGTCGAAAATTTACTTCATAAGGAAAATGAAGGTGTGGAAGTATTAATGTTTGGTCTTGATGGAGAGAGAACTTTTACGGCATCCCAATACGTTGGTCTTGCGAGAAGTGCATTTGAAGTTGCATATAAATATGCTCATAAACGCAATCAATTTAAAAAATCAATATATTCGTTTGAAGCGATTTCTTTCAAACTTAGTGAAATGTTTATGGAAATAGAACTAAACAGAATTGCAATGGCGCAAATAGCGAGAATGCTTGATGAAGGACATTACATTAGAGCATCAGTTGCAGCTGTTAAAGCTAAACTTGCTGATGCAACAGTAAAAATCACCCAAGATGCTATTCAAGTTGTTGGAGGTTTAGGATATTCTGAAGATTACCCATTAGAACGATATTATAGAGATGCAAAAGTAGGTCAAATAGCAGCAGGAAGCACTGAAATAATGAAATATTTAATTTCAAGAGAAATGATAAGAATGTGGGGTAAATAAAGGTGATTTTAGATGGTAAGTAAATTAATTTTAGACATAAACGAAAAAGTCGCCAGAATTGTGCTTAATGATCAAGAAAATTACAATCCTTTAAATCAAGAGATTGCTAAAGAGTTGCTTGAAATTTTAGAGCAACTTCGGAATAAAGAGGAAGTAAGATGCTTGATTATCACGGGCTCTGGTAAAGCTTTTTCTGCAGGTGGAGATATTAAAGCTTTTAAGGAAAGTATTGAAATGGGGAGACCAGGTGAATTCATGGATGATTTATTAAAGAACCTATATAAGATCGCACTTATATTGCGCCAATATCCAAAACCCGTTATAGCAGCTGTGAATGGATGGGCCGTGGGAGCGGGAATGAATCTTGCACTCTCTTGTGATTTAGTCATAGCATCAAATACAGCGAAATTCAAACAATCGTTTAGCAAGCTTGCGTTAATTCCAGGATTTGCTGGAACCATACTACTTAGCCGCCAGTTAACGTGGCAACAAGCAACTCAAATGGCGTTTTTTGGAGATACTTATGCAGCAGAGGACATGTTTAAACTAGGACTTGTAAATGAAGTTGTTGATCCAGAAAGGTTAATAGAAAGAGCTAATGAGATGGCTTCTAAACTCGCTAGTGGTCCTACGTTAGCATATGCACGCACAAAAGAATTATTCTTTAATGCTTTAAGCGAACCTCTAATAAATCATCTTGAAAACGAACGACAAATGCAGATCAAATGTGCAGAAACACAAGATTTTAAAATTGGAGTTTTTGCTATTAACGATAAAAAAGAACCAGAGTTTCTTGGTAAGTGAGGTGAAAAAAGGTGTCAGAATTAAGGGAAGTTGTAATAGTCGATTATTTAAGAAGTCCTTTCTCTCGAAGTCGTCCAAATCAACCAGAGAGGGACGTTTTTCATCAAATTTCAGCAGATAGAT
>Ga0307380_10008499_pt1 | contig 13158 bp, 11 predicted proteins | sample UN3MG_FD_202239 | JGI IMG/M metagenome (GOLD analysis project Ga0307380, IMG submission 202239) | Soil microbial communities from Risofladan, Vaasa, Finland - UN-3 | ecosystem: Environmental > Terrestrial > Soil > Coastal area > Acid sulfate soil | place: Finland: Risofladan, Vaasa | collected... | reverse complement strand
TATAATTATGACCCTAATCCAAATGGTGGTTTTGGTGTTCCATATAGCTTGGATCAATTAAGAGATTGGGGTGTTGATGGCTTTGAGATAGTAAACTCTGCCAGTTATGGATCGAAATACCAACAAATAAGGGAGTATTGTTTGAGTAATAATCTGACATGTATGGGAGGATCTGATATCCATATAAACGAGGATTTGAATACATTTATAAAATTGAAATTATCTGATCCTACAAATCTAACTATTGCGAATATCTTTGAAACATTAAAAGAAAATAAGCATCAAGTTATTGCGATTAGTTTTTATCCAAAAGATGTAGATTTTCCGGGTGATCTGAATGACTTTGGATTTTATGTTTTAGAAGATTTTATAAATTATATTTTAAATATGGAGATTAGTCAGGCTTTATCTTGGATAATCTGGTCAGGTCTAGCGTATGCATTATTCTTTCTCGTATACCGAAAAATAAAACATACTAATTTGAGGTTTTTAAAAGACAAAATCTATAGAAGTAGCGATAATTTAAATTAAGAATTCAAATATAATAGCCTGTATTATCTTCCTTGTAGTTATCTTTATCATCATCATTGTCATCATCATCTTCTCCAAGGAGTTTTTTATAGAAGTATTTCAGCATATCTTCGGGATCTCCTTTAAAATCTTTAAGATCTCTAGGATCAATTCTTATAATACCACCTCTTTTCAATGGCGTTACTTTATCACGAAGTTCTTTTTCCATTTTTTCTTGTCTTCTTGCATTTAGAATTAATTCCTTCTTCATCAGTTCTTTTAATTCATTTACCACAAGATTATCTAAATAGCTAGGTTCAAAATCCATTAGTGCTCCTGGGCTATAAAACTTCGTAATCCTTTTAATTGCCTTATCCCTTTTGTATTCTGGAATCTGGCTAATGCTTTCGAGGTTTAGTAATGATAAAATGTTTAGCCAATCGAGTTTTATTGTCCAGCCGTATTCTTTATTATCTTCTTCCATTTTTTTTTAATTTTTTTATATAATTAATAAAATCTAAGAAGTGAAATAAATTTTTTCACACACTTTTATATTGTAACCGATAAATGAACCTTATAAATTTATTTGTTTTATTCTATAATATTCGGAATAATGTAATAATCTTAGATTTTTTGCCAACTTAAAAAACTTTTGAATTAAAGACAATATATTATAAGATAAAAAGGAATAACTTTGAAGAAACTAACTTTGAATGAATTCTCGAATTTTATTTGAGACAAATTCAGGGGCATCATGAGTTATCCAATGGGAAGATTTTTCATGTCGTTCTATTCGTAAATCGTTAACGTATTTGGATAATCCTTCTAGTAATTGAGGTTTCAAAGCAAGATCTTTCATTCCCCAAAGTACTAGGGTAGGAACATCTATAATTCCTGTCCATTCTTTAAAATTAACATTTGCTCTGTAATAATTCACTCCTCCCATTATTGCCCCAGGCTGAGACCACGCCTCAATATATTTTTCTTTATCAGTAACACTGAAATTTTTTGTGAAAACAGCTTTTTTAAGCCATTCATAATCATTTTCAATTATAAATTTCTCTCCATTAGGTTTTAAAAACTCAAAAATATAGAAACTAGCTTTTTGTTGCTCCTTATCTGTCCTTAATTTTTGTTGAAAAATTATATGATGAGGGGCATTTAAAATTATTAATTTCTTCAAAAGCTCAGGATATTTTTCGGCAAAGATCCAAGCTACAGCACCACCCCAATCATGACCCGCAAGATTGAATTTACCTAATTTTAATTCTTCACTTAAGACTTTAATATCTTCAATTAAAATTTCTACCTTATAATTCTCAACACCTTTGGGTTTATCAGATAAGTTATACCCTCTCATATCTGGTATTATTAATTTAAAATCATCCTTAAGTAGGGGAATTACTTTTGACCAACAATACCAAAACTCTGGAAAGCCATGAAGTAAGATTAAGGGTTCTCCAGATCCTGTTATGATAGTATGAAGTTTAATTCCATTGGTTTCAATAAATACCTCTTCGATTTCATTCAATAATCCCATATTTATACACCAACTATTGTAATTTTGAGAAAAATGATTATATTATAAATTTAAGGAATTTAAAAAATAATAAAAATCTAAAAAATTAGAATTTAAGTCAAAAATTAAGAAAATAAAAGCAAGAACTATGTTTTAAACCATTAAAAAATTGTAGTTAAAACATTATTCAAAATAACTCAAAAAAGAACGAGTAAAATCCTTTACTGAAGAATTATCAATTTCACCGAACTTATATCTTCCACGTGGCATTTTCTTTTCCCGAATTGAAAAGTAACGCTTTAAAGAACGTTCAAAATCATTTATAGGCATACTATTTTGTTCTGCGAATTTTATCTCACCAAATTTTAAGAGAAAATCCGGATTCAAAATACTCAACTATTTTTTCACCTCAATTGATCGTGTTTTATTCAAATGTTTTTTTAATTAAATAATTGTTTTTATTAATAAAGATAGTCAACTATATAAATCTTTTCCTACACTTGCAAGGGTTAAAATTTCTTATTTTTTACCGAATCCCCATTCACTGAATGAACGTTCATTTATTGAGTTCTTATCTTTATTATTCAACGAAATAATAACGAAAAGATATCAAAATAACACTTTTTAGAGAAAATAGTCCCATTATTTTCCCACTTCTTATAATTCATATTTATTATTCCCTCCTTAAATTGTAATCACCAGTTTGCTCCTATTATTTAGAAAATTTATCTTAAAGAAAACCAAATTTCAGATTTCGAAGTAACTTAATTAATCTATAGGAATTTGAAAATTAATAAGTAATAAATTTTAACATAATTTCTTAAGATGTAATAATATTTTTAATGAATTTAGTTATGATATAAATTATCTATTATTTGTTGAGTTGACTATTAGTGTCTTTAAGGACAAAAAAATCTGAAATAATTAAGAAGGAAAAAAGAAACCTTTTTTTAATATCAGCGCTCTCTGTTTTTGAAGAAAAAGGATTTAATAATACTCGTATAAAAGATATTACAAAAAAGGCAGGAACGAGTGTGGGAAACTTCTATAATTATTTTAAAAGTAAAGAGGAAGTAATCGAAGTATTAATTAGTGGATTAGCTGAACTTATGATTAGCAAATTTAGAGAATTATTCGTTTATTTCAAAGAAAATAGAATTCCACCAATCTCTGCGGTTAAGAATCTTTTTCGAGGATATGCAAAAATGTTTAAAAAAAAACAAGAGACTTTTTTAATTTTCTTTGAGCAAATGGGAGGGATGGATCAAAAATATCGTACTAAAAGAAATGAGATTCTTGACAATTTTACATATGAGGTAGAAAAAATCATCGTAAAACTAATAGAATTCGGAGCTCGTGATCAAAACCCTAAGATAACCGCTAGAGTGTGGACATCTACGGTACTTGGAGTCTTTATTTGGTGGATTCGGAGTGATTTTGAACTTGAAGAGGAAGAACTTATTGAAAATTTAACAGAAGTTCTTGTTAAAGGGACAATGTCAAATTAAGTTAATGAACAATTTTGACAACAGTTATGATTATAAGCAATATATTCAAATTATATTTGGAGAATTCACAATTTAAAATTATTGGGCTTGATTCAAAATGAATAAAGAAATAGATGAAAGAACTTACTTGAAATTTCTTCTACAGTACTTAGGGGTTGATGATTTGAAACAGATATGTCGAGATTTTGAAATAAAAGGATTTTCAAAATTGAAGAAATCTGAGATTATTGATTTTATTCTTGATTCATTAGCAGAAGAAGAATTAAAGAAGCTCTTACAGCAAAAAGAAATTGAAATAATATCTGCTGGAATTGATTTGGCAATTAAAAAAATTAACGGGGAAGATAGAGAGAGTATTGCTGAAATTAAGATTGTAAATCCTAGCAAGCATGAAATCGAGTTAAAATTTAAAGGATGGAATTGGAAAACACAATCTTATTTATCAATTAATTCAAAAAATATAATGAATCCTGAACGTGACTGTGATTGCAAAATAGGGGCGAATATGGGGTTTTGTAGTCATTTTTGGATTGGATTTATCTATTCTTTAAAACAAAATTGGTTTAAACTTAAAGATTGGGCTTTGACAGCTCTACCTGATGATTTTGAAAAAAAAATTAAAACTATTAAAATTGCTGAAGCTCAAATAGGGGAAAAGAGTAATGAAAAACAAGAAACAGCAGTGTTGATTGATGAATCATCTTCAAGCGCGAAAATAATGAAATATCTTGATTCATCGATAACTGTATATGAAGCAAATATTACTGATATTGTTGAAAAGGAATCTGAATTTCAAGGAAATATAACAACATTTTTTATGACTTCACTTGGAAATCTTAAATTAGGTCCTAAATTAAAAAAAGCAAGTGATTATCGTGAAGAAGATACCGAAAACGTTGAAAAATTAAAGGTACGGTTAAGTCAAAAATTACAAAATGAAAATAGTTTCATAAAAGGGGATAAGATCAGTTTTAGTGGAAAACTTGTAAAAGATAATTTTTGGGGGTACACAGTTAAGAATGTTAGGAAGGTTACAAAGAAATAAAAAGCAAAATTACACTCCCCTGCGGTTTTTTCTTAGATAAAAGTTTTTAATTTTAAAATTAGTAAAATTTAAAATTCTCCATATCTAAGAATTTATAACTAATCTTTTTTAATTAATATGTCCAATTCTATGAAAGGAAAAGTTTGCATCGTAACAGGAGCAAATTCTGGGATTGGTAAAGCAACAGCGCTAGAATTAGCCAAATTGGATGCTCGTATTGTAATGCTCTGTCGCGACAAATCTCGAGGTGAGGAAGCCCAGTCAGAAATCATAACTGAAAGTGGTAATGAAGCAGTTTACTTATTATTAGCAAATTTATCTTCACAACAGTCAATTCGAGAATTTATAACAGAGTTTCAAATGAACTATGATAAGTTGCATGTCCTAATAAATAATGCAGGAGTCAATCCGAGCAAACGATATGAGACTGTGGATGGATTAGAAAAAACATTTGCTATTAACACTTTAGCTCCCTTTTTATTAACCAATTTACTACTTCCAATCCTTAAAAAGAGTGTATCTGCTAGGGTGGTTAATGTTGTATCAGCAGTGCATAGTAAAACTATAAATTTTGAAAACTTACAATTTAAAAAGCATTTTAGATCATGGAAAGCTTATTCACAATCTAAAACTGCTCTTATACTTCTCACATATGAATTTGCCAGGCGTTTAAGTGGTACTGGAATTACTGTGAACTGTCTTCATCCCGGGGCCGTAAAATCAAATATTACACGTGATTATCGAGGAGTAATTAAGTTATTTACGAAACTTTTCTTTAGTTTTGCTAAGAGCCCCGAAGAGGGTGCAGAAACCTCTATTTATCTAGCATCATCACCAGAAGTGGAAATGTTGAGCGGAAAATATTTTATTGATAAGAAGGAAACTAAATCGAAAGATATAACCTATAATATGTCTATTGCCGAAAGACTTTGGAATATTTGTGCTGATCTTACTAATTTTACAATATAAGAAGTAGGTTTTATTAATATTACTTTATTTTCCTATATATCCTCTTTTAATTAGGAATTTTTAGATTAGGGATATTAAAAATGGCTAAAAATGTAAATAATAAATCTGAGATTATGAAAGGAAAAATCTGTATGATTACAGGTGCTAATTCTGGAATTGGTAAAGCAACCGCAATAGGTTTAGCGAAATTAGGGGCGATTTTGGTTTTAGTTTGTCGGGATCAAGCCCGAGCGGAAAAATCAATAGCAGAGATAAAGGAAAAAACTGGTATTGATTCAATCGATATAATACTTGCAGATTTATCTTCTCAAAAAGACATCCATAACCTAGTATTGGAATCTAAAAAAAAGTATGATACTTTAAATGTCCTAATTAATAATGCTGGAGTAAATTTAAATAAGCATACATTAACCGAAGACGGAATTGAAACAACATTTGCAGTAAATTATTTGGCTCAATTTATGCTAAGTATTTTATATTTTGATATCTTAAAAAAAAGTGCTCCTGCTCGTATTGTAAATGTCGCATCAAGCGTTCAAGCAAAATCTATTGATTTCGATAATCTAAATGGTGAAAAGCATTTTAGTCAATTAAAAGCATATGCACAATCAAAGCTGGCAGTTGTTCTCTTTACATACGAATTTGCGAAAAAAGCCATTGGAACAGGAGTTTCAGTAAATTGCCTTCACCCAGGATATGTAAAAACGAATATGATACGTAATTTTCGACCATTTGTTAAATATTTTTACCATTTGGTTGGTTTATTTATGATAAGCCCGAAACGTGGGGCTAAAACTTCAATATATTTAGCATCAACTTCCGATATAGACGGAGCAAGTGGAAAATATTTCAAGAAAAGAAGAGAAACGAAGTCTGTGAAAATATCTTATGATGCTACTGTATCTAAACAATTGTGGGATGTAAGTGTTAAACTAACAAAGGTTAATTTTAAAAGTAACGTATCCCAACTAATTGAAAATAAAACTTAAGGATATTTGTGTTTCAAAGAATTTGTAAGATTGTCTAATTTTTCTGATATTTTAAGTTTGAATAAATGAGCTTCCTCTAATTTCATATAGGAATCGGGTAATTTCTTAATATTGTCTAAATAAAATTTCTGAATATCATCCAATTTCGGTAATTTCATTATCATTTTCCCATCCCTCATGATTTGAATTAGTTGTGCTTCTGAATTAGGAGGAACAGGCTCTTCTTCAAGAGCTAGTATATCTTCTTTAAATTTGTTATCTTTATCGTAAATTCTGTATACTTGTTTTTTGCCCGGATATGTTAATTTTTCTTCACTAATTTTTATTTTCGGCACACCATTATATTCAATTAATTTATATACACCTGCAATTGTTGGATCATCCCGTGAGGTTGCTAGTTCAGTTCCAACACCAAAAGCATCAATTGGAGCCTTTTTATCAATAATATCTTTTATTTTGTATTCATTTAAATCTGAGCTTGCGACAATCATTACTTTTTCGCATCCATTATTATCTAAAATTTTTCGCACTTTTTTAGCATGATTAATTAGATCACCAGAATCTATTCTTACACCTCTTATATTATTACCAAATTTAGTAGAGATCTTTGCTCCTTTTTCTGTATCATATGTGTCTATTAAAAGAATAGAGTTTTCATCATAGAATCTGTAATATGTATCAAAACTGTCTGACTCGTTTTCGAATTTCTGAACGAAGCTATGAGCCATAGTACCAGTTGAATTAATTCCGAATTCCAGATCTGCCACTACATTACTAGTCCCGTTGAATCCCGCTATATAACTTGCTCTGGCAGTGTATACTCCTGCAAGTGGACTGTGTGATCTTCTTGTACCATATTCAAGAAGAATTTTATCTGGAGCTACATTTTTGATTCTTGATGCTTTGGAAGCAACCAGAGTTTGAAAATTAATTACATTAAGCAAATATGTTTCTGCGATTTGTGCATGAAAAATTGGACCTTGTACCCTCAAGATGGGTTCATTAGGAAAGAAGTAATTTCCTTCCTCCATCGCCCATATATTTAATTTAAATTTGAAATTAGGTAAATACTCATCGAAAAAACTTGAATCAATATTTTTAAAAACTTTCTTTTTACGCAAAAATTTAATAGTAGGTTCTGAAAATCTAGCATTCAATATGTAATGTATCGCTTGTTCTAAACCAGCAAAAATTAAATAGTTTCGATTTCTAGGGAACTTTCTAATAAAAAGTTCAAAAGTAGCTATATCATTATTAATATCTATATTCTTTTCAAAATTAGACTGATAATATGCAGCTCCCATTGTAAGCTGGTAAAAATCTGTTGCTAAAATCATGTTTATATCGTTTATAAAACCAGAGTTTATATTATTCATTTTTTAATCATCGAAATTACAAATATTTCTTTAAGTATTTACTTTTTTTTTCAATTATAAACATTATATTTATAGATGAAATTTTATATTTCCTTGTTTCATATAGATTTCAAAAATGCCATAAAATGTTAATTAAAATTGAGAGCTCCTCATTTTCGAGTTTATTTACAAATAATATTATCAAAAGTAGCAAAAGTAGAAAAACCTTTAAAAACTTTCAAATTGATCTTTGTATAAATACCTATTTTAATAAAACATTAAAATTTGGAGTACACAAAAAATGTATCATTTAAACGATGAAGAATATCTGAACGTACCATATTATAGAAAAACACGAAGTGTTTGCCCAGAATGTTTAGAACCTATTGATGCTGAAGTTTATGAAGAAAATGATCAAATTTGGATGAAAAAGTCATGCGAAGACCATGGTCAATTCAAGGATAAACTTAGCTCGAGTGCTAAATATTATAAATGGACACATTGGGCCGTAAAGGATAAAGATGGAAAAGTTATATGGAAATTTGATAAAGATGGCGAGGCAAATCCTCCAGACTGCGTTGGGGATGATCCCAGAGGTTGTCCTTATAATTGTGGTTTATGCGATCAACATCTTTCGACTTGCTCATTGGCACTAATAGATCTTACAAACCGTTGTAATTTTAACTGTAATTTTTGTTATGCAAATGTTTTGCAGTCAGGCTACTTAATTGAGCCCACTTTAGAAGAAATCGATAGAATAATGAAACATTTCAGAAGTAAACCATTACCTGCAGTTGCTATTATGTTTACGGGTGGAGAACCTACAGTTAGAAACGATTTCCCCGAGATTTGTAAGATGGCCAAAGATAATGGTTTTAAGGAAGTTATTGTTGCTACAAATGGTTATGGATTTCAAAAGAAAAATGGCGGTCTTGAATGGACTAAAAAGGTAAAAGAGGCGGGTTTGGACACACTTTACTTCCAATTCGATGGCATAAACAATGTTACCTATGAAAAAACTCGCGGTATCAAAAATTTAATGCCCTACAAACAACGAGCGTTAGAAAATTGTCGTAAAGCTGGATTAGATTCCATTGTTTTAGTAGCAACTATCGCTAAAGGAGTCACAGATATCGAAGTTGGCAATATAATTCAATTCGCGATTGATAATGTAGACATAGTTCGGGGAATAACCTTTCAGCCTGTATCTCTATGTGGGCGTATAGCATATGAGGAAAGAGAAGAGTTAAGAATCACCAACGCTGATGTGCTCAAGATTATAGAACGACAAACTGCAGGGAAGATTAGTATGGAAAATGAGTGGTATCCATTAACAACTATCGTAGAATTTGGTAGAGTTATAGCTTATTTAGCGGATGTCGAACCAATAGAATTTACATGTCATCCTGATTGTGGTTTTGCAAGCTATATGGTTGTTGACCCAGATTCGGGGGAAATGATGCCAATAATGGAATATTTTGACCCTTTGAAAGTAATAGATTTTGCAAACCGTTTTTGGGCTAAAATAAAAAATAAAGAAAAGAAACCACTTAGATTATTTGAAGATTTATTAGGAGATTTTGGTAAAACACTTGATAAAGGTTTAAATTATTTAGACAAAACTCAGTTACGTGCTAGGTTCCTTTTAGGCGTGTTACAATATATGAAAAAACCAGGGAAACTCATGGAAATGTTTTCAAGGCTTTTAATGCATGGAGATTGGGAGAGTATAAGCTCATTTAGTTATGGAGCATTATTACTTTCCAGTATGCACTTTCAAGATGCTTATAACATGGATCTTGAAAGAGTAAAGAGATGCATTGTACACTTCGGTATAGCTATGCCGGACAAAACCGTAAAAGAAATTAGTTTTTGCACAATGAACTCGATTCATAGACCTATTATTGAGAAACAAGTCGCTAAAAAAATTTCAGCAAAAGTAAGGGATGAATTTGACACTTCTACAGGTCAATCGATTGAAGAGATCGAGCAGGCAGTAGCACGTAATGGTGGAATTAGGAAGGAGGAGGATATCTAAATGCCCGAAGAATTAGTTGATGATAAGGATGGAATGAAAATTCGTAAACTGGCAGAACTGAAAACTGTTACTAATAAAGATTATGAAGAAGCCATGCTTAGAAGAGTAGATGAATTTAAAGCGCAAAAAAAAGAAAGCTCTCAGTTTAATGATGCCCTTCAGAACACATTTTTTAAAGCATTAAGTACTGCTTTAGATTTAAAAGTCCAAGTTGATAAAGCCCTTGGAAAGGATAATCTAAAGAAACTCCACAAAGCAATTGATGACATCCTTTTATTAGGGCTCTAATTTTATTTTTTTATTCAATTTTTAATTTATATCTCTTTTTTAATATTATTTTACTTTACTCAATTTTTGTTTAAAGAGATCAAAATTATAAATAGCAATAAGAGTAAGTATAATCAACATATATTTTCATATTTTTAAGAGATATATTATTTAAGACAATAACGTGTCTGATTATGATAAAAAATAATTCTGAAAAAGGATCATATTTTAGATATCTGTTTTTTGTTTTGATATTGACCCAGATTCTTGATTCTTATGCAACACTTTATCCTGGAGTAATTCCTTCTGCAATCGCGGGTGAATTTTTAAGTGGTTTATCAACTAATGTTCAAGATTCTATAATGGCTTTTGCGAGTGCGTTAGTTACTATTGGTATGGCTTTTCTCTTTTTTAGTCAATATTTATCTGATAAGCTTGGGAGAAAGAAGATGCTAGGAATTACCGTAGGTGGAATTGCACTTGCATCATTAGGTATGTTTTTATCTACAAACTATGTAATGTATATGATTTTTGTATTTTTTCTATACTTTTTTTTCTCATCAGATATATGGTTGATTTATATTAATGAAGAAGTTGAATCTAACAAGCGTGCATTTTACTCTAATATAGTTATGATGGTTGGTTTAGTGGGAGCTATTACTATGGTGATATTTCGATTGATTTTCATAACAGAGACAGATCCTTTTTGGCGAGGGATGACGTTATTCCCAATGATTTTTGGGTTCTTATTATGCATGATAATTTTCTTAACATTAAAAGAACCATCGAAATTTAGGTTAATGAAAGAGAGTGGATCTTATGTATCGAGATCATTTAAAGAAGATGTCAAATCAATTTTTAAAATAGAGAATCGCAAACCCTATTTGTTTCTTTTACTTATCGTCTTTCTACGTGGAGGATCATCAATATACCTAAGTTTATTTGAAAAATATATTCATAACATTGGCACTTTAACTCAAGACCAAGTTACAAGTATTTTCTTCCTTACAATTTTTACAGTTTTGATTGCATATGGATTGAATGGATTTCTAGCAGATCGAATTGGAAGAAAACCCTTATTATATCTCTGGTTTTCTTTAGCACCGATATCAGTAATAATATGGGTAATTGGAGCACACAATACTGAAAATGCTTATAGTATCGTCTTGTGTGGATATGCAATGAGCCATATCGCTTACTGGGGTTCTATAGGGATTATTAGACTTATTACAATAGAAACACTTCCTACTGATAGAAGAGGTACAGGTGTAGGATTTAGGAGTTTAATAGGAGCGGTGGGAGGCACAATAGGATTATTATCTAGCAGTGTTGTTATTTTATCATTGGGATTAGGCCCTACGTTCATTATATTTGTAATGGGCAATTTAGTGGTTATTCCTTTAGCGGTTTTATTCCTCAAGGAGACAAAAGGCGTCGAACTCTCTGAAATTAAATAGGAAATAACTTATATTTTTTTTTTATAATTTTTTATTCAAAATTCTTCTTTTTCTTTGCTTTTTTTTCATAACGTATTTTTAAAATCACAGTTTAGTTATACTATGGTTTATAACTGTCTCACCTTACCAGTTACAATTTTTTATACAGGTAATGGGTTTGTTCACCTTTATTATGCTCTAAAGTTAAAAAAGAAGTATCCAGAACATAATTTTACAAATTCATTTTTAATATTTTTATTATGGATTGTAGCTGGTGTTGTTTTTCCATTTTTTTTTATAAGAGATACGAGTCAAGTAAGATGGTTTGAAGGTTTAGCTCTTCAAATTATATGTATATACGCACCCTTGTTAGTTTTTTTCATTTTATATTACCAGTATCAATTTGTGTTGAAGAAAAAACCAACTCTAAGAAATGATAGAACTGTAGAAAAGTTTGTAGATCATTTTACTTTAATGGATATAAAAAATCTCAATAATAGAAAAATTGCTTTAAAAATTGATTTTCATAGAAAAGCATTCCATTTATTACCTGCAGTGATTATTATTTTTTTATGGCTTTTTGCAGTCTATATTTGGGATGCAATGTGGGATGCGGATCAATTTTGGGGAATCTCAGGGACAGAATATGGGATTTTTTTAATATTGACGGTTGGATATACAGGAGTTATAATATTTGCTGCTCTAGATTACATTCGTCTATCCCATATTTTTAATAAAAGTAATATTTATCATTTACTTCCTCAGTGTATTTCTAATACATTAGGTAAAACTTTAAAGAAAAATGAGATCTATGAATTTACTAGACCAGTAGCCTTAGTTTTATCACTTGTGCCTACCTTGTTCTTTCCTTTTGGAATATTTACTGCTACAGCACTAATAGCAACGTTAGGTGATGGTGCAGCATCAATATTTGGACTCAGATTTGGAAGAATTCACATCCCAAAATCTTCAAATAAAACATTAATCGGATACTTATCAGGATTTATAGCATCTCTAGGGATTAGTATGCTAGTTTTATGGATCTTTGAACGGCAATCCATTGTAATTTCTAAAATTTTTATCGTTGGCTTTATGGGGGCACTTACATTTCTAATAATTGATATTTTAAATCTTAAAGTAGATGATAATATTCTGAACCCGATATTCTGTTCATTAGTAATGGGCTTTTTATATTATTTTTTATGAGATACATTAAAAATTAAAAGAAAGCATCCATCTTCTTAATACCCTTAATTTCTTCATAAGTGATACCTAGTGCATCTAGTACTTGTTCTAATGCAGATATAAGAAGTTCTTTATACTTTTTAGTGTCAACATCCTGGAGTTTAGCAAGTTCAATTGCCTTTGCTCCGATCGCCCCCTTACTTTTGATAAATCGTATTGTTTCACCTTTTTGAAATTCCTTTCCAGTAATATTTCTTAATTCTAATGCTGCTCTAACATGTTGGGGAACAACTTTTATATAACTCTTCAGATCCTTCTGTAAACCAATGTTTATAGC
>Ga0307380_10008497_pt1 | contig 13158 bp, 11 predicted proteins | sample UN3MG_FD_202239 | JGI IMG/M metagenome (GOLD analysis project Ga0307380, IMG submission 202239) | Soil microbial communities from Risofladan, Vaasa, Finland - UN-3 | ecosystem: Environmental > Terrestrial > Soil > Coastal area > Acid sulfate soil | place: Finland: Risofladan, Vaasa | collected... | reverse complement strand
CACCGCTGCCGCTTCATCAGCATCGACGACGTCTGGGTGTGGGACTCCGGGTTGCTGCTGCGCGAGGACAAGCGGTCCTCCCCAGGCACCGAGGAAGGCTTCCGCGCGATCGCCCTCGTCCCCCTCGTCGACGGCACCGAACTCGACGTCGTCACCGGTAAGGCCCGCAGTGGCCAGCACTCGGTCGAACACGTCGTGAGCTACGAGGCGCGCGGCGGCGAGCTGGTCAAGGTCAGCCAACGCCACGTGACCCCCGCCAACATGCGCTGACGGCACCCACGCCCCATGTTTGCGTTGCAAACGGGAAGACGAGAGGTGTCAGCGGGGTAGGACGCGGACTTCGATGTAGCGGTCGGCGGGGAGCCAGCGCAAGGCGGCCTCGCGGATCTCTGCGGCGTCGATCACCTCGACCCACTGCGCCTGGTCGAGGAACTCGTCGAAGGATGCGTTGCCGGCAGGGTCGGTGAACACCGACAGCACCTCGTCGTTGACCTGCTCGTTGCTGAACAACACGAGCTGCTGGCCGATGTTCTCACTCGCTGCCGCGAACTCGCGCCCGGTGGGGCCGCTCGCCCGGAGTTCGTCGAGTTGGGCGGTCACCGCGGCGGCGACCTCGTCGAGCAGTTCCGGAGCCGTCGTGTTCGAGATGTAGGTCTCCGCGTTCGGAGCCCCACCGTCGGTGATCTGGACGAACGCGAACGGCGAGTACGAATCGCCGAGTTCCTCGCGCACCACGTCCGTGAGGCGGGCCGTCACGACCTCTTGCAGGATCGCTGCGGCGATGTCGTCGCGTCGATCCGCCGTGGCGGGGGCGGTGAACAGCAGCGCCACCGATGCCTGCGCTCCCTCTCCGGCGACCGTCTGCTCGGCGACGATGCCCGCCGGCGGGGCCGGCTCGACGTAGTCGACCACCTCGACGCGACCAGTCGACGGCAACGTCCCCAGGTACAGACGGGCGAGATCGGCGGCCTCGTCGAGGTCGAAGTCGCCACTGAACGAGAACGAGAAGTCGGAGGCGTCACCGAATCGGTCGCGAACGACGCGATCGATGTCTTCGGCGGTCACCGAGTTGAGCGAGTCGACGGTCGGGAGCAGGAAGCGGGGGTCGTCGTATCGGGCATCGAGCAGCGTGACGAACTCGGCGTAGCCGGGGTTGATCGACGGGTCGGAGGCGATCGCCAGCTCGTCGTCGAGGTACTGCTCGAGGGCGACCGGGTCGACGCGCGGCTGGGTCATCGAGAGGTGGATCAACTGGAACAGGGTCTCGAGGTCACTCGCCGAGGCACTCCCGAACATGCCTTCGGTGAACGAGTCGACGAATGCCTGCAGCGTGACGTCCTTGTCCGACAGGAAGTCCTCGAGCTCGACGCGGTCGTAGGTGGCGATGCCGCTCTGGCCGACCACGGCGCCCGCTGCGTCGGCCGCCGCCACGTCCGCGTCGGCGAGCACCGCCAGGCCGCCAGGGCTGCGCGCCTCGAAGGCGACCTGGCCCTCGACGATCAGGCTGGTGTTCAGCGCGACCCGCACGCCGTTGTCGAACTCGAGCACGACCGGGTCGACGAAGTCCGCCATCCCCTTGTCGCTGAGGCGCTCGCCGGAGACCTCCTCCACGGGCTCGGGCGCGACCATCAGGTCACCCTCGATCCCCGTGTCGTCTGCACGTGGGGACAGATCACGGTCGCGCATCGACGTCGCCTGGGTCTCGAAGACCGCGGCGTCGGGCACCTCGTCAGCCTCGCCGCTCGGCACGACGACCAGCACGTGCGGAGCGGCCTCGGCGAGTCGCTGGACGAACCGGTAGGCGATCGTCTCGGGCGTCGCTCGGTCGAGGACGACCTGCGTGAAGTCGTACTGCGCATCGGCGGTCGGGATCGGCTCGCCGGTCAGCACATGGCGCACGTACTCGTCGGCGAAGTCCGCGTCCTGGCGCGACTCGCGCCCGTCGTAGGTCGACTGCGCCGCCGTGCGGTACGACTCGACCACCCGATCGACCTCGGCCTCCGAGAACCCGAAGCGGCGGACACGCTCGTACTCGTCGAACACCGCCTGCGTCGATGCCTCCAGTGCGTCACCGTCGGCGGACACGATGATCTCCGGTGCGTCCAGGCCGCGGACGAACCCGCTCGAGTCCACCCGTGCGTCGTCGAAGGGCGCATCGCCGCGGAGCGCATCGTTGCCGAGTCGGGTGGCGATCATGTCGAACGCCATCGAGTCGAGGATCGAGTTCTGGTAGTCGGCCTCCACCGACTCGGCGGAGGCCACCGTCAGCGGCAGCGTCACCTGGGCGGACCCCTCTGCCACGTCGGGGTCATCGAGGATCGACACCTGCGGTTCGCTCGAGGGCTCGACGGTCAACTCGGGCCGCACCGGCGACGTTCCCCTGGCCACGATCGGTCCGAACCGATCGACGATGCCGTCCTCGATCGTGCCGGTGTCGATGTCGCCGACGACGACGACCGCTGCATTGTCAGGCCGGTACCAGTCGTCGTAGAACGCCCTCAACGGCTCCGCATCAGTCGTGGCGATCGCCTCGTCCGAACCGATCGGGTCCTTGTCCTCGTACGGGGAACCGGAGAGGAACAGTTCCTCCAACGCGTTGAAGATGCGACCGCTGGAGGTGGCCGCCGAGCCACGCCACTCGTCGAGGACGACGCCTCGCTCGGCCTCGACCTGTGCTTGGTCGATCGTCGCGGCGGACAGCCACTGCTCGAGAACGTCGAGCCCGGTGTCGACCACCGTCGGGTCGTCGGTCGGCATCGTGAGTTGGTACACGGTTTCGTCGTAGCTCGTGTAGGCGTTGATGTCGGCGCCGAACCCGGCGCCGAAGCTGCGCAGGACGGCGATCAGCTCGTTCTCGGGAAACTCCTCGGTGCCGTTGAAGAGCATGTGCTCGAGGAAGTGGGCACCACCGTCCTGCGTGTCGTCCTCGAGGGCCGAGCCGGCATCGACGGCCAGTCGCATCTCGACCCGTCGGCCCGGGTTGTCGTTGTCGCGGATGAAGTACCGCAGCCCGTTGTCGAGCTCGCCGATCACGATCGCCGGGTCCGGCTCGCTCATCGACGGCAGTCCCGTCGTGTCCGGCGCCGTGACCGGCGTGGAGTCGCCGACGGGTTGCTGCGCCGCGGTGCCCGCCGGCGCGCCCTCGGGCGCCTTGACCTCGACGTCGGATGTGGCAGTGCAGGCGGCGAGCAGCACTGCGCCGGCAGCTGCAGCGACCCAGGAACGTCGGGGCCGGCGAGCGGGGGTCACGGAGCGAGACTACGGCCGGCGAGTGCCTCGCTGATGCCGCGACGAACACGTTCGGTCCAGTCGATGTCCTCCGTCGATGCGCCGCTCGCCTGCACTGCCGATCGTTCGGCGGCGAGCGTCTCGGCCAGCCCGCCGATCTCGTCGGTGAGGAACTCATCGATCACGTTGCGCAGCTCGCGGGCGAGCGCCGGGCTCGCGCCGTCGGTGCTGACCGCCACGGAGACGCGGCCGCGGCGGGCGATCGCCGGGAGGATGAACTCGCAATCGACCGGCTGATCCGCCGCGTTGGTCCAGATGCCGCGGGCGCGTGCCTGCGAGGAGACAGAGGCGTCGACACGCTCGTCACCCGTTGCGGTCACGACAAGTCGGATCCCGTCGAGGTCGTCGAGCTGGAAGGACCGAGGCCGGAGATCATCGATCGTCGACGTGTCCACGTGCCCGCTCACGTTCGTGGCCACCAGCCGAACCCTGGCCCCAGCGGCGGCCAGCCCCTCGGCCTTCCGTGCTCCGATGCGGCCGCCACCGACCACCAGCACGGGCACGTCGTGGAGGTCGAGGAACACGGGATAGGCGAACGTCGAGGTAGGTCCCAGAGCCATGAGCAGGAGTGTAGGAACTCAATTCCCTACAAAGTTGATCTGTTTGGTCAGGATTGATTGAATACGGCTCGTGCCCAGCTCGTCCGCCCCCATCACCGACCGCCCTGCCGAGACGGACGACCCCGTCGTGGACGCCCACAACGTCTTGCGTTGGGCGCATCGACGCTTCGGTGGCGGGCTCTGCGTGACCGCCAGTTTCGGCGACGCCGTGCTCGCCCACGTGGCGAGCGAAGCGATCCCCGGCGTCGAGATCACGCTGCTCGACACCGGCTACCTCTTCGCCGAGACCGAGTGGTTCGCCGACGACCTCCGCTCGCGTTTCGACCTCGACCTGCGCATCATCCATCCCGAACCCGGTCTGCCCGTGAACGTTTGGCAGACCGACACCGACGCCTGCTGCGCGGCCCGCAAGGTCGAGCCGCTCGCACGGGCGCTGGCCGGGCGTTCGGCGTGGGTGAGCGGACTCCGACGAAGCGACTCCGCTGCGCGCCGAACCGCACCGTTCGTCCACGACGATCTCCTGCGAGGCGTGGTGAAGATCAACCCGCTCGCCGGCTGGACGGACGCCCACGTCGTGACCTACGTCGCCGCCTACGGCATACCGGACCACCCGCTCGCCGACCGCGGCTTCGCGTCGATCGGCTGCTGGCCGTGCACCCAACCGGTCGCCGATGGAGACGACCAGCGCGCAGGGCGATGGGCCGACAGCGCGAAGACCGAGTGCGGGTTGCACCTGTGAGCGCCGACGCCGAAGCCATCAAGCTCGCCAGCAACTACCTGGGCGGAACGATCGGCGAGGAACTCGCGAACGACCGCGACGACTTCGACCACGACGCCGAGCTGCTGCTCAAGTTCCACGGGATCTACCAGCAGGACGACCGCGACGTCCGCCGCGCGCGCACCCAGCTCAAACTGCCGCTGGACTACTCGTGCATGGTGCGCGCCTCGGTGCCCGGCGGCGTGATCACCAGCGAGCAGTGGCTCGCCCTCGATCGGGTGGCGGCGCTGGCTGACCACAAGCTCCGGCTCACCACGCGCCAAGGCGTGCAGTACCACGTCGTACACAAGGGCGAGTTGCGCGAGCTGGTCGCCGGGGTCAACTCGTCGCTGCTGACCACGCTCGGGGCCTGCGGCGACGTGGTGCGCAACGTGATGGCGTGCCCGCTCCCCCATCCGGAGCGCTCGGCGGTCCTCGATCCGCTGCTCGCAGCGATCGTCGCCCGGTTCCGCCCGCAGACCGAGAGCTACTGGGAGCTGTGGGTTGACGGCGAGCGCGCCGTGTCGGCCGAGCGACCTGATGCCGCGGCACCGATCGACGACGTCGAGCCGATCTACGGCGCGGCCTACCTCCCCCGGAAGTTCAAGATCGCGATCGCCTGGCCCGGCGACAACTGCGTCGACGTCTACACCAACGATGTCGGGATCGTGCCGACGCTGTCGGAAGGAACGACCGGCGAGCTCACCGGCTTCGTCGTACTCGCAGGCGGCGGGATGGGCATGGGCCACAGCCGCCCCGACGACACCTATCCACTGCTGGCGCAACCCGTCGCATGGGTGCCGCCGGGCGATGTCGTCGACGTCGTCGAGGCGATCGTGACCACCCAGCGCGACCACGGAAATCGCGAGGACCGTTCGCGTGCCCGTCTCAAGTACCTACTCGAAGCAGAGGGCATCGACTGGCTGCGCGACCAGATCGAGCAGCGCACCGGATTGACGCTGGCCGAGCCCGTGGCGCTGCCCGACTGGGAAGTCGACGCCCATCACGGGTGGCACGACGTCGACGGTTCGAGCGCCCTGGGGTTGCCCGTGCCCTCGGGCAAGGTCGCCGGCGGGCTGCGCCTCGCACTTCGACGTCTGGTCGCCGACTCGACGGTGCGTGAGCTGCGAGTCACGCCACGCCAGGATCTGTTGCTGCTCGGCGTGACCGACCGCGTCGCCGTCGAGAACGTGTTGCGCGCGAACGGTGCTCGTCTCGCCGACGATCAGAGCCCGACTCGGAACCTGGCGATCGCGTGCCCCGCGCTGCCGACGTGTTCCAAGGCGTTGGGCGAGGCCGAGCGGGTGTTGCCCGATGTGGTCGACCGCCTCGAGAAGGTGCTCGCCGACACCGGCAACACCGGCTTGCCGCTGCGGTTGAACATGACCGGCTGCCCGAACGGCTGCTCGCGGCCGTACGCCGCGGAACTCGGGATCGTCGGGCGCACGAAGAAGAACTACGACGTCTTCGTGGGCGGTTCGCCCGCCGGTGATCGGCTCGCGCGCCTCCTGCGCGCCGACGTCCCGCTGACCGACGTGCCCGAACTGCTGCGGCCACTCCTCGAGGCCTTTTCCCGTTCCGACGACCAGGACAGCTTCGGCAACTGGGCCGTCGCGCAGGACTGGGAGCGCCTCCAGTCGCTCCTGCCGGCCACGGCCTCCCGCGGGCGCACCCGAGTCGATCCGGACCCGGAGACATGAGCCAGCACCCGCGCCCGTTCCATCCCGTTTGCGTTGCACTTCGTGGGGACCAGGTCACCCGAAACTGCGCACAAACGTCGGAATGGCGGCCGGCGTGAGCGTGGCGTTGGTCGGAGCGGGGCCCGGGGATCCGGACCTGCTCACGTTGAAGGCAGCCCGGCTGTTGGCCACGGCCGAGGTGGTGGTGCACGATGCGCTCGTCGGCGAGGGCGTGCTGGACCTCATCCCCGCGTCGGCAGAGCGCATCGACGTCGGCAAGCGTCCCGGCCGCTCGACGCCTCAGGAGATGATCTCTGCGCTGCTGGTCGAACTCGGCCGCCAGGGCAGGCGGGTCGTGCGCCTCAAGGGCGGTGACCCGTTCGTGTTCGGCCGAGGCGGCGAGGAGGCCGCTGCCCTGGCCGACGCCGGCGTCCCGTTCGAGGTCGTGCCGGGCATCACGTCGTCGGTGGCCGCCCCGGCAGCTGCCGGTATTCCCGTCACCCACCGGGGTGTCTCCGCAGCGTTCACCGTCGTCACCGGGCACCGCCGCGCCGGAGAGCCGGATGTCGACTGGCGCTCGCTCGCCAAGGTCGGCGGGACGGTCGTCGTCCTCATGGGCGTGTCACAGCGCGCCACGATCGCCGCCGAACTGATCGCCGGCGGCCTCGCCGCGACAACGCCCGTCGCGGTCGTCGAGTCGGCCACCACCGAGGCTCAGGTGGTCGGCCGGTGGACCCTCGCAGATCTCGGTGACGCCGACGTGCATTCCCCCGCCGTCATCGTCATCGGGGCCGTCGCAGCATTCGAGTTCGTCGACCTCCCCCTCCCAGCGATGAGCGAAGCGACCCGATAGCGGCGTTTCGCTCATCGCTGGAGGTAACGATGTCGGCGGGATGGCCCGGTTCGGTGAGGGCGGGTAGTCTCGGCGCCATGGACGACACCACCGTCGCTGACGCCGACGAGACCACGACCGCACTCTCCGACGACCTGCTCGACGACGAATTGCTCGTCGAGGAGATCTCGATCGACGGGATGTGCGGCGTCTACTGACGCCGACGCCGGTGTCACTGCTCGACCACCATCTCGAACTCGATCAGCAGGTCGCCCTCCGACCCGAGCCGTTCGGTGCGCTCGCCTACCACTACGGCAACCGCAAGCTGATCTTCCTCAAGCACCCCGACGTCGTGCGTGTCGTCCAGGCACTGGCCGACCACGACACGCTCGCCGACACGTTGCGGGCCTGCGACATCGATCCCGCCCGCTGGCCGTCGTTCGAACGGGCGCTCGCCTCACTCACCGAATCGGAGATGCTCCATGAGCGCCACGAAGTCGCACCTCGTTGAGCAACTGAAGACCGGCCTCGACGCCCCGATCTGCCTCACCTGGGAACTCACGTACGCCTGCAACCTCGAGTGCGTGCACTGCCTGTCGTCCTCCGGCCGACGCGACCCTCGTGAACTGACCACCGACGAAGCCAAGGCCGTCCTCGACGAGCTGCACGACCTCCAGGTGTTCTACATCAACATCGGCGGGGGTGAGCCGATGATCCGGCGCGACTTCTTCGAGCTGCTCGACTACTCGATCAGCCGCGGGATCGGCGTGAAGTTCTCGACCAACGGCGCGTTCATCGACGCCGACAAGGCCCGCCGACTCGCGGCGATGGACTACCTCGACATCCAGATCAGCCTCGACGGAACCGATGCCGTCACCAACGACGCCGTGCGCGGCGAGGGCTCGTACGACACGGCGATCCGGGCGATGAACCACCTGCGCGACGCTGGCTTCGGCGAGTTCAAGATCTCGGTGGTCGTCACCCGACACAACGTCGACCAGCTCGACGAGTTCAAAAAGCTCGCCGACTCGTTCGGCGCGCAGCTGCGAATCACTCGCCTGCGCCCCTCGGGTCGTGGCGCCGACTCGTGGCACGACCTGCATCCGACCAACGCCCAGCAGCGTCAGATCTACGAGTGGCTGCTCGCCCACGGCGACAACGTGCTCACCGGCGATTCGTTCTTCCACCTCAATGCCCTCGGTGAAGAACCACTGCCCGGGCTGAACATGTGCGGCGCCGGGCGCGTCGTGTGCCTGATCGATCCGATCGGCGACGTCTACGCCTGCCCGTTCGTGATCCACGACGAGTTCAAGGCCGGATCGGTCCGCGACGCAGGCGGATTCGCCCACGTGTGGAAGCAGAGCGAGCTGTTCGCCGAGCTGCGCGAGCCGCAGTCTGCAGGTGCGTGCGCATCGTGCGGCAGCTACGACGCCTGTCAGGGCGGGTGCATGGCGGCGAAGTTCTTCGTCGGGATCCCGCTCGACGGCCCCGATCCCGAGTGCGTCGCCGGCCACGGCGAAGCAGCGATGCTGGCGGCCTCGGCGATCGATCGCCCTCGTCCGATGATGGACCACTCGAAGCCGGTGCGCGTCGCAACGCCCGAACGGATCCCCGTCACTCTCAGCCGTCGCTGAGCCGTCCCGCTGCGGCGGCGTGCAGTGCTGCACGGATCTGGTCGCAGCAGTCGAAGCCAGATCCGCCGAGAGTCCGCGAGGTCGGCAGAAGTCGGACGCCATCGGGAGCGGGCCGACGTGAGCGAATCGCGGACGTCGGGCGCTTTTCCGACCAGACCGTGCGATGATCGTCCCTCGTGCTGTTGCTGGTGCCGATCGCATACGTCCTCGGCACGTTTCCCTCGGCGATTCTGATCGCCCGGGCCAATGGCATCGACATCTCCACCGTCGGCTCCGGCAACCCCGGCGCATCGAACGTCACCCGGGCACTCGGCTGGCGCAAGGGCATCTGGGTGTACGTGCTCGACGCCGGCAAGGGAGCACTCGCCGCCGGACTCGGCCTGGCCCTCGACGGTCGACCGATGGCGTACTGGTGCGGAGCAGCCGCCATCGTCGGCCACATGTTCCCCGTGTTCCGCCGATTCAAGGGCGGCAAGGGCGTCGCGACCGGATCCGGCGTGCTGTTGATCGTCCAGCCGATCCTCGCTCCGCTCGCGGTCGGGCTCTGGTGGCTGGTGTCGAAGGTGACCGGGAAGGCGGCGCTCGGTTCGGTCGTCGCGGTCAGCCTCGTGCCGATCGGCATCATCGTGATGGACCAGCCCCGTTGGGAACTGTTCGCGGTCGCGGGGGTGTGCGCACTCATCGTGGTGAAGCACATCGGCAACATCGTGCGACTGATTCGGCGGGAAGAGCACTCGCTCAGCAAGAATTGATCGTTCCCGCGAGAATGGACACCACATGCAGCTGCTGACGCCCTTCGCCCTCGGTTCCCGTACCGCAGCGAACCGGGTCGTGTTCGGGCCGCACGTGACCAATCTCGGCGCCGACGACCGGTCGATCCCCGAACGGCTCTCGGCCTACTACGAACGCCGGGCCGCCGGCGGTTGCGGCACGATCGTCGTCGAGGGCGCCTCGGTGCACGCGTCGGACTGGCCCTACGAACGCTCGCTGCTCGCCGATCGGTGTGCCGACGGCTGGTCGGCGATCGCCGGCGCCTGCCACCCGCACGGGTCGGTCGTGATCGCGTCGCTCGATCACGCCGGCGGGCAGGGATCGTCGGCCTACAACCAGGCTCCGCTGTGGGCACCGTCACGGGTCCCCGAGGTGAACTCTCGCGAGGTTCCGAAGTGGATGGAGGCCGACGACATCGCCGCAGTCGTCGACGGATTCGGCGCGGGCACCAAGCTGGCCGTCGATGCCGGCCTCGACGGCGTCGAGATCAACGCCGGCCAGCACAGCCTGGTGCGCCAGTTCCTGTCCGGGCTCACGAATCATCGCGACGACGAGTGGGGCCACGATCGTCTGCGCCTGGCCCGCGAGGTGATCGAGGCCACGCGTCGCGAGGCGGGCGACCGGGTCGTCGGGCTGCGTCTGTCGTGCGACGAACTCGCTCCCTGGGCGGGGATCACGCCCGAGATGGCCCCGGAGATCGCGGTCGCGCTCGTCGGCGCCGGACTCGACTACCTGGTGGTGACCCGCGGATCGATCTACACCGTCGAGAAGACCCGGCCCGACTTCCACGAACCGACCGGGTTCAACATCGAGGTGTGTCGCAACGTCCGTATGGCGGTCCATCAGGTCCATCCCGACGTACCGGTGATCCTGCAGGGTTCCATCGTCGATGTCGGACAGGCCGAGTGGGCGCTCGGCGGCTACGACGACGCGGCGCTGTGCGACGCCGTCGAGATGACCCGGGCGCAGATCGCGGACCCCGATCTCGTCGCCAAGGTGACCGCAGGCGAACCCGATCGGATCCGCCCGTGCACTCGCTGCAACCAGACCTGTCAGGTGCGCGATGCCCGCAACCCCATCGTCACCTGCATCGGCGAGCCCACCAGTGGCCGCGAGACCGAGGACCCCGACTGGTACGTGCCGTCGCCACATCCGCGCGACGTCGTGGTGATCGGCACCGGCCCCGCCGGCCTCGAGGCAGCCAGGGTCGCAGCGATCCGGGGCCATCGTGTGACCGTGATCGAGAAGACCGACCGGATCGGCGGGCTCGCTGCGGTCGCCGGACCGAACGGCGCGCTGGTCGACTGGTGGCGCACAGAGCACGAACGACTCGGCATCGAGGTCCGTCTGGAGACCGCCACCTGGGCGGTCGGCGACCACACGACGGTCATCCAGGCGACCGGGTCGTCGACGGGTCCACGTCCGTACGAGGTGATCGACGATGCGGTGGTCCTCGATGTCGCCGACATCCGGCGGGGTGACGCCACACTCCCCGACGAGGGCGCGGTCGCGCTCTTCGATCCGATCGGTGGCCCGATCGCCGTCGCACTCGCCGAGGAGCTGGGCGAACGCGCCGTGCTGATCACGCAGGACAACATCGCCGGCAACGAGCTGTCACGAACGGGTGACCTGGCGCCGTCGAACACCCGGCTCGCTCAGGCCGGCGTCACGATCGAGCGGCGCACCCTGCTGCGGACAGCTCGGCCCGGCGAGGTGGAGGTCGAAGATCGCTATTCGGGAGAGCGACGCACGATCCGGTGCGCCGCGCTCGTGGATTGCGGCTTCCGCGTCCCGACCGAGCCGATCGATGCAGCCGTGCAGATCGGCGACGCCGTGGCACCACGCACGATCCACGAGGCGGTCCTCGAAGCGCGCCGGGCAGCCCTGGCGATCTGACCGGCCCGCTCGCGGACGACAGCTGGAAGGTGCCCTCGATCAGGTGATTCGAGTGGTATCTCTCCGATTCGGCCCCGCCGGGGCATGTCGGCGACCATGATGGCTCAGGAGGATTGCCATGGCGGACACAACGGAGCTCGAACTGGAGGCGATGAAGAGCGACGTGCTCGCTCTACGGGCGCAGCTCGAAGTCGCTTGGGAACAGTCGGCCGCGGGAGAGCAGCGAGCCCACGCCGCGCGCCAGGACGAGATCGGCCAGCTGCACGCCACGATCACAGAACTTCGCGAGGAGATGGTCCGTCAGCGCGAGGAGCTCTTGGCCACGCTCCGCGCCGCCGAGCGCGACGGCGCGGTCGAGGCAGAACAACTGCGTGCGGCGGTCGTCGCGGCCCGGCACCATGCCGATGATCTGCAACGCCGACATGACCTGACCCTCGCCGAGCAGACACAGCGATTCGCTACCGAGCGCCGCGAACTGCAAGCGACCATCACCGAGCTGCGACGCCGGCTCGAGACGACCACCGAGGACCACCGACGATGAGCACCGACCCGACCTCGATCACGAGAATGAGCACCGGCGCCGATGCGCTCCTCGATCAGGCCAAACGGCTCCATCTGGCCGAGACGCTCGTCGAGGTCTCACGAACCACCGCCGCGCTCGACAGCCTCGACGACGTCCTCGCCAGTCTGGTCGCCATGACGGCGGCCGCCCTGCGCGCCGAGCGGGCGACGCTGTTCCTCAACGACACCACGACGAACGAGTTGTACTCACGCTCGATGACCGAGCACGGCCCACGCGAGATCCGGATGCTCAACGACAAGGGCATCGCCGGCAAGGTGTTCCAGGCCGGACGGGGCATCGTCGTCCAAGATGCCTACGCCCACCCCGACTTCAACCCCGAGGTCGACGCGACGACGGGGTACGACACTCGCCAGATCGTGTGCGCGCCGATCCGCACCGCTCGTGGCGAGTTGATCGGAGTGGCGCAGGTACTGAACCGGATCGACGGTCACTTCGATGACGACGATCTCCAGCTGCTCGAGGCGATGACCACGCAGGCCGCGCTGGCGCTCACGAGCGGCCAGCGCGACGAGCGAAGCCGTGTCCAAGCCGCCAAGGAGATGGAGTTCGTCGATCTCGTGGCCGACATCACCTCCGAGATCGACCTCGACGCACTGCTGTTGCGGGTGATGACCGAAGCAACAGCGATGCTCGACGCCGAGCGGTCGACGTTGTTCCTCCACGATGCTCGCGCCTCGGAGCTCGTCGCACGCGTTGCCGAAGGAAACGACGGCGTCAACGAGATCCGTTTCCCCGACTCGGTCGGGATCGCCGGCACGGTGTTCACAAGTGGTGAGACGATCAACATCCCGCACGCGTACGCCGACCTGCGGTTCAACCCGTCATTCGACGCCCAGACGGGCTTCTTCACCCGATCGATCCTGTGCGTCCCACTCGTCAACAAGGATGGCGAGACCATCGGCGCCACGCAGGCGCTCAACAAGCGAGGTGGCCCGTTCACCGCCGAGGACGAGCAGCGACTCCGCGCCTTCACCGCGCAAGTCGCGATCGCGCTCGAGAACGCAAAGCTGTTCGATGACGTCCAGCGAGTGAAGAATTACAACGACGCCGTTCTCGAGTCGATGACCAACGGCGTGGTCACGCTCGACAACGAGGGTCAGGTCGTCACCTGCAACGCCGCCGGTGCGGAGATACTCGGATACCAGGAGCAGGAGATCG
>Ga0307380_10008496_pt1 | contig 13161 bp, 9 predicted proteins | sample UN3MG_FD_202239 | JGI IMG/M metagenome (GOLD analysis project Ga0307380, IMG submission 202239) | Soil microbial communities from Risofladan, Vaasa, Finland - UN-3 | ecosystem: Environmental > Terrestrial > Soil > Coastal area > Acid sulfate soil | place: Finland: Risofladan, Vaasa | collected... | reverse complement strand
GCGCCCGCGGGGCGCGCACGGGGAGGTTCAGGGTCACCTCCAGCCTCGAAGCGCCTGTGAGCAGTTATGATATCCGCTAGTCTCCGGAGGCAGAAAGAAATGAAAAGGCACCGGATCATCGCCCTGGTTTTGATGGCAATCTCCGTGACCGCCTGGGCCCAGGTGCAGGAGCACAACAATCCGCTCTCGATCATCAGCAACCGGCCGCGGCCGAACGTGTTGATGCTGATCGACACCTCGGGCTCGATGTTGTGGGACTCGCTGCGGGTCAACGGCTACGACATCACGGTTCGCAAGGAGAACAAAGACGGCACGTTCGATGAGCTGCTCTATGCCAATCCCAACTACTCCTTCACCACCGACGCGATGAAGTCCTTCCTGGCGGACTCCGACAATCCGCGCAGCCGCATCGGCCAGTCGAAGGCCGCGATCCGCGAGATAGTTTCTCAAATCGAGGACATCAACGTCGGAATCGGCCGCTTCGAGAAGAACCTCGTGCTCAACCGCTTCCGGGGGCGCGTGCCCACCGGCGTCGACCAGTCCATCTCGCAGTCGCCGGAATGGACTTATTCCTACTACGACGGGCAGCTGCCCGGAGTCGGCCTGATAAACATACCCTACCAGCGCAAGCACAACGGCACCCTGGCCATCGAATACCCCTACTGCCGCACCGTCAGGCGCGATGACGCCATCTTCTGGTCGTGGGACCCCACCGACTTCATCTGGAACGGCAGCGGTGCCGACACCATCTGGTACGAGGGGCTGCACTACACCCGCTTGAACTGGTATTACTACAAGGTCGAGAATTCCCGCTACGAGATGTTCAAGCCGTTGACCGAGGCGGGAGACTTCATCTACCGGGGCGACTACGCCGGCCCCGATGCCACGCACCGCAACAAGCTGAACCAGGTCGACACCTTCGACATCTTCCTCAGCGACACCGAACTACTACAACTCAAAGAAAATACACCCCTGGGCGAGACGCTGACCGTCGAGCGCGAAATCGACTCGATCTACGGCGTCTTGGTGGGCCAGGCAGTCACTTTTGCCTACCACCCCAACACCGCCGATTGGGACACCTCCACCAGTTGCGGCGGCGGCCAGATACTGGTCGAGATCCAGGATCGTTTCAAGGACGATTTCGACACGCCGTTGGATGAGAGCGACAACAAGGACGAGATCGTGGCGACGGCCCGCTCGATCAACACCAACGCCAAGATCTACGACTTCTCGGTCGAGCCCGCGCTGCTGACCGCCCTGGGGCCCTATTTCGGCATGGGCGGCACACCGCTGGGCACCACCCTGGAGGCGGGGCGCAACTACTTCGAAACCGCGATCACGCCGCGCGACGAGGGTTACAACGTCGACCACTGCCGCGAGAATTTCGTCATCCTGCTCACCGACGGTTACGAGACCTGCGGCGGCAATCCCGAAGGCGTGGCCGCCGACCTCTATAACAACCTGGGCATCAAGGTTTACGTGCTCGCCTTCGTGACGACCACGACTCAGGCCGACGCGATCGCGGCCGCCGGCGGCACGGAGCAGGCCTTCCGCGCCGAGACACGTGAGGAGTTGGTCGAGGCGTTCAAGAGCATCTTCGCCGAGATCAAGACCTCCGTGCAGCTCGCCGCGCCGATCGCCGCTTCCAGCGCCTCTTCCGCCGATTCGGTCGTCGAGGGCGATATCGCAATGCTGCCGTTCTTCGACTTCCCCGGCTTCGCCGGCCGCCTGCAGGCGCGCAAACTGTTCAGGAACGCCGTGGTCGAGGTCGATCCCAAGACCGGGGCGATCATCACCGACGGCAACGGCGATCCGATCATCATCGAGGACGACATCGACGAGCAGCGGATCGAAGAGCTGGTCAACGATCCCGACGATCCGATCTACAGTGATCCGTCGCGCGAGATCGTCGGCCTGCAGCTGGATCCGCCGCGATTCCTTTGGGAAGCCGGCGATCTTGTCAGCCGGCCGTTCATCGAGAGCGAGAATCCCGAGCAGGTCTACGAGCACCTCAAGACCGACTACGGCGACATCGACGGCGACGGCGACACCATCGAGGAGATCGTCAACCCCGCCTACAAGCTCGCCGACGAGCGCCGGATGCTGACCACCCTCGGCTTCGCTTCGCGACCCGAAGTGATCGACTTCAACACCACCGACCTGGTGGACGACGGCGCCAACTTCGACGAGTTCGAGGGGCTCATGGGTGTCGTGGGTTGGAGCGAGCAGGAGGTCCTCTTCCTGATAGAATACGTCCGCGGCAAAGTCGTGCGCCGCTTCCCGGCCGAGACCGAGCTCTACGGCCACACCTTCTACGCGGGCGATCCCGTCCCCGATCCGAGCTCTCCCGACGACAACGGCGACGGCATCCCCGACGGTTTCCTCTTCAGTGAAAAGAAGTGGAAGCTGGGCGACATCGTCTCCGGCACGCCGATTATCGTCGGCCCGCCGATGGGCACCTATCCCATCGCCGTCAACGACAACGACAACTCTCTCAACGACTTCAAGGAATTCGCCGATGATCACGCCGACACGCCGCACGTGGCGGTCATCGGCAGCAACGACGGCATGCTGCACGGCTTCGCTCTCAACGGTATTGACCTCAACGACGACGGCGATTTCGACGACAGCGGCGAATATTACCCCGGCGAGGAGATCTGGGCTTTCGTGCTGCCCGACGCGATGCACAAGCTCAAGGAACTCTATTACGACTCGCCCGACGATGACGATTTCGATCCCGATGGGCAGAAGCTCTCCCCGCATCAATACTTCGCCGACGGACCGGGGACGCTGGCGATCGTGCGCGCACGAGTCCATACCGGCGACACCGACGGCGACGGCAAGAGCGACGACCCCGAATTCCGCACGATGATCTTCCTGGGCGAGGGCCGCGGCGGCAACCGCTATTGGGCCTTCGACGTCACCGATCCGCTCAACCCCGTGCCGGTCTGGTCGTTGACCGATCCCTCGATGGGCATGACAATCTCGCGCCCCGCTATCGGCCCCGTGAAGGTCGCCCCCAGCCCCGAACTCGATAAGGACGACTTCAAGTACTTCGCCTTCATGGGCTCGGGCTTCGGCGATTCGCAGACCGACGGCAACGCTACGGTCGGCAACGTCGCCTACATGGTCGACATCAGCAACGGTTCCATCGTCGATTCCTTCAGCGCGGGCGATGTGGCCGGCGGCGCCGGGCTGCCCAATGCCATTGTCGGGCGCGGGATCATCGTCGACGATAACGATGACTTCTTTATCGAGCGCTTCTACTTCGGCGATCTCGACGGCAACATCTGGCACTGGAGCCTGGCCGAGGGGACGAAGGTCAACATCCTCGAGACCGGCGCGGCGCCGTTGACGACCGTCGACGAGCGCCTCGAGCGGCCGATCCTCGACAGCCTGACCTACGCCAACATCTTCGGCTTCCACGTGATCACCGCCGCGACCGGCGGCGACACCCGGCGCTACATCGATGCCGACAACTTCCGCAAGAACTATCCCAACCAGTGCGTCTACATGGTCGTCGACACCGACCGCGAGGGCAACGTGGTCAGCCTGCTCAACGGCATCATCAACGAGAGCGGCGAGTACGAGGAGAGCGGCGACACCATCGGCGTCGACCTGCGCGAGTACCGCGTGGCCGAGAACATCCCCGTCGTTGCCGCCTTCACCGAGTACGACGAGGCGGGCAAGATCTACCGCGGCTTCCAGACCTTCTATCCCCTCTACATCCCCGACCCCGCCGGCCTGCGCACCATCCGCTGCTCCTTCGGCTCCTCAGAGCTCCTGATCCTCGACAGCATCTTCAGCGAGAGCAACATCGTCGAGTCGACCCAGGGCACCGTCATCGAGATGGGCGAGGGCAAGGCCACCGGCATCACCTACGTCGGCGGCAACATCCTCTTCAGCATCGGCGACCAGTTCAAGGTCTACGGCAAGGGGATCTACCGCTTCGAGAGCTCGCAGCGCGTCAAGGCCAGGCTCAAGGTGCTCAGCTGGCGTGAAGTCTTCTGATAACGTAGTGATCACGGTAAAATCCAGGGGGCGCCTCAGGGCCCCCTTTTTGCAACCCAAGTGTTTCCGACCCTTGACTTTCACCCCGCGGGGCCGGAACCTTTCATATAAGAACTGAGGGGGAGGCAGAAGTGGTTCGCGCGAAGACTCTGATGGTGGCCGCCAAGCGGGCGGCGAACGAATTCAAGACGAAGCTCTCGATGAAGAGCGGCAGGCCCATGTGCAAGCCGTCGATGGTCTACCTCCAGGTCACTGACAAGTGCAACAGCCGTTGCGTCATGTGCGGCACCTGGCGCGACAGCGACAAGGTCGAGCACATCCCCTTGGAGCTGCTCAAGCGGCGGATCGACGAGCTGCACGCCTGGCTCGGCAAGGCCCACATCCAGCTCGGCACCGGCGAGCCCTTCATGCACCCCGAGATGCTCGAGGTGGTGCGCCACGGCAACTCCCGCGGCATGCTGATGGGCACGGTCACCAACGGCTTCCTGATCAACGACAATCTCGCCGAGGGCATCATCAAAAGCGACTTCTTCAACATCAACATCTCGCTCGACGGCGTCAGGCCGGAGACACACGCGATCACCCGCGGCTTCCCGCAGGCATTCGATCAGGCCGTCGCGGCGATCGACAGGCTCGTTTTCTACCGCAAGAAGCTCGGCGGCGTGCGCATCATGCTCAAGCCGATCATCTTCCGCGGCAACGTCGATCAGCTCATCCCGCTGGCGCAATTCGTGCGGGACAAGGGCCTCAACGGCATCAACTTCCAGCCGATCCAGCGCAACAATCCCGCCTGCGACGAGCTGATGGCGATCGAGGATTTCGATGAGCTCCGCGCTACATTCGAGCAGCTCAAGCGCATGCGCGGCGAGGGCTACCCGATTCTCAACTCCGACCGCGAGTTCGACGCCTTCGCCTGGTATCTCGAGGACCCCAAGGCCCGGCCCCCGCTGCTCGACGGCGCCTGCTCGGTCGGCTACACTAACGTCTGGATTATGGACGGCGGCGTGGTGCACCTTTGCGTGGGCCTGGAGATGCCGGTCGGGCACGTTGACGATCTCGGCGGCTTCCCCAAGCTGTGGCGCTCGCCGGAGGCGGCGAAGGTGCGCAAGGTGATCGCCGCCTGCAAGCGCCCCTGCCTCGCCTCTTGCCTGATCAAGCGCACGCTCGGCGAGCAGTTCCGCCGCTTCACCACTTTCATGAAGAACAGATAGATAATCTCCCGGCACCTGCTCTCATGGTATCTTTTTGCAGATTGGGACGGAGGGGGGCGCCCGAAGCGCCGCCGAAACCGACCTGGGGATGCAAGAATCCCCGGAATCTCGATTATTTCAGGGTGTATTTTTGCTAATACCCGGGGAAAAAACCGGAGATGGAACAAATCAGGACAAAATGTCGTCTTGTGATTGGACGGGTCGAATTGTATGCTGTTTCAAACTGTGCAGTAAGATGAGAAATTCGAAGGTTGGTGCGATGAATACGGCCTCGAAAATACTGGGAATATCAACGGTTGTGCTTGCCGCGCTGGCTGCCGTCGTAGCGTCGGGTTGCGGGTCGTCTTCTCCCGCTGTCCAGGAAGTCAGCATCAACGTCACACCGGAAGACCAGAAGGTCGTTTACGTCGATATCTTCATCAACCTCACCGGCAACGCCGAATTCAACCTCCTCGAAGAGAGTATTCCCGAGATGCTGCTCACCTCGCTCGAAGGCATCCGCTCGGTGCAGATCATCCCGCGCGACAAACTGCAGAAATATCTGGTCGTGCGCAGTGGAGAGGAAAACAGCGTCTCCCTGTCGGCCGCCGCCAAAGCGATGGGCGCGGATTACATGATCGACGGCTGGATCGACGGAACGAGCGACGGCAAGTACCGCATCTACGCCAATCTGCTCAACCTCGCCAACAACACAATGCGGGAGAGGTTCTCGGCAGTCGAGTTCGACAGCAAGGACCAGGCCCTTGATGCCGCGAACCGTCTGGTCACGGAGATCCAGGACAATCTCAGCCTGCCGCGCGAGGAACTGGAGACCGCCGAGGCGAAGTACGCCGACAACTACGATATCCACCGCCAGTATCTGAGGGCCTGGCAGAGCTACAATCGCGGGCAGCCGGAAGTCGCTGTCGCCCTCTTCGAGAAGGCGATCGAGATGGCCGACGTAGCTTACAAGCACGATCCCGAACCGGCCAAAGACGAGAAGCGGGAATCGCCGGCAAACTACTTCCGTTTCCTCGCCGGCCAGATCTATAACGAGCTGGGCAACGAGGAGCGCGCCAGGGAGTTGTTCAAGCCCGTCTATGAGAACCGCAAATCGTTCTCGAAATATAAGGATGTCACCATCTTCATCGAGGCGGTCTGGGCTGAATTGCAGGGCGACTACGGCACGGCCAAAAGACTCTACAGGGAGGTCAGAGATTCCAAACGCTTCGGCAGCGAGTACTACCTGCGCATGGCTCACATCGCGCTCAAAGAGGGCGGGGAACCGAAGTACGCGATCAAGATAATCAAGAAGGGTCTCGAGGCGTATCCCGATGAGGCCCTCCTGCGCAAGCGCTATGCCGAACTGGAGTTCATGATCGAGGGCGACAAGGCGGTCGAGCGCTACACCGGCGAGGCGGCAGAGAAGAAGAGCGATCCCGTCTCGGCGGAGGTCGCCTCCTCCCTTGTCAACGAAAAGATGCTCGGCGACTCGCTCGAGCAACTTTCGCGGGCGTTGCCTGCCGTCTCAGTGGTCAAGAGCCCACGGGTCTCCGTAGTCCGCCTGCAGAACGAGTACGCTCTCTCGATGAGCGTGGCAGGCTTCGACATCAACATCAAGATCGACGACCTCAAGGAACTTTGCGATGCTGAGTGCGAGGAATCGATCGACGGCGCCGCACTGCTGGCCACCCTCGCCGCTAATAAGGGCAAGGCTGAAATCGCGCTGGAGATTGCCGGGTTAATCTCAGCCTCGGTTACGGTGCCCCAAGCCGAGGATGTCGGCAACCGCATCCGCTCGATTGTCGCGATGTCGGAGGGCCGCTACGCCGAGGCCGAGAAGTTTGCCATGAAGATCTCGGCGAAAGATCCGAACCGCTTCATCACCCTCGGCAACATCTACCTGCGCCTCGGCGAGCCCGACAAGGCCGCCCAGATCATGGAAAAAGCGCTCAAGGTCGGCAAGGATATCTCGCCGATTGTTTACTACCACGTGGCAAACGCCAACCTCCTGGCCGGCAACTACAAGAAGTGGGATTTCTACACGAAGCTCTTCCTCAAGGAAACCACCGAGCGCAACAAGGCCGCCCGGCTGGCTAGCGGGGTCCCAGAGCAGTAATTCCCCAAACCGCTTATTTGCTTGTCACAGGTCGGGTGCCCGGCGCCTCATTCCTGAAGGCTTCCATCCGGGCTTTGAGCGTTTCCAGCCTGTCGGCGCCGAGCTGCTCCAGCACAGCCCTGCTCAACTCCAACGCCAGCATCGCCTCGGCGATCACCCCCACCGCCGGGACGACGCAGATATCGGATCTCAGCCTGGGCGCTTCGGCTTGCTCTCCGGTCGCCAGATCGACTGACTGCAGCGGATTGCCGAGCGTCGGCACCGGTTTCACCAGCAGGTCGATCTCGACCGGCCTGCCCGTCGTCAGGCCGCCCTCGATGCCGCCCGCCCGGTTGCCGGCCGGAGCGGGGCGCCCCGCCACCATCTCGATGGCATCGTGAAACGCGCTCCCGCGCGACGCCGCGCCGAGCTCCGCCCTGCCGATCTGCACACCCTTGACCGAAGGGATGCTCATCATCGCCGCGGCGATGCGCGCGTCGAGGCGCAGGTCCCACTGCGCGAAGCTCCCGATCCCCGCCGGCATCCCGTGGGCCACGGCGCGGCAACGGCCGCCAAGGCTGTCGCCTTCGGCATTCGCCTGGTCGATCGCCTCCCGCATCCGCCGGTCGGCCACCGGATCGGGGCAGCGCGCCCCGTCGCCGGGCATCTCGAAGGGCGGCGCGAGGTCGGCCGGCGGCTCGAAACTCACGTCGCCGACGGCGAGCGTGAAGCTGTCGATGACGATCCCCAACTCCTTCAGCAGCCTGAGGCAGACGGCGCCGACGGCGACCCGCGCGGCGGTCTCGCGCGCGCTGGCCCGCTCCCACACCAGGCGCAGATCGTCGGTGGCATACTTGTAAGCTCCCGCGAGGTCTGCGTGCCCGGGGCGGGGGATGGTGAATTTTTCCGTTACTGACGGCGAATAGGCGCCGCCGGTCTCGCCGATTTGCACGGCCACCGGCGAGCCGATCGTCACCCCCTCCAGCGTGCCCGCGAGGATCGCCGCCCGGTCCTCGCGCTGCCGCATCCGCGGTCCGCGGCCGTAGGGCGTCCTGCGGCGCTCGAGCTGAAGGTCGATATCGCTCTCGTCAAGCCGCAGCCCCGCGGGGATTCCCTCGATCACGGCGACGTAGAACCTGCCGTGGGCCTCCCCGGCGGTGTTCCATCTCAATTGCATATCCCTAAACCCCCGTGTCATCAGGGTTAACCTTATCCTAGCATTGAAGCGGGCCGGGTTCTATGGTCTAATAATTTCACTGAGAACACTTCGTAAACCTTTGCGTATTAGCCTATGTCGCCGGTTAGCGTATTACACATTATCACCAAGCTGGAGCTCGGCGGGGCTCAGCAGAATACCCTCTATATCGTGGGCAACCTCGACCGGGAGGCCTACTCGCCGGCGCTCTTCGCGGGGCCCGGCGGCATGCTCGACGACGAGGCGGAAAAGCTGCCCGCGCTGGGTATCCCTTTCGAAATCGTTCCCAACCTGGTCCGCGAGATCCGCCCCCGCAGCGACTACCGCGCCTACCGGGAGTTGCGCCGCATGATCGGGGCGATGAAACCGGCGATCGTTCACACCCACAGTTCCAAGGCGGGCGTCCTCGGCCGGATGGCCGCCGCGGCCGAGCGCGTGCCGGTGATTGTCCACACCGTCCACGGCTTCGGCATCGACGCCGTGCGCAACAAACTGATCCAGCGAGCGCTGCTGGCCGCCGAGCGCAAGGCCGCGAAGGTCACCACCCATTTTGTCATCCTCAGCCGCGAGAACTTTGATATAGGCCGCGGCTACCGCATCCTCGACGAGCGCAACTCGACCCTGATCAACAACGGGGTCGACCTCCAGCCCTTCCGCATAGCTCCTTACAAGCCGGAGATGCTGGCCGAGTTCGGCATCCCGGAGGGCGCGCCGGTGGTCGGGCAGGTCGCCTGCTTCAAGCCGCAGAAGGACCCGCTGACCTTCGTCGGCGTCGCGGCCAGGGTGCACACCGCCGTGCCCGAAGCCCGATTCCTGATGATCGGCGACGGCGATATGCGCCCGCTGATCGAGGCCCGGATCGCGGAACTCGGGCTCGGGGGCGTGGTGATTCTCACCGGCTGGCGCAGGGACGTGCCGGAACTCTTCAGGCTGATGCGTATCTCCGTGCTCACCTCGCTGTGGGAGGGGCTGCCGCGCGTGATCCCGCAGTCGCTGGCCGCCGGCGTTCCGGTCGTCGCCACGCGCGCCGGGGGCTCACCGGAGGCGGTGATCGAGGGGGAGACGGGCTTCATCCTCGAACAGGGGGACGCCGAAGGCATCGCGGAAAAGATCATCTTCCTGCTGCGTAACGAGGAGTTGCGTAGGAGAATGGGGGAAGCCGGGCCCGCCGCCGTCGCCAAATTCGACATCGACGCGATGGTCCGCGCGCATGAGGAAATCTACACGAGACTCCTTGAGGCGAGGGAGGGGAGGTAGCGTGAGCGAGATCCTGTTGCGGTTGCGCGATCTGCGCAAGACTTACGACGAGGGGCTCTTCAAGCCGAAGAAGGAAGTGCTGCGGGGCGTCAGCCTCGAGGTCCGCCGGGGGGAGGTATTCGGCTTCCTCGGGCCCAACGGCGCCGGCAAGACGACCACGATCAAGGCGATCACCGAGCTGATCTTCCCCGACTCCGGCGAAATCACCGTCGGCGGCCTGCCCCACAGCGACCTCGAAGCCAAGCGCAAAATCGGCTTCATGCCGGAAAGCCCCTACTTCTACAACCATCTCAGCGGCGCCGAGTTCCTGCGCTTTTGTGCCGACCTGCTCGGCATGGAGACGGCCAGGGAGGAGGCTCGGGTCAGCGAGCTGCTCGAGCAGGTGGGCCTCGCCGGGCGCGGGGACGACAAGCTGCGCACCTACTCCAAGGGCATGCTGCAGCGCATCAACCTCGCCCAGGCCCTGCTTAACAGGCCGGAGTTGCTTATCCTCGACGAGCCGATGTCGGGCCTCGACCCGATCGGCAGGCGCGACGTGCGCGACATCATCCTCGCCCAGAGCGAGGCGGGCACCACGATCTTCTTCAGCAGCCACATCATCCCCGACGTGGAGACGATCTGCGACCGCGTGGCGATCCTGATCGACGGCGTGATCAAGGCGGTCGGCGAGGTCCGCGAGATCGTCGCCCAGGAGGTCGATCTCTACGAGGTCACCTTCACCGGCGTCGACCCTGAACGGCTGAAGACCGGGACGGTCGCCCGCCGCCTGGGCAGCGACCAGGCCTGGGTGCGCGTGGTCGCGGGGCACCGCGACGCCCTCATCGGGGAGGTCACCGCGGCCGGGGGCAAGCTCTTGAGCCTGACGCCGGTGCGCAGCACGCTCGAGGAATTCCTCATGCGGCATTACGAGGAGGTGCGCCGATGAGAGCCGTCTACACCATTGCGCGCAACACCTTCCGCGAGGCGATCCGCGACCGCATCCTCTACCTCTTCCTCGGCTTCGCCGTGCTGCTGATCGTCAGCTCGAAGCTGTTCAGCATGCTCACCGTCGGCGACGAGACGAAGATCATCAAGGACCTCGGGCTCGGCGCGATCCAGTTCTTCAGCATGCTGATCAGCGTGATGATGAGCGTGATGCTCGTCAGCCGCGAGGTGGAGAACCGCACCGCGTTCAACATCCTCGCCAAGCCGGTCCGCCGCCACAGCTTCATCCTCGGCAAGTACTTCGGCCTCCTGGCGATCATCGTTGCCAACCTCCTGCTGATGACGGCCGCGCTGCTGGTGATCATCTTCCTCTACCAGGGCGAGATCGACCTCACCATCTTCACCGGCGCAGGCATGACCTTCCTCGAGATGGCCGTTCTCTGCGCCTTCGCCGTCCTCTTCGCCATGGTCACCAAGCCGATTCTCGGCTCGGTGCTGACGCTCGCGGTATTCGTCGTCGGCCACATGACTCAGGGCATCTGGCTGCTGACCGAGCGGCTGCAGGACGCGGTGACGCGCTTCATCGTCGCCGTCGTCTACTACGTCCTGCCCAACCTCGAGCGTTTCAACTTCAAGAGCGAGCTCGTTCATTCCCTCCCGATCCCGGCGGCCGCCGTCTGGTGGGCCATCCTCTACGCCCTCATCTTTACGGCGTTGGCGTTGTTCCTCGCCTGGCTCAAGTTCCGCGAGAAGGATCTGCTGTGAGGCGCGCGGTCATCTCGGTGGTGATCATCGCCGTGTTGCTGGCCTGCGCTGCGGGTGTGGAGTACGCGCAGGGGCGGATCCCGCGCGAGGACCCACTCGGCCTGCGCCTGCTCTATCTTCCGACGGCCGAGTATCTGGAAATGCTGTCGCTGGGTAACAAGGGATTCCTAGCCGATTACCTCTACATCTGGGCGATCCAGTACTACGCACAGTTCAAGGCCAACGATCGCTTCCTCTACCTCGACAAGATGTTCAACCTGATCACCGATATCGATCCGCTCTACCGCGATCCCTACCGCATCGGCGCGGTGATCATGCTGATGGAGGCCGAGCGCGATCCGCAGTCGCGCAAGAAATCGGTCTTCAAGCTTCTCGAGAAGGGCATGGCTGCGATACCCGATGATTACGCCCTCGCCGAGGAGGCCGCCTGGAAGGCCAGGATTTTCTTCAAGGACGATAATCTTGCCGCCCACTACGCCGCGATCGCCACCGCGCGCCCCAACGCGCCGCACTGGACCAAGCGCTTCTACGGGCACCTGAAGTCGGGCTCGTGGACCAACGCGCAGTCGATCGCCTACTGGGAGGGCGTGCTGGCCGAGGCCGAGACCGACTACCAGCGCATGGTCTCCCTCAACCACCTCTACGACCTGAAGGTCAAGCGCGACCGGGAAATACTCAATCCGTTGCTCAAGCAGTTCGCCGACCGCTTCGGCCGTTGCCCGGAGAGCTGGGAGCAGTTGACGGCGGCGGGGGTGCTGCAGTCGGCGCCGCTCGATCCCGCCGGTAACGAGTACGGCATCGATTCCGAAAACTGCGAGATCGTAGCCCAGAAGGAAATCAGGAAGGATTGACGCCGTGGAATGGTTCTATTACATGCCGCAGTGGTTCTGGCTGGCTTTCGCCTTCATCTACGGCGCGGTTGTGGGCAGCTTTCTCAACGTCTGCATCCACCGCATCCCCAGGGGTGAGGAGATCGTCCGCACGCCGTCGCACTGCCCCGCCTGCGGCGAGCGCATCCGCTGGTACCAGAACATTCCGATGCTCTCCTGGCTGCTGCTGCGCGGCAAGGCCGCCTGCTGCGGCGCCCGCATCAGCTTCCGCTACTTCCTTGTCGAGTCGGCCTCTGCCGGCCTCACAACATATATCTATTTCCTCTACGGCCTCAGCCTCGAGTTCCTCGCCGTCTGGGTCTTCATCTGCTTCATGCTCGTGCTGGCCGGGACCGACTGGGTCGCCTGGCGCCTGCCCGACGTCCTGATAATCCCCGCGGCGGTCCTCGGCCTCGCCTTCGCGGCCTTCGGCGTGCGCATCGGCATCGTCGACTCGCTCCTCGGCCTCCTCGTCGGCGCGGGCAGCTTCCTGGCGATCTACCTGCTCTACCGCTTCGCCCGCGGCATCGAGGGCATGGGCGGCGGCGACGTCAAGCTGATGGGCATGATCGGGATCTATCTCGGCTGGCTGCACACGCTGCTCGTGGCGTTCTTCGGCTCGCTGCTGGCGATCATCTTCAGCCTCGTTACACTCTCGCGCGGCGGCAAGGGCGGCAAGACAAAGATCCGCCACGGCACCTACCTCTGCATCGCCGCGATTATCGTCGTCCTCTGGGGCGAGGCCATCCTCGCTTGGTACGCCGGCCTCTTCATCGGCCCGTTGGCGCCCTGAATCCCGCCTCCGGCGCGATCGGGCGCACAAATGTGCTCCCTACAGTGCTTCTCGAATGG
>Ga0307380_10008487_pt1 | contig 13169 bp, 11 predicted proteins | sample UN3MG_FD_202239 | JGI IMG/M metagenome (GOLD analysis project Ga0307380, IMG submission 202239) | Soil microbial communities from Risofladan, Vaasa, Finland - UN-3 | ecosystem: Environmental > Terrestrial > Soil > Coastal area > Acid sulfate soil | place: Finland: Risofladan, Vaasa | collected... | reverse complement strand
GTGCCCCCGAGATGACCGTCCTGGTCGGCGGTCTTCGCGTGCTCGGTGCCAACGCGGACGGCTCGCAGCACGGCCAGTTCACTGACGAGGTCGGCACGCTGAGCAATGACTTCTTCGTCAACCTGCTGGACCTCGGAATCGAGTGGCAGGCGACCGACGACTTGGAGAACGTGTTCGAGGGTCGCGATCGGGCGTCCGGCGACGTGAAGTGGACCGGCACCCGCTGCGACCTCGTGTTCGGATCGAATTCGCAGCTCCGGGCCATCTCCGAGGTCTACGGATCGACCGATTCGGACGCGAAGTTCGTGTCTGACTTCGTGGCCGCGTGGGACAAGGTCATGAACCTCGATCGGTTCGACCTCGCCTGAACCGAGTCGCCACCATGACGTGATGTCAGCGGCCCCGTCGAAACCACCCAGGTGGCGCCGACGGGGTCGCGGCGCGTCCTTTCCGGATCCTGCCTAGGCGATCGGGTCGATGAACCCGGCGGGCAGGAGTTCGCGCTCGAAGCGGCGGTGCCCGAGCGGTCCCCACACCTCGACGCCGCCGATGCCCACGGCCCGGTGTTCGTCGCCGTGGCGCACCATTGCCGTGCCGCCGTCGATACCGACCACCGTGTGACCGCGCCCGACGACCCGCCGGACCAACCCGCTGATCAGCGACGGCCACTCGTCGAAGTGCGGGATGATCATCGTGCCCGGGAGCAGCGCGAACCCGTCGGTCTCACCGCCGCCGCGCAGGCCGGCGATCTTCGCTCCCTGGACCATGGCGCCGGCGCTGCACCCGGCCAGCACCCCGCCACGGTCGAGGACGACCTGGATCGCCGACCAGGCCCTCGATCCGTCGAGCACCTCGTGGAGCATCGTTGGTTTGCCGCCCGAGAGGTAGACCAGATCGGCCTGCTCGACCTCGGCGGCGAGTCCAGGGTCGTCGGCCGTCTCGGCACTCACCACATCGACGGCGACCGCGTCCGCGCCGAGCCCGGTGAACCACTCGACTCCTCGCCGCGACCAGTCCCGCCACACCCGTTCGCCGTCGCCGGCGGCAGCAGTCGGTAGACACGCCACCTTCACCGGCTCAGCGTCGGCGCCCCTGCATCCGGCTGCCAACGACAGGAGGTGCTCGTCGACCTCGCGCGACTTCTCGAGGTATTCGCCGCTGCCCACGAGTGCGATGGTCCGGGACACCCCAGCAGTCTGCACGATGCGCTGGTGAGTCGACCGTCAGCCGAGGGGATCGATCAGCACGACCGTTCGGCCGGTCGTTTGCCGGTCGGCCATCGCGGTGATCGCCGCAGGGATGTCGTCGAAGGAGACCACGTCGCCGATCACCGCACGTAGGGCACCACGTTCGACCAGGTCGACGATCTCGCCCATGACCTGCTCACCGAGCCGGCCGGAGGCGAAGTTCCAGCCCATGGCGGTCTTCACCAGGTCGGCCATGTCGTCGGTGGCGTAGGCGAGCAGGACACCACACAGTTTGATGTTGGCCGTCGCCAGTCGGCGGGGCACGACGAAGGGCTCGTCGGCAACCGACTTGTCCGACGCGAAGCCCATCATGAGGTAGCGGCCGTTGTAGGCGATGCACTTCAGAGAAGCGTCCCAGACCGCCGCGCCGACGTTGTCGAAGACGACGTCGACGCCCTGGTTGCCGGTCTCGGCGAGCACCACTTCAGCGAAGTCGGTTGTCGTGTAGTTGATCGCCACCGCCGCACCCAGCTCACGACACAGCTCGACCTTCTGGTCGCTCCCAGCGGTGGCGAACACCCTCGCCCCTCGGTGAACAGCCAGCTGAATGGCTGCACTGCCAGACCCTCCGGCGCCCGCGTGGACGAGCACGTTCTCGCCTGGCTGGAGATCGGCGCGGTCGAACAACCCGAGCCACGCGAGGTGAAACGGGAAGTAGAGCGCAGCCGCATCGGGAAGCGGGATCGAGTCGGGCATGTCGAACGTCGAGACCGCTGGGCACACCGCGTACTCGGCATAGCCGCCGTTGGCCCCCTTGGTCGTACCCACCACCCGTCGCCCGAGCAGGTGTTCGCACCCCTCGCCGCAGGCATCGACGACGCCCATGACCTCCATCCCGGGGCTGGAGGGCAGCTCGGGCTCGACCATCATGTTGCCGCCGGTGATGCGTTCGAGGTCGTTGAGGTTGAGCGGGATGGCCTGGACGCGGACCAGCACCTCGCCAGCGTCGGGCAGCGGCACGTCGACCACGTCGAGGTGCAGCGCCTCGGAGGGCGGCCCGTACTCGTGGGTGCGCCACGCCCGCATGGCCGTGGGTGTCGTGTGCGCATCGCTCGTCATCTGAGATCGGCGTCCCCGCCCGGGTCGAGAGATCCCAACAGTAGGTTCCGCGTACCGGAGCCGCATCCGAAGTGGCCCGAGCACTGATCTGGAGCCGCATGAGCAACGACCGTCTCGATCGTGACCGCCTCGTCGCCGAGGCAGTCGAGGTGGCCGGCGCGGACGACCTGGGCGAACCGACGTGGCAGGAAGGTCTCGATCTGCTCATCGACGGGTTCCGAACCGAAGCGAGGCTCCACGAGATCGGACTCGAGATCGCTGCGGGCGAGATCGTGAACCAGCTTGCCAACCGGATCGGCGTCATCGATTGGCGGCGCCGGTATCCCGAGATCGCCGAGGTCGGGATCACTCGACCGATCGTCATCGTGGGCCAGCCGCGAACGGGCACCACGATCCTCCACGACCTGCTCGCCCTCGATCCCACCCTGCGGGCCCCGCTGACCTGGGAGGTCGACCGCCCGCTTCCACCCCCCGAGACGTCGACGTACGACAACGATCCGCGGATTGCCGAGGTCGACGCCACGCTCGAACTGTCGAACACGCTCATCCCTGGCTTCACCGACTTCCACCCCATGGGGGCGACGCTCGCCCAGGAGTGCGTCCGCATCACCGCCGGCGACTTCCGCAGCATGATCTTCCCGATCCAGTTCCGCCTCCCCACCTACAACCGCTGGCTCCTCCACGAAGCCGATCTCGCGCCGGCCTACCGCTGGCACCGCCTGTTCCTCCAGCACCTTCAGTCGAAGCATCCCGCCCAACAGTGGCTGTTGAAATCGCCGGCCCACCTGTGGCACCTCGACGCGCTGGTCGGCGAATACCCCGATGTCCTCATCGTCCAGACCCACCGTGATCCGCTCAAGGTCATCGCCTCGACCAGTGCCCTCGCCGCGCACCTGCGGCGGATGGCCAGCGACGACCCCGACCTGACCGAGATCGCCTCAGACTATGCCGACGACATCTTCGTCGGCCTCGATCGCGGGCTCGACGCCCGTCGCCGAGGCGTGATCCCGGCCGACCGCATCATCGACGTGCACTTCTCGGCGTTCGTCGCCGATCCGATCGCGACGATCCGGCGCATCCACGAGGCGCTCGGTCGCGACCTCGACGACGTCACCGAGCAGCGGATGCGCGACTTCCTCGCGCGGAATCCCGGCGACGGTGGCGGGGGCGGCACCCGCTACCGGTTCAGCGACACCGGGCTCGATCCAGATGCGCTCCGGGCCCGCGCCGCCGGCTACCAGGAACAATTCGGCGTCGAGAGCGAACCGATCACGTGACCGAACCAGCCGCTCCCTCGTCGCGAGGGTGGGTCGAGTGGTCGTCATTCCGGCCGATGAACCCCAAGTGACCTTGGCCCGTGGCTGCGGTCGGGCGCCGTCCTGGATCATGAAGCCATGAGCGTCGTTGCCGGCCGCGTCTCGTGGCGGTCGGTTGCGCTGCCCTCCGAGCACGGTGGGTGGAGCCTGACGGCCGAACCCGCGTTGCTCGGTCTGCTCGTGGCGTGGTCGTGGCCCGGCCTTGCACTCGGTGTGGCCGCGATGGTCGCGTTCGTCGCCCGGACCCCGCTCAAGTTGGTGCTGGTCGACCGGTGGCGGCATCGCCGGCTCGACCGGACCCGTCTGGCGGCCTCGATCGCGGCGGTCGAGTTGGTCGTCCTCGCGATGTTGAGCGGCTACGCGATCTGGGCGGGGGAGCCGGGCTTCTGGGTGCCGCTCGCCGTGGCCGCACCGCTGGTCATCCTCGAGCTCTGGTACGACATGCGCAGCCGAGGTCGTCGGCTGGTGCCTGAGCTCGCAGGCACGGTCGGCATCGGCGCAGTTGCTGCCGCGATCGCGCTCGCCGGCGGCGAGACCGAGCGGGTCGCGTGGGGCCTCTGGGTGGTGATGGCCGCTCGTTCGATCGCGGCGGTCCCGTACGTGCGAGCCCAGATCCTCCGGGCCCGATCTCGGCCGGGGCCGCGCTGGCACAGCGACCTCGGCCAGCTCATCGCCGTGCTGCTGGTAGCCGTGGCCTGGGCCTCGGATCTGGTCCCAGGACCTGCAGCCATCGCCATCGGTGCGCTCGCGGTCATCGACGCGGCAGCCCTTCGCATGCCGCCGAAGCCCGCGGTGGTGATCGGTATCCAGCAGACCGTGTTCGGAGTGCTCGTCATCGTCACCACCGCGATCGCGGTCGCCGCGAGCTGATGTCGAGTCGGACCAGCGCTCCACCGGGGGTTGGTAGGTTCGCGACAACCGACCGCTGAGGAGCCTCACGTGACCATCGCAACGCCGTCGCAGACCTCGCTCTTCTCCGAAGCGCCCGACTGGGCCGACATGACCGGGTGGCACGAGACCGTCGGCCGGATCCGTCGTGAGACCCCGATCCTGCGTTGCGAGCCCGAAGGCTTCCAGCCGTTCTGGGTGCTCACCCGTCATGCCGACGTCTTCGCCGTGTCACGCGACTCGAAGACCTGGGAGAACACGTCGCGGGTCGTGCTCGGTCCGCAACCGACTCCCGAAGAAGAGATCCAGTTCGCGGCCTTCACGCCGGCGAGCCTCGTGCAGCTCGACGGCGACGATCACATCAAACACCGCCAGGTCACCAGCAACTGGTTCAAGCCTGCGGCGGTGAAGACCCGTCAGCCGCGAATCGATGAACTCGCCGACGAGTTCATCGAGAAGATGCGGTCACTGGGGGGGACGTGCGACTTCGCCATGGACATCGCCCAGCCGTACACACTGCGCGTGATCATGGACATCTACGGCGTTCCGCCCGAGGACGAGCCGCTCATGCTGTCGCTCACCCAGGGCATCTTCGGTTCGAACGACCCCGAGTACCTCGGCGACGGTGATGATCCCGGTGCACTGGTGTTGGCGAGCGTCATGCAGTTCTTCCAGTACTTCAATGAGATGACCGCGGATCGGCGTGCGTGTCCGGCCGACGATCTCGCCAGTGTCATCGCCAACGGCGAGGTCGACGGTGCCCCGCTCGCCGACGACCGGCGGCTCTGGTACTACATCATCGTCGCGACCGCCGGTCACGACACGACGTCGTTCGCGCTGTCGGGAGGGATGGAGGCGCTGGCCCATCAGCCCGACCAGCTCAGGGCGCTGCGCGATCCGGCGCTCGTCAACAACGCGACCGACGAGTGCATTCGCTGGACGACCCCGGTCCGTCACTTCCTCCGCTACGCGACCACCGATGTCCAGGTGGGCGGGGTGGACATCCCGTCCGGCGACCGCGTCCTGCTCTCGTACCCCTCTGCCAACCGCGACGAAGCGGTGTTCGAGAATCCTGATGTCTTCGACATCCATCGACCCGACGCCGACCGTCTGCTGTCGTTCGGCGTCGGCTCACACTTCTGTCTGGGTTCGCAGTTCGCCCGGCGAGAGCTCCGCACGATGCTCGGTCGGTTGGGCGCCGAACTCGATCATGTCGAGCTGGCCGGCGACCCGCAGTGGGCCGAGGGCCACTTCGTGTCGGGCGTGAAGCACCTGCCGATCGAGTATTCGTTCCGGTAGGGCATTGCCGCACGTGCTGGGTCAGCCGCCGGTGTAGCGGGTGCCCGGCGGGTCGGTGGCCCATGGGGCGGATTCGCCGTAGCGGCCCTCGTAGACGAGGTCGGGCAGCGGGAGCCGGCGCACCGCTCCGTGCGAGCCGACCGGCTTGCCGAGCGGAATGGTTGCGGCGATCGACACGTCGTCTGGGAAATCGAGCAGGTCTGCGAGTTCTTGTTCGACGGGGAAGTGCCACTGCGTGATGACACCGCCATAGCCCATCGACCGAGCTGCGAGCAGCAGGTTCTGGCATGCGGGGTAGAGCGACGACCCGGCGGCGATGTCGGTACGGCCGCGTGTGTTGCGAAACAGCGCGAGCACGATGACCGGCGCGTCGGCGATGTGGTCCACGAAGTGGTTCATGGTTCGGGCCATCCGTGCGGGACGGCTCTGATCAGCCTCGTCGGGCTCCTGCCGCGCCGGTTGCCAGGCCTCCTGGAACCCGCGACCGAGCAGCTCTCGTGCCGCCTCCGCGTCGGGTGTCCGGCGGAGCACGAGGAATCTGAGCGGCTGCGTGTTGTGGCCCGAAGGTCCCCGCGTCGCCGCGAAGAACATCTTGTTGAGGTCGTCGACATCGATGTCCTGGTCGACGTAGCGCCGGATCGCGCGGGTGGTGATCAGGCCCTCGTAGAGCGAGACGTCGTCGCTCGTGGTCACGGCAGGCTCGGCGGTCGTGCAGCTCGGAGCATCCGCCGAAGGTACCAGCGCCACCGCGACGCCCGAGGACCCGGGACTAGCTTCGGCGCCATGAAGGGTCGCCCGTGACGTTGCGTACCCGATGGGCCGACGACGTCGATCCCGATCACCCGCTACCGGAGTATCCGAGGCCGCAACTGGTGCGACCGAGGTGGACGAACCTCAACGGGAGGTGGGATGCATCGGTGCACCGGCGCGACCAGCCGCCAGCGTTCGACCGGTCGATCCTCGTTCCGTTTCCGGTCGGGTCTGCCCTGAGCGGCATCGATCACATCCTCCAACCCCTCGAGATGCTGACGGTCCGACGCTGCTTCTCGGCTCCGCATCTCGAACCGGGCGAACGTCTGCGACTGCACTTCGGTGCCGTCGACTGGGAGTGTGAGGTCCGCGTCAACGCCAACCTCGTCGGCTCACATCGGGGCGCTTTCGATCCGTTTCACTTCGACATCACCGACGCCCTGGTCGACACCGATGAGCAGGTGGTCGAGGTCGCTGTGCTCGATCCGACCGACACCGGCGATCAGCCGTTGGGCAAGCAGACGCTCAACCCGTTCGCCATCCAGTACACGGCGCTCGCCGGCATCTGGCAGACCGTGTGGCTCGAACCGGTGCCGGCTGCGTGCATCGAATCGGTGGTCACGGTCTCTCACCTGGAGAGCCAGACGGTGCGGGTGACGTGTCGGACCTCAGGTGCCTCAGCTGGTAACGCGGTCGAGGTCAGGGCGTTTGCGGACGGCGAGGCCGGATCGGTGTCCAGCACGACCGTGATCGATGACCTGGCGCGGGTGACCTTGGAGTTCGATCACCTTCGACCCTGGTCGCCCGACGACCCGTTCCTCTATGACCTCGAGGTCGGACTCGGCCCGTCCGAGGGTCCGCACGACCTGATCGAGAGCTACTTCGGGGCCCGGGAGGTCGGCACCACCAGAGACACCGACGGCCACTGCCGCCTCACCGTCAACGGCGAACCAGTGTTCCACTTCGGTCCGCTCGACCAGGGCTGGTGGCCCGACGGCCTGTACACGGCGCCGACCGATGAAGCTCTGGCCTTCGACATCGAGGCCACGCTCGCAATGGGCTTCAACACCATTCGCAAGCACGTGAAGGTCGAGCCTGCCCGGTGGTACTGGCATGCCGATCGGCTCGGCGTGCTGGTCTGGCAGGACATGCCATCCACACGGTTCGACATGGTCGCCTTCGGAACGCAGTTGGGCGAGGGGATCGCCCCGCCCGACATGAGGTGGGACGAGATCAGCCCCGGTGGTGACCCCGAAGGGTTCCGGGTCGAACTCGACGCCATGATCGAGGCCCTCGAGGCGTTTGCATCGATCGTCGTGTGGGTGCCGTTCAACGAGGCCTGGGGGCAGCACGACACCGATGTCACCCTCACCCACGTCGCTGAGCGAGATCCGAGCCGCCTCGTCGACGGACCCAGCGGCTGGGTCGACACGGGTTCGGGCCACCTGCGCGACCACCACGAGTACGAGTCGCCGGCCGAGTTCGCTGGTCCTGAGGACGATCGGCCGGTCGTCTACGGCGAATACGGAGGCCTGAAGCTGGCGGTCACCGACCACATGTGGTCGACCGGTGGCTGGGGATACGAGACGACCGAGACCCCCGAGGAGTTGGAGCAGGCGTACACCGAGCTCACCCAGGTGATCGCCTCGTTGATTCCGCAGGGCCTCGCCGGCGCGATCTACACCCAGACCACCGATGTCGAGGCCGAGATCAACGGCCTGCTGACCTACGACCGCGCGGTGTTCAAGATCGCACCGGAACGGCTGGCCGAGATCCATCGAGCGATCTTCTCCTGAGCCCCCGATCAGGCCCCGCTGATCCCTGTCATGTCGGGCGATGACGGGTGCGTCGTTCACGCCGTCTCCGGCCATGGCGGCCCTTGCGGCCGCCTGCCTGGACCGGGTTCATTCGGGCTCGTAGGTCCAATCGGACCGCTTGCGCCAGATGGACTCGTCGTACACGGCCTGCCCGTTGCCGAGGTCGATGAGCTTCGGAATCGGGAGTCGCCGGGGACGGGGACATTCGCCCAGGGCGAGGTGTTCGTCGAACTCCTCGGGGAAGGCCCGCAGGATGCTGTCGACGACGATCCGCTCCTCGGTCGCGAGGTAGCACCGGCTCCCATCGGTCACGCGTGCCAGCCAGCCGACGATGGCGTCGATGTCTGAGGTGTCGCCGGCTCCGGTCTCGACCCGCTGGAGGTGTTGGGTGACGGCTCCCGAGCCGAGTTTGCAGGGTGGGCACTGGCCGCAGGACTCGACGGACAGGAATCGTGAGAATCGGTAGGCGGCATCGACCATGCAAGTCGTGTCGTCGTAGACGATGAACCCGGCCGAGCCGAGGCCGCTGCCGATCGCCTCGAATCCTTCGTAGGTGAGCCCCACGTCGAGATCCGCCGCGGTGATCACGGCATTGGCCACGCCTGAGAACACGGCCTTCACCGATCGCCCCGGGATGAGTCCGGCGCCGACCGAATCGACCACCGCGCGCAGCGAGACGCCCATCTCGACCTCACCCACGCCCGGAGCGACGACATCGCCGACGACCGTGGTGACCACGGTGCCCGGTGAGTCGACGGTGCCCATCGACGCGAACCAGTCGGCACCCCTGGCGACGATGTGTGGGATGTTCGAGAGCGTCTCGACGTTGTTGACCAGTGTCGGGTTCGACCCGGTGTCGGGAACCTGCCCCGGGTCGGCCTCGTGGGCTTGCCAGCCCATCTGCGGAGCGGTCGCGAACAGGCCGTGGATGTACGGGGGCAGCCAGCGGGGGAGTGGCTCGTTGCCCTCGATCACCTCGAGCATGGCCTTCTCTTCGCCGAAGAGATACTCGTCGGGTCCGGCGACGATCGTGATCGCGCAGTCGTCGCAGATCCCGGCCGACTGGAACTCCTCGACCGCCCTGGTGACCAGGGCGATCTCGCGCTCGAAGCTCGCCTTCAGGCAGATGAACGCTTCCTCGACCCCGACCGCGAAGCCTGCGATCACGACCCCTTCGACGAGTTGGTACGGGTTGGCCCGGATCAGCGAGCGATCCTTGAAGGTGCCCGGCTCACCCTCGGCGCCGTTGCAGACCAGGAATCGGCGTTGCGTCGTCTGGGCCGCGATCCCCGCCCACTTCGAACCGGTCGGGAACCCTCCGCCGCCCCGTCCTCGGAGCCCCGAGCGCCGAACCTCGTCGATCGTCGCCTCGGGCCCGATCTGATGGGCCCGCTCGATCCCGGCGCCGCCGACATCGGTGGCCAGGTAGGCATCGAGCGAGGTGACCGGCTCGGGGGGAAGAAGGAACGTCGCCATCAGGTCTCCCGTCGCAGGTTGCCTGGACACTAGAGCCACCGGTTGGATCGATGACGATGTCACCTCGATTCGCTCAACTCATTGCCAGGTGTGCCGATGAGGAGATGATGAGGTCTTCGAACCCGGGCGTGGACGTGGCTGCTCGGGGCTCTTCGTTCGACGCAGTCCTCGCTGCCGCCCGGTCTGGGGAGCGTCGAGCGTTCGAGCGGCTGTACCACGGGCTGAGTCAGCGCGTGCACGCCTTCGCCCGCGCTCGCAGAGCCGCCGATCCCGAGGGCGTGGTCAATGAGGTCTTTCTCAAGGTGTTCACCGGTCTAAACGACTTTGCCGGTTCCGAAGCACAGTTCAACGCGTGGGTGTTCACCATCGCCCGCAACCGGCTCATCGACGAGGTCCGGCGACGTGACCGGCGTCCGATCGAGGTGCCGGGGGATCAGGCGGACCGCGAACGGTTGGCCGGATGCGATGACGTCGAGCACCAGGTGATCGGCCGGCTCGCAACCGAATCGATGCTGGCCCGCTTGGACGGGCTCACGGTGGAACAGCGCGATGTAGTGCTGTTGCGCGTCGTTTCGGACCTCACCGTCGAGGCGGTCGCCGAGGTACTCGGCAAAGAGCCTGGCGCAGTGAAGGCACTCCAGCGGCGTGCCTTTCGGAACATCGTGCGAGACTTCTCTCCCGAAGCCGTACCCATCTGACCGGTTCGTGCGTTCCAGTCGGTGAGATGGACACCACCGACCTCGACGATGCACAGATCGAAGCCCTCCTCGCCGGGCGGTCGACCGCCGACGTGCCTGCCGAGATGGTCGACTTCGTGTCCGAGCTTCGAGCTGAGTTCTGCGCAGCACCGCTGGTGGCGACGAGAGGTGCACTCACTGCGTTTCTCGAAGCAGACTCGGCAGCTGTCACCCCCGCCGCCCCCACCCGACCTTCAAGGAGAACCCGAATGCTCACAACCATCAGCGCCTTCGTCGCGACCACGACCGGCAAACTCGTGCTGGGTACTGCGCTTGCGGCTGCGGCCGTCGGTGGAGCTCACGCGGCGGAGCTCGTCGATGTCCCGCTGCTCCCCGGGACCGACGATGTCGTGGTCGGGGCCGACCTGAGCGGCGAGCCCGTCGATCCCGGCGATCCCGTCGTCGTCGTCAAGGACGAGTCGTCGGAATCGAGTGTTTCGGACGACCCTGCCGGCGGGGCCGACAACCACGGTCAGACGGTCTCGGACTTCGTGAAGTCAACCGAGCTCGAAGGTTGTGAGAAGGGCCAAGCGGTCTCTGAAGTGGCGTCAGCCAACGCGAGCGACCATCGCAAGAACCCTGAACGCGAGCACGATCCTTGCCTCAAGGCCGACAAGGGTCAGGTTGAGAGCGACGAGGCTGCGACGGACGACGGCGAAGACGAAGACCTCGATGCCGACAACGGGGCCAACGGCCGGGGCGACACCGGCAAGGCCACGGCCGACGATGCAAAGGCGAATGCTCCTGGACGGTCGGGCGATGCGCCCGGCAAGTCCGGCGATGCTGGCAAGCCTGACAAGCGCGGCAAGCCGTAGCGACAAGAGTTGCCATGTGGTGATCTGGAGGGAGAGCCGGCGGCAAACGAGATGGCCCGGAGTCGCATCGACTCCGGGCCTTTCGCGTTCTTCTGCTTCAGACGGTCGGTCGGGCCCACCATTTGCTCGACCAATCGGTTGCGGACCAGCCACGGAGTCGGTGCTGTCGGTCAGGTCGGCAGGACCGCGACACCCTCGGTGAACCAACTCCACGGCTTGGGGCCGGCTGCGTACCGTGACTCGACCCGCTCGATCTCGAACCCGGCCGCTCGAACCAGTTCGGCTGCATCCCGAGTGAGATGGCACCCGTCAGCCAGTCGTTTCTGGACGGGCTCGATGCGCCGCTGCCAGCGGGCGATCGACTCGTGAGGCGACAGGCCATGCTCGAGGAAGTGGAACCGGCCGCCCGGTCGGAGCACCCGTCGGACCTCGCCCAGCGCCGCCTCGACGTCGGGGATCGTGCACAGGGTGAACGTCGACAGCGCCGCGTCGCACGTGTCGTCCTCGAGCGGGATCGACTCGCCTCGGAGGCCGACGTACTCGACCTCGACGTGCGAGCCGGCGACGCGCTTCTCAGCGAGGCGGCGCGCCGTCGCTGCGGGTTCGACGGCATACACGAGCTCGACCTCGGCTGGATACACGTCCACGTTCAGGCCCGAACCGAATCCGATCTCGAGCACCGTTCCGAACAGGCCCTCGGCCACCCGGGCACGCCACTTCGCGAGCTCGACCGAGCCACATGCGCGGTCGACGAGACGGGGGAGCACCTGTTCGCGATAGAGACCCACCAGCACCTCCTGCAGACGGCTCCACAACCCTAGGAGCGGCGCGAGATGTCGCCTCTCCGGACTGGATGCCAGCGGGCCGCCGAGACCCGACAACGTTCACACTTCCGAAACGGCCAAGACATCTCGGATTCGTACGGTGCCGAGCATGGTCGGGCTGGGCGAGGTGATCGAGCAGGCGCGGCGAGAAGCCGCGGTGCGGTCCGGCCAGGTGGTCGGCCGGACGATCGGCTCGGCAGCGCTGGTCCTTCGACGAGCCGATCGCTCGACGAAGCGGCGGAAGCGGTCGGTGCGCCGGCCGTCCGATGCGCTGGCCTGGCACGACGTGAGGCTCGCCGACGGAACCCAGGTTCGGTACGGCGCGGCGGGTGACGGCCCCGTGGTGCTCTTCCTGCACGGGTGGGCGGCGGGGAGCACCGCCTACAAGCGGGCACTCCGTCGGCTCGTGCGGCGCGGGTGTCGGGTGGTCGCTCCGGCGCTCCCGGGGTTCGGTGGAACGACTCCGCTGCCTGGTCGAGCCGCATCGATCGAGGGCTATGCCGACTGGGTGGTGCGCTTCATGGAAGCGGTCGAGATCACCGAGCCGGCACTGGTGATCGGTCACTCGTTCGGTGGCGGCGTGGCGACGGTGCTCGCCCACGAACATCCCGATCGGGTTCGGTATCTCGTGCTGGTGAACGCAGTCGGGTCCCGGCAGGAAAGCCGGTCGCTGGCGGACTGGAGCGTCGAGTTCGTGCGAGACCTCTTCCCGCTTGCCGACGGGCTCGAGACGGTGGCCGCCCTGAGCCAGGACGTCGTGACCAATGTTCTGCGCGACCCCTGCAGCCTGGTCACTGCGGGCAACCTCGCGAGGCACGCCGATCTCGAGCACCAACTCAACGCAATTCGCGAAGGCCCCGTGCCGGTGCTGGCGCTCACCAGCGATTCGGACGGGATCATCCCCGAGTCGGCCTTCGTCACGCTGTGTGAAGCGGTCGGCA
>Ga0307380_10008486_pt1 | contig 13170 bp, 5 predicted proteins | sample UN3MG_FD_202239 | JGI IMG/M metagenome (GOLD analysis project Ga0307380, IMG submission 202239) | Soil microbial communities from Risofladan, Vaasa, Finland - UN-3 | ecosystem: Environmental > Terrestrial > Soil > Coastal area > Acid sulfate soil | place: Finland: Risofladan, Vaasa | collected... | reverse complement strand
GACGCCGGCTGGAGCGCGCCACTGCCGTTCGGCGATCCGAACAGCGACGTCTGCCCCGCCTGGCGGTCTCGCCACACCCGCGCCCCCCACTCCAACGCTTGATCCACCGCTCCCGCCTGCTGCGCCCGCGACCCTCTCAGCGAGCCCAGCGCGCCCGCCCGCGCCAGGCTCTCCAGCGCCAGCTTGCTCACCTTCCCCGGCTCCAGGCGGCTGCACATCTCATGGATATCCTCGAACCTCCCGCCCGCCCGACGCTCAGCCACCAGCATCTCCACCGCGGCCGCGCTCACGTGCTTCACCGCCGCCAAACCAAACCGGATCCGCCCCTCCTCGACCGTGAATCGCACCTCGCTCGCGTTGACGTCGGGCGCCACCACCTCGATCCCCATCCGCCGGCTCTCCTGCACGTAGGTCGCCACCTTGTCCTTATCGTCCATGAGGCTCGTGAGCTGCGCCGCCATGAACTCCGCCGGGTAGTGCGCCTTCAGATAGGCCGTCTGATAGGCGTTGATCGCATAGCTCGCGGAGTGCGCCTTGTTGAATCCGTAGCCGGCGAATTCCGCCATCTGCGACCAGATTTCATCCGCCACCGCCGGCTTCACCCCGCTCTTCTCCGCCCCCTCGATGAACCCCCCCTTCATGGTCGCCATCGCATCGTGCACCTTCTTGCTCATCGCCCGCAGCACCGTCTCCGCCGAACCCATCGAGAAACCCGCCAGCTGTCGCGCGATCTCCATCACCTGCTCCTGGTAGACGATCACCCCGTACGTCTCCTTGAGGATCGGCTCCAGCCCCGGGTGCAGGTACGTGATCTCCCGCGTCCCATACTTCCCCCCGATGTAGTCCGGTATCTTCGCCATCGGGCCCGGGCGGTACAGCGCCACCAGCGCGATGATGTCCTCCAGCCGGTCCGGCTTCAGCTCCATCACGACCTGCCGCATCCCGCTGCTCTCGAGCTGGAACACTCCCGCCGTCTCCCCCTTCGACAGCAGCTCGAACGTCTTCGCATCGTCGAATGGAATCGCCTCCAGGTCGATCCTCTCGCCCCGGCTGCGTTCGACCAGCTCCACCGCGTTCTTCATCACCGTCAGCGTCCGCAGCCCCAATACGTCCAGCTTCAGCAGACCCACATCGGTGACGGCGTCCTTGTCGAACTGCGTCGTCACCCCCTCCCCCTCCGTCGAGCGCTGCAGCGGCACCACGCTCTTCAGCGGCTCCTTCGAGATCACCACCCCCGCCGCGTGCGTCGATGCGTGCCGCGCCAGCCCTTCGATCCCCATCGCCGTCTCCAGCAGCCTGCGGATCGCCTCATTTTCCTCGAACTCTCGCGCCAGGTCCGGGTTCGTCTCCACCGAGTCTCTGATCGACCGCGTCGCATCGATCTGCTTCGCGATCCGGTCCACCTCCGGAATCGGGATGCTCATCGCCCTTCCCGCATCCCGCACCGCCAGACGCGGCCCCATACTCCCAAACGTGATGATCTGAGCGACGTGCCCGCTCCCGTACTTCTCACCGATATACCGGATGACCTCATCCCGCCGCGTATCCTCGAAATCCATATCCACGTCCGGCATGCTGATCCGTTCCGGATTGATGAAACGCTCGAAAGGAATCCCCAGCGCAATCGGATCGATCCCCGTGATCCCCAGCAGATAGAGCGTCACGCTTCCCGGCGCCGATCCGCGCCCCGGCCCGACCAGAATCCCCCGCTCCCTTGCAAAACGAATCAGGTCCCACGTAATGAGGATGTACGACGAAAGCTCCTTGTCCTTGATGATCTGAAGCTCGTGGTCCAACCTCTGCCTCACCGACTCCGGCGAGTCGGCATAGCGACTCGGCAGCCCCTCGAGACACAGCTCCCGCAGATACGAGTCCGCATCGTGCCCCGCCGGAACCGCGAAGTCCGGCAGCACCGTCTTCCCGAACTCCAGCCCCACCCTACACCGATCTGCGATCTCACCCGCCGCCCGAAGCGCCTCCGGGCACTCGGCGAACAGCTCCCCCATCTCCTCCGGCGTCTTGAAGTAAAACTGATCGGTTGCGAACCGCAGCCGATCCGGCTCCTCCACCGTCGAGTTCGTCTGCACGCACAGCAGCACGTCGTGCGTCTTCCAGTCCTCCCGCCGCGTATAGTGCACATCATTCGTGGCGACGAGCCCGACTCCGACCTCCTTCGCCAGCCCTACGAGCGCCGCATTCACCCGCTTCTGCTCGGCGATTCCCGAATCCTGAAGCTCCAGGTAGAAGCTCTCCCGCCCGAACAAGTCCCGGTACTGCCCCGCCAGCTCCCGCGCCTCCCCCTCCCGCTCTTGCAAGATCAGCGCCGGTATCTCCCCTGATAAGCAGGCGCTCAGAGCAATCAGGCCCTCCGAGTAGCGCGCCAGCAGCTCCCGATCGACTCGCGGTTTGTAGTAGAACCCCTCGACATTGCTGTCGGTCACCAGCGCCATCAGGTTCCGGTAGCCGACATCATTCTCCGCCAGCAGCACCAGATGCCGCAGCTCCGAGTCCGCCTTCCCCTCCTTGTCGAACCGGCTCCGCGGGGCGACGTACACCTCGCACCCGATGATCGGCTTGATCCCCTTCTTCTGGCACGCCTTGTAGAAAGGAACCGTCCCGTACAACACCCCGTGATCGGTGATCGCCAGGCTCGGGAGGTGGAGCTGAGCGGCCCGTGTGGCCAGGTCGTCAATACGGCAGGCGCCGTCCAGAAGGCTGTACTCGGTGTGAACGTGAAGGTGAGTGAAGCCAGGGCTGCCATCGGGCGCTGACACGGCAATCTCCTTGTGACCCGGACTGCGATGGTACTGTGTCCGCCGGCCGCCACCCGCTTCTGCCAGACCGGACTCGACGGCCGCCCAGACCGCCTCGCCATGCCTCCGGCCCCTGGTGGACCTGCCCGGCGGGTCGTATCATATCACGCACCGCCACCCCTGTAAATACCGACGCACCCGCACCCCTATAATGAGAGACCGCTCGATCGGTCCCCGGCACGGCCTGCCAGCCAACCGCGGGGATCACTTCCCCTGAGACCGCAGCCCTTCAGCTCTCTCTTTGGGCGAACACCAGTACCGCGCGCACCTGCGCTCGATGCGCATCCACGGCCACGATGTCGTTCCCTTGCGGCGGCGTCCCCGAGAGACCCTTCTGCGTACAGTGCGACTCCAGCTTTCCGCATACATCGACGTTCAGCGGCCATTTCGTCAGGTCATCGCCCTGCCTGTAGGCGCGACCGCGGCACTCAGTGCAGTCCTGCTCGAGGCGCCACCTCGTGAAACAAGCGACTCCGTCGATGAATTGCTCGTTCGTGTATTTGTGCTTCCTTGCTCCGCCCTTCTCGTCGAGCTCTGTCGCCGGATTGACCATCGAGAAGGTATCGAACCCCTCGTCGAGCACGATCGCATCTTCACACGCGAAGAAGTCGTACATGATCCGCGTGACTCCCTCCAATGTCATCCCAACCCGGCCCGACAGGCCGCCCGCGGCCAGGGAGACGACCTCTCCGGGGCTGCAGCCCAGTGCCGCAAACGGATACACGTTGTACGGGTAGAAGATCTCGATCGCGTCCCCTCCGTACCGCCGATACTCACCTCTCCGTGTCGGTGTATCGGCCGACTCGCGAAAGTGCTTCTTCCGAAGCGCGCCCCCAAGCCCCGCGCGGTCCACGGACACGCTTTTGCCTATGTCCAGCTCCACGATGATTGGAGAGTGGAGGGCACCCCGCCGCGCGTTGAGATCGCTGTAGAGGACATGCTCCCCAAGGCGGATGTTCGTTATCGGAATCTTGTTGACAGAGCCCGACGCAGGCACTACCGGTAGATTGAAGACATGTCTCACATCGTCGAACCGATCGACGATCATCGGCAAGGCGATGTCCCGTCCTCGCTGCACGATCGGCTTCCCTGATAGCGCGAACTCGATATCGTCGGTGATGTTGCCCGGATCCAGGCCGGGCTCCTTCCCGTAATGCTCGAGCCATTCCCGGTCCACGATGCTCGCCATGTATCCGGCCGGAGCGAGCACCCCGAACTTCAGGTCGATGAACTCGTATCGCGGCTCTCGCTTCCCCTCCCGCCACTTGACCAGGCACCGGTACTCTCGCTCGGCAATCGGCTCCTGCATGTGAGGCGGTTCCCCCGGCACAGCCAGCCGGAACAGGCTCGTCTCTCCTCGATCGCAGGTGAGGGCCACGTGCCACAAGTTCATCGTCAGGTCCCCGCAGCTCTGCACACCGGTCACTCGGTATTTCTTCCCGTGGTGATTGACGAATTTCTTCACGTGATCGAATATCGTCCATGTTCCCGCCCGCTGCACCTGCGGATGATCTGTCGCGGGATACTCGTCACGGTCATACGCCGTCCCCCTCGTCCCCCATACGCTCTGTACTGTGTGCGGATCAGTCATACGCGGCTGGGTCAACCCGTCCCGTTGGATGCCGGGGCCAAACGCGAACTCGGGTGCGACCGACAGGAAGAGCTCCTCCCGGGAATCCGTCGGCATCCGCATGTAGCCAACGCCGAACCGCTCTGCGTACGCCATCGGCGGCCTCCTTTCCTCCGAAGGACGGCGCTTCTCCCGGGCCGATGGCACAACGCGTGGCGCCGGAGACAGACTTCGGGCTCAATGCCTTGTTGACGGCTTCATGTCGCCCCGGTTTATCCCTGTCGCGGCCATATCACACGGCACCCCGTAGACGTTCCGATGTATGCGCAGGCAGTCGAAATCGCACTTGAGCAAACTCTCGCCCTGGCGAGGCGCGGCCGCCCTTCCTGCGACAAGTGATTGCTTCTTGAGCCGACCAAGCCCACGCACTCCTCACAGGCCCCTCTCTCCTCTGCCTGCCCCCGCCAGCCACCCTGCAGGCTCCCCTCGTCCCCCTCCGGCCTTTTCGCGTAGATAGGTTGGGACCAATATATGGTATGTGATACTGACGTATGGGTGCTGAGCCATACGTGAATACCATTCACAGAAAGGAAGGATGGAAGGAGGATGAAGAAAAGACTTTGGACCCTTCCGCTGTTGGCGGTGCTTGTCATCGTCGCGGCAAGCGGAGCAGCGTACGCGATTCCGTCCCTAGGTGGGCCTACGGGTATCGTCAGCGTCCCTAACGCTCTCGTTGCTCCGGTCGGGCAGTTGCAGACCGCTCTGACCTACCAATCGCAGCAGTACGTGTCGGAGATGTATGGTGGCAATGTCGACGCCACCTACTGGGCACTGAACGTCTTGACCGGCGTCAGCGATGAGGCGGAACTCTGGGCAGCCTACGCTCTCGCCGACCAGGACACGCCTACCGAGTCCGAAACTGCGAACATGTGGGCCATCGGTGGCAAGTACCAGTTCACCCGCGAGCCCGAGGACCAGGCCAGCCTGGCCGTCGGTGCAAGCTGGGAATCCTGGTCTGACTCCGCATTCCTTGACGGCGCCGGCATGTATGGCCTCGGCGACTTCGGCGTCCTCAAAGCCTACATCGTCGCCACCAAGGACTTCACGCCGATGACCGGCGAGAGTTGGGAATGGACTGACGGCGGCGCCCGCATGCTCGGGAGCCTCGGCCTCATGTACCTCAAGCTCGACCCCGACGGCGCTTCGAGCGAAAGCCTCGCGCGACCGTTCGTCGCGGTTGAGTTCGTCGGTGCCGGCGACACCACGTTCGGCCTCGAGTACCGCTGGAAGGACACCGACATCGACATGAAGGCTGTCTTCTCCGCCGTGCTCCGGCATCGCTTCTCGCCCGCTATCGAGGCAGAGATCGGTACCACCAACGCCGGCCCGAGCGGGGTTGGCCTCGACGACCAGGACTTCTTCCTGCGCGTCGGCTACAGCTTCCCCATCGGCGGCGCCTAGCATCGAACCCACCCGCCTCGCGCCCGGATCCGCGGCGCGGGGCCTGCGGAGCGGCAGACTCCTGCCGCACTACGGACGAGGAAGGGACGGCTTCCGCCGTCCCTTCTCCCTTTCTCCCCCTCTCCCCCGCCACCGATTCCTCCCGCCCCCTATTGCCGATCCCCGCAGGAATGGTAGAATGTCCCGACTTCCCTCGGCCCTCAGCCCCCGGGGAGGAGGTGGCGCGAGGGAGCAGAACTCCTTACCTGCGCACGACCACGTACCCGTCTCCAGCCGCGCGCCGAACCGGAGGGCAGGCTCCTCCGAGACACACTAAAAAGGAAGGATAACGCGAATGAGATGCTGGCTCCTTGTTGTACTCACCGTAGCGCTGCTCGCCGCCAGCGGCGCCTCCGCCCTCGCCATACCGTCTCTCGGCGGGCCGACGGGCATCGTCTTGCTGCCCACGGCCAAGATCGCACCCGTCAACGAGTGGCAGACCGCCGTCGGGTACCGAAGCTTCCGCACCACCTACATGTACGCCGCCGAAGATGTCGACATGTCTCTGTGGACCTTCAACTTCCTCAAGGGCGTCGCCAGTGATGCGGAACTCTGGATTGCATACACTCGCGGCTCCAACGGCGAAGACACCGATATCTGGGAATACGGCGGCAAGTACCTGCTCAGTGAACGCTTGCTCCCCCGAACCGGCTTCCTCGCCGACACGGACATCGCCATCGGCGCCAGCCTCGGGCGCTGGGCCGACGCCCTCACCAACGTGGACGACCTGTTCCCCTTCTACACCGACACCAATACCCTGCGCGCCTACTTCGTCGTCACCAGCCAGTTGATCCCGAGCGACGCCGGCGACTGGGACTGGGAGGCCGCACCGGCCACTCGCATCATCGGCACCGCCGGTTTCCTCTACCTCAGGGTAGAGCCCGACCTCGTCGACAGCGCCACCCTCTTCAGACCCTTCGTCGGCCTTGAGATCATCAGCCAGAAGAACCTGACTCTCGCCTTCGAGTACCGCGCGAAGGACGCCGACCTCGAGACCGACGCCCTCTTCTCCACGATGCTCCGCTATCCCGTCGACCGGAGCACCAGCCTCGAAGTCGGCCTCACCAACGCCTCCCCCATCGGCCTCGCCCTCGGCGAGCAGGACCTCTTCGTCAGACTCGGGTACTCCTTCCCGGTCACCCTCTATTGAGCGCGACCTCAGGCACCATCTGACTCAACCGCGGGGACGGCACCTGGTGCCGTCCCCGCTCGCGTCGCCGCTCCCTCTTCCGGTCAAGCCTTGTACCCGGACCCCCGGTCTCCGAACCGGTACCTCTCTCGCTCGATCAGCGGCCTCTCGAACCGCGCCTCGATCCGCCCCGTCTTCTCCAGGTGATCCAGACAAGCCCGCAAGCACCCCCGCCCCACGCACACCGAGAAATGCCGGAATCGGTGCTTGAGCCACTGGTGATACTGCGGCTCCTCTCCCTCCGGCTCGTCCCCCATCCAGAATGGCGAATACGGCGGCTCCGCTCCGGCGTGCACCTTGCTGCACGCATCGACATCCAGCGGCGCATGCGAGAACTCCCGCCCCTCGATGCTCAGCTTCACGTTCCGCTCCTCCCCAATCGCACCCGCCTCGCATTCCCTCACGCACAGCTTGCACCCATCGCACACGCTCCCCGAAAACAGCGGCGTCGCCTCCAGCTCGGCGTCCGTGAACACCGCGAACACCCGCTGCCGCGGCCCGAACTGCGGCGTCAGCAGCACCTTCGAGTGCCCCAGCTCCCCCAGCCCCGCCGCCGCCCCCACCACCCGCAGCGACACGATCCCATCCGGCCCCGCCGGCTGATCCGGGCGAAGCTTCCGCCCCACGTGCGCCATGAAGGGGTTGTGCACGGGCACGCTCGTGTACCCCTCCTTCTCCAGCTCCATGATCGCCGCCCGCAGAATCTGCGGCGCCATCACCTCGTTCAGATACCAGTACGCATCGCACACATACCCCTGGAAGTACGTCCCCTCCTCCGCCGCCTTCAGCGTCCCTCTCGGCTGCCGCACCGCCACCGCGATCACCGTCCGCGCCTGCGGGAAGATCGTGTAGGGATGCACCTCCGCCGGCGCCCCCTCGAACCGCGACACCGGCGCAAACCCCACCAAGTCCGCCCCCGCCTCCACCGCCGCCCGTCGAACCCGCTCCGTCAAAACATCCATGCCTTCTCCTCCCAATTCTCAGCGCGGGATTCTCCGCCTCTCCACCATTCCACCCTCGCCCCGCCCCACCTCGCTGCAGGAACGAGCCAAGAAAGAACCGAAATGTAACGACAGATAGCTGTGAATCGAGTTGAAGCCGAGCGACTGTCTCTCCTCGACAGAAAGCTCATCCTGCAGCCAACCGCGGAGGTTCACTCGCATGAAGCAGCGCTTGCTCATTCTTGCCCTGGCCGGCATCCTTGCCCTCGTCACAACCTCTCCCATCCTCGCCGAAACCGTCGTGGAAGCTTGGCGGGCAGGGGGCTTCTGGAATCCCCGGTCCGTCTCCGCAAACCCCACCGATGGCTCCTGCTGGGCGGCCGACTCTCAGCACTATGAGGTCGTTCACCTACAAGCCGATGGCGTCGAGCTGTGGCGGGGAGGCGGCCAAAGCTCATTCGCGTTTGTCTGGTCTGTTTCGGTCAACTCGAGCGATGGCTCCTGCTGGGTGGTGGGCAGCGCGAACGACGAGGTGGTCCACCTGGCCGAAGACGGCACTGAGCTGTGCCGTGTAGCAGGTTGCCACGACCCCTGGAGAGCGTCGGCAAACCCTACCGATGGCTCCTGCTGGGTGGCCGAATTGTTCAACGACCAAATCGTGCATCTGGCGGCCGACGGGGCGCAGCTGTGGCGCGGCGGAGTATTCTCCAATCCTGTGTCCGTTTCGGTGAATCCGACGGATGGCTCTTGTTGGGTAGGCGACTCGGGCAGCGACGAAGTGGTGCATTTGGCTGTTGATGGAGAGGAACTCTGGCGAGGAGGCGGATTCGACGGCCCAGGCTGCGTCGCCGTCAACGAAGCCGATGGCTCCTGCTGGATCGCAGATGGTCTCAATGACCAAGTGGTCCACCTGGCGCCTGACGGAGAGGAACTCTGGCGAGGAGGCAGCTTTTGGGGCCCCATCTCGGTGAGCGTGGACCCGGTCGATGGCTCCTGCTGGGTCGCCGACCAGTACAACGATGAGGTAGTCCACCTGGCCGAGGACGGGACCGAGTTGTCGCGGGCAGGAGGTTTTGACCGCCCCCAGTCTGTGTCGGTTGACTCTGCCAATGGCTCCTGTTGGGTGGCTGACATCGGGAACGATCAGATCGCGCATCTGGCCGTCGTGCATTTCCCGGACATCCGTCCGCCTCACTGGGCATTCTCCGACATCGCAGTTTGCTTCCGCGCCGACATCGTCGCCGGCTACGACGACGGCACCTACCAGCCCGAGTGGGACGTCACCCGCGACCAAATGGCCGTCTACATCGCCCGCGCCAAGGGTTGGGTCAGCATCGACGACGACATGTCCACGGCGCCCGAGTTGTTCCCCGACGTCCCCGCGGGCCACTGGGCCGGCACCGCCATTCAGGCGTGCCTTGACAATAACGTGGTCGCCGGTTACCCGTACCCCGACCCGGACAACCCCGGCGAGACCATCTACCTCTACGCACCGAGCGCGACTGTCACCCGCGATCAGATGGCCGTCTTCATCGCCCGCTCCATCTGCGACCCCACCGGTGACGAAGGCCTCGTCGGCTATATCCCCGCCTCCCCTCGCAACTTCCCCGACGTCCCCGCCACCGGCTGCGGTGACGACGGCACCGACCCCTATTGGGCCTACGCCCACATCGAATACTGCGTCGAGCACGGCGTCGTCCAGGGATACGAGTATCCCGACCCCGACACCCCCGGAGAGACCTTCTACCTCTACCAGCCCCTCTGGCCCGTCACCCGCGACCAGATGGCCGTCTACATCGCCCGCGCCTTCGAGCTGGCGACGTAGTCCAGCGGCTTCAGGGCCAAGCTATCGAAGCAACGAAGCAACGCAAAGGCTTTGCTTGGAGGCTAAGACAAATGCTTCGTGTCTTGACTACGCGGAGCCCACTGTTTGGTGGTGCCTTGCTCCTCTACTTCTTCTTCTCCGCCGTCTCTGGCGTGGCATCTTCGGTGCCGAAAGCTGCCAGTATCGACCCCAGTCAAGTCACAGTCACAGTGAAGAACCTCCAAGGGGATCTCGTCGCCGACGCCCGAGTTGACGCCTACTCACGCGACTGGGGTTGGTGTGTGGATGGGACTACCGGGGCCGATGGCACTGTAGTCCTGCGCCTGGCCGAGGGCCGCTGGGCGTTCCGTGCGACCGCTTCTGCGCTCTATACCATCGAACTCTCCGTGGCTGTTGCCGCTCCGTCGGCTTCCGTGAGCCTGCAGCCCGATGTCGCCACGACTCTCGAATTCTCCTCCCCTCGGTACTCCGCAGCGCAACTCTCCGGGCTTGAGGTCAATCTGGTAGAGGCGTCGCAGGGGCACGTCTTCAAGCGGCAATCTATCGCCTGGCTGGCAGCGGATTCCCCGAGCGCTACGATCGAGACCAATAACGGACTGGTTGCGCACGTGTGCTGTTACCTGCCTCCTTCCGGAGGCCGCCCTGGTCTGGTTGATATGTCTGACCCTATCACATTCATCGGTGATTCGCGCTCCGTCGAAGTGGGTGGATCGCGTTGTGCTCTCTACCGATTCTCAGGCACAGGGCCGGACGGTGGGCCGGTGCCTCAGGTACACCTGCAGTTCCACCTGCTCCAGGCATCCTGGCCTTGGGCCCCCTGGATCCGCGATTTCCGCACCTCCTCGGTACAGTTCTACCTCTCTCCTCACGACTTCTACTGCCTTCGAGCCACGGATCTCGATGTCAGCCGCTCCCCCCGCATCCGCTTTCAGCCGCTGCATCTCGCTCCCCAGCCAGGGCAGGCCCAGGAGTTCCCCATGGGTGGCGCCCTCACGCACACCATCCGCGCCATTCCACGCGCCAACACCTACTTTAAGCCCAACACGCAGGTAATGCTGTACACGGAAGATGCCTTCGGTAACCCGGTCACCGGATGCTGGGTGAGTGGTGAACGCAGAGGCTTCACGGCAGAGCTATGGGCCGGTGCGGAATCAGCATCCTTAGTCTCAGACAGCCTCTTTGCCAAGCTCGCGCGCGAGTTCTACCCTGAGGACAATCCTACGGTTACGGCTACCTGGGACTGGGAAGGCTGGGGTAGTGGAAGCCTCACTCGCGAGCTATATGACCCGGACGTCTGTAACCTTGCCATTGCTCAGACACCACGGCTGATCGACCAGACCTCTCCTACCAATACCGCTTGGCGTGCGGCCTTTCGGGCATCCCTTGAGCAGCTCGCAACCGCCATGGAAGAGGAGATGTTGCTCCCGACCGACTTCCCTATGGGAGTGATTGACAATATCCTCCATGCGGGCTTTGAAAACGAGGCGCTTCACGGATTCAAGCTTGAACTGGGCATCAGCTTAGACCGTCCCGTCGGGTGGCCTGCCGGAGACGAATTCATCGCTCACGAAATGGGCCACGGCCGCATCCACAAGCCGCCAGCCGTGTTCCGGGGACCTTACCTGGAGTCCATGGCCAGCCACCAGGGGGCTCTGGCTCGGACCGCTATGCTCGGCGATCCCGAGTTCTTCCGCTTCACTGAGGGATCCCACCGCCTTTTCCTCGATCACCTTCATGGTACGCTCGTCAGCGGCCGCAGCCACGAGATTGAGGTCGCCGAGTTCCTTTATGAGTACGTGCGACTCCAAGTCGGTCCCCATGTGGTGCGGGACTACGTGCTCGGTGCCAACTACTTGCTCGAGAGGGTCTTCGGTCATACCCAGCCTTCCGTGGCCGAGGACATTGCCATCCTCTCGCACATGGCCGAGCTGGACTTCGGGCCGCTGGCCGAGCAGGCAGGATTGCCCGTCACTGCGGCAGAGGTAGAAGCCTGCCTGGCGGCGCTCGGGACCTGGCGCGACACGGCCTCTGCTCCCAGCCTCTCCTTCAGCACGGCCTCGACCGCCGTAGAGTGGCAGGAAGCATCCATCCAGTTCTGCCTTGACCGTGCCCCCCCACCTGGCGTCTCAGCCATCGAAGCTGACATCACCGTTGACGGCCGCGATGTAACGCTTACGCGGATCTCACCGCGGCACTTGTCATGGACCGATGGCTGGACCTTCAGCGCGAACCCTCTTGACGAACGCGCCTGGCACGTTAGCATAACTGCGCCCTCTCCGGCCCGCGGCCCCGGCGCGTTGGCCCACGTCGTGCTCGGGTTCCTACCCGCGACATCCCCCCAGTCCAGCGTGATGGTGCGGGCGGCCAATGTTCGAGTAAACGGCACGGCAATCCCGGAGGTAACTCATGTTGTCTCCCTTCCCTCGGCACCGGTCATACGCGAACTCCCGCTTCTGCCGCAACTCGTGGCCGGCAGGCACTATGGTGTTGCCCTCACCGCCTTCGGCGGTACTCCGCCCTACACGTGGACGCTGTCGGAAGGGAGCCTCCCCGCAGGGCTCGCTCTGGGCCCAGATGGGGTACTGCACGGAATCGCCGAGAGCTCCACCGGCTCTCAGTTTACGGCACGCGTCGCGGACCAGAGTGGTACGACGGCCTATCGGGTCTTCGACTTCGGTCAGGGTCGACCCCAAGCTTTCGCCGACGTCGGCGTCGGATACTGGGCATTCGACGAAGTCGAGGCTTGCTACGATGAGAGAATCGTATGGGGCTACCCCGACGGACTTTACCATCCACTCGATCCGGTGAAGCGCGACCAGATGGCCGTCTACATCGCCCGCGCCAAGGGATGGGTCAGCATCGACGACCCGATGGACACCGCGCCCGAACTCTTCCCCGACGTCCCCGCAGGCCAGTGGGCCGGCACCGCCATCCAGGCCTGCGTGGACAACAACGTGGTCGCCGGCTATCCGTACCCCGACCCGCACACCCCCGGCGAAACCTTTTACCTCTACGCACCGAGCGAAACGGTGACCCGCGATCAGATGGCCGTTTACATCGCCCGCGCCCTGGTCGCGCCCACCGGCGAAGCCGCCCTCGCCGACTACGTCCCCGCCTCCCCCCGCAACTTCCCCGACGTCCCCGCCACCGGCTGCGGTGACGACGGCACCGATCCCTACTGGGCCTACACCCATATCGAGTACTGCGCCGAGCACGGCGTCGTCCAGGGCTACGAATATCCCGATCCGGACACCCCCGGAGAGACCATCTCCCTCTACCAGCCCCTCTGGCCCGTCACCCGCGACCAGATGGCCGTCTACATCGCCCGCGCC
>Ga0307380_10008480_pt1 | contig 13176 bp, 9 predicted proteins | sample UN3MG_FD_202239 | JGI IMG/M metagenome (GOLD analysis project Ga0307380, IMG submission 202239) | Soil microbial communities from Risofladan, Vaasa, Finland - UN-3 | ecosystem: Environmental > Terrestrial > Soil > Coastal area > Acid sulfate soil | place: Finland: Risofladan, Vaasa | collected... | reverse complement strand
CTTCCGCTGTCCAGTCTCGCTGGTCTGCCAATGTATACTCAACTTCCGAATACTTCGAGAAGCCCTGCTTGTTATTGTCGTATGCTACCGGCATAGACTTACCGCCGCTTTTGACGATAGTCTCTTCGGCATAAGAAGCAGTGGTTTCATCGCCTACCGCAGCGCCGGTGCCGTTGCCGGCAAAGTAATCCGGAGTGCCCGGTGCGCCATAGCCAAGCCCATCGTGCCATGAGTACCATATCTGATTATCGCCGGTATCGTAGTCCTCGAAATCGTCGATGACAAAGTATTCACTGGTCGTAAAGCTCCAGACGTTGCCTGCCCAGGGGCTATCGGGATTGACGCCGTTGACCTCATCGATGCGCCAGTAGTAAGTCGTATTAAATATAAGCTTGTCAGGGTCATAGCTCTCTTCGCCGAGGGCCTTTGGCCCCTTGTACTCGGGCGAGGTTTTCGTGGCATTGGCCACGGCGTCCGCGTCCGCGCCGAAATACACCTCGTGCGAAGCAGCGACAGCTCCCGCATCCCATCTAAGAACCACCGACGGCTTCACGTTCACTGCGCCATCGACCGGATTTGGACCACTGACGGCGCCTTCGGTTGTGAAACTCCAGACATCACCTTTGTAGATAGCGCTACCATCATCCTCATCAATCCGCCAGTAGTAAGTCTCGGCATATTTAAGTGGGCCGGGTGAATAGCTCGTTAGTCCATGAAGAGCACCATCAGCGGCATTTTCAACGGTGTCATAATCCTCTCCAAAGTATACTTTGTGCATTTTAGCGCCGAAGCCGGCCGTCCAGTTTAAGGTCACATCCAATTCAACAGCTTCGGCTCCCTCGACCGGGATGGGATTATAGGCTGTCAACGGAGGAATCGTAAAACTCCAGACATTACCTTTGTATACGTCCCCGTCAGCGGTAATTTCATCAATCCGCCAATAGTACGTCTCGCCGGGAACAAGGCCCTCTGGAAATGGGTATCCCGTAAAGCCGATAACATAAAATGTTCTATCCAAGGCCTGGTTGCCTCGGAATGTATCGCCGGTGCCATCATTGACATCGTCGAAGTTATCTCCGACGTATACATCATGTGAGACGGCTGTAGGTCCCGCCAACCAGCCCAGGGTCGCATATGTTTGCGGAAGCAATGAACCGTCAGCCGGATTTGGCTTGCCAGCTATATTGCCGGCCACAAGCAGGCCCGTTGCCCACATGCTGGGAGTTTGCCAGCCGTTTAAATCCGTTCCGTACCAGGAAATCTGCGAGTCTCGCCCGGCGCCGTCGTCATCATCGTTGATCCATACTTCGATGCCAATCTCCTGGCCAGGCGTTGGCCCCGTGCCCATGATGCTCGTCCACGGTATCCTGACTTCGAAAATATAACCGGTGTTGTTCGTGACGATGGCGTATTCAACCCCCACTAAACTCGGGGCCCCGTTGTGGATTGCACTGGGTTCTTCCAATTCAGCGTTATTCCACCTGCAAGTGTACTGGTGGTCATTCTCGTCCACTGCGGCCCCTTTGCTGTTATCCCCATCGACGTAGAACTCGACACTGTCATCGTCCCATTTAGTGCCGGCGCCCGAGTCGTTATTCAGAGCCTCATCTTTAACTACGATCAGCCCGTAAAAATATTCATAACTCCAAAAGGCCCTCCATGTACCGGAGCAATCCGCAGCCGAACTTGGGGCGCTTCCATCGACAGTGATGCTTATCGACTGTTCTGTTGCTAATGACCACACATCGTCCACTACACCGTCGATTACCGGCATGGCTGCATCCGGATTGCGGATGAGCACGTCTTGGGCCGAGGACGTATTAATCAGGCTCAGTATAAAAATAAGAGAAATTACATAAATCAGTTTTCTTAACATAATACGCCTCCATCAAAAAAATGATTGAAAATAGTTTTGTAGCTGCACTACCTTTACTTCATTCTTATCCAGGATGATTTTTCGCGACTTGCTACACCTCCTTTCCTTAGAGAGCTGACCAACGATTAAAAACCAACAAAACCACTAAGAATTATAAAATCCCCGCCCACAATTCTGTACATCTCTCAATAAAATTCCAGCTAAACTACCTGAAAAATTAAAAAGAACACTCCTGCTCGAAGATGAGAACCTCTCAGATGTAACATTAAACGGCATATGCCTCACTAAATTTCTTTGTACCAAATTACCCACCTTCTCGTCAAGAAAAATCTATACCTTGGTAAATATGCCGACTACCAAATTGTAAAAAAACCATGAAAAAGTGTATATTTTTTGAAATTCTACTAAAAAATACCCATTTTAATTCGCAAATATCATCTTTAGTATCTGTCATATAAGCACTTATATTATTATAGCCATATTCTGAATTAACTTATTGCCAAGTTGTCCAAAAATATTCCTAAAAGAAAACATTCATGAAGTCCGATATAAATCGTAATAATTGTAATTTATAAAAACTTAATTATAATTTGCATTCACCTTATACAAAAACTATTTCTTTTTTGCTTGGCGTTGAGAAGTTACTTCTGAGTTTATATGTGAATTGGCCTCAATTAAAATTTCTAATTTACGTTCTAATCACGTATAATAACATGTTTTCCATTATTCTTTTTATGATCGTGTTATGGGCAATGATTTTGTAAAACTAAGCGATGCGGAACTTCTTACCCGCTATACAGCCGGGGATGAGGCTGCATTTCGTGAAATCGTAACTCGCTATAAAAACAGCCTTTACGCATTTCTTCGACAATTCTTAAACCGGCATGACCTTGTTGAAGATGTATTTCAGGAAACATTTTTACAGTTATACACCAGCCGGAATAGCTTCGATACAAACCGACCTTTGCGACCGTGGCTTTTTACAATAGCCGCGAATAAAGCAAAAGATGCTCTTCGCAAATGGCAACGTACATCCGCTGTCTCAATTGGCACTATGGCGGATTCGCAGGATTTGTCATTTGATGATATGCTTAATACTGTTACTTCTGACAGGACATTGCCTTATGAGGAACTGCAAAAGGATGAAACGGCCTCGCGTGTTGGACAGATTATAGCGGATATGCCGGAAAATCTGCGAGAAATCTTAGGTTTAGCATATTTTCAGGGATTTTCTTACAAACAAATGGCTGAGATTTTAAGTATACCTATAGGGACGGTTAAGAGTAGGTTGCACACGGCCGTCGGTCGTTTTGCAAAAGAGTGGAAGGCATCAGTTGGGAGCAAAGAATTCAAATGATTCCGCTTAATAGCGAGCAGAAACAGCTCATATTTGATTATTGTTTAGGTTTGACGTCCCCCGAACAGACCGCCGAAGCTAAGACATTAATCTCATCCAGCAAACAAGCTGCCGTAATTCACACCAAACTCAAAGCAACACTTGAACCCCTTAACAGCCTGGAGCCTGAATCCTGCCCGGATTCTCTTGTGGAACGTACTGTTTTGCGGCTTAACAGCTTAGCGAATTCAAGCCAGGATCGGCTACAGGAATTACTTGCCAGCGAACAAAACCGTGAAGTTACCACAAAAAGCCGGCTTCCATTGAATTTTGCCAGAAAATTAGCTACTGCAGCGGTTCTTATGATTGCTGGAAGTCTGCTATTCACAACTTTCAGAGCCGTATCCGGCTATGCCCGTCATCATTCTTTGCGTCAGCAATGCCAGATGCAGCAAAGCAGTATCTTCCGGGGTTTGCATAATTACATTTCCGACCATGATGGCCAACCCCCTGCCATCGCAACTTCGGCGGGCGATCCCTGGTGGAAGGTGGGCGATCAGGGCAACGAGAACCATTCCAATACCCGCCGTGTCTATCTTTTGGTAAAAGAAGGTTATGTAAAGCCAACCGAGTTTGTTTGTCCCGCATGTAAATACGGCGAAACTATCCAAATGACTCCCTCACAATTAAGCAAATTCAAGGATTTCCCCAGCAAAAGATATGTAACTTACAGCTTCCAGATAAGTTGCCGCCAGGCCAGAAACGGCACGCTGCTTTGCAGAAACGTCATGATGGCTGATTGGAATCCGCTTTTTGAAGAATTACCTGATGACTTCTCAAAACCATTTAGTCTTCGACTTAACAAGAAGCTGTTAACACTTAACAGTATCAATCACAACCGTCGCGGACAGAACGTCTTATTTGGTGACGGCCGGGTAGAGTTTCTAAAAAAACGTTTCATCGGCACAGATGATATTTTCACACTGCAGGACACCGACGTCTATCAAGGCTGTGAAGCACCTTCCTGCGAGACAGACTTTTTCCTTGCCCCATAAATCCGCATGAGGCAAAACCCCACGTGGCCATCAAATATAGCTTGGCCAAATACTATTATGTTTGAAAATACAGTCAGCGCTTTCGTACGTAATCGGTGAACGATAACAATCAGTCTCAGGAGCAATATCCGCGCTCTGAGTAGATTTCTGTCCCCACACGGTTGATTGTGTTGGCGAATACCTTCTTTAGCTCAGCAGGCCGTAGTCTGCTAATGTCTTTTCGAGAACAACTTTTTTGTCCTCTTCCAGCGGCGTCATAGGCAGTCGCAATTCTTCCGAAGCCCTATTCAGAATCGCCATTGCAGCCTTGATCGGTATGGGGTTCGTAGCCAAAGTAAGCATCCCCTTGCTCAGTGCGAAAAGCTTTTTGTGCCATTTAAGGGCTGAGACAAAATCCCCATCCAGGATCAAATCAGTCATCGCTTTGACGTCTGCCGGCACAATGTTCGCTACTACACTGATCACGCCCTTACCCCCGACCGAGGCTAATGGCAGCGTTAGAGAATCATCGCCCGAGATAATGGTTATGTCGCATCGAGTAGCAATTTCACTGGCCTGGTCCATACTGCCGGTCGCCTCTTTGATCGCAACGATATTTTCGAGTTCAGCCAACCTTGCGATTGTCTCCGGCGTCATTCCGGCTCCGCAACGGCCAGGTATATTGTATAACACGATCGGCAAGTCAACATTTTCAGCTATCGCCTTAAAATGCTGATAAAAGCCTTCCTGCATGGGTTTGTTGTAATACGGGCCGACCTGCAGCGTTGCATCGGCCCCGATTTTCCGTGCAAATGCGGTCAATTCAATCGCTTCGGCAGTACTGTTTGAGCCTGCCCCTGCGATTACGGGGACTTGTCCGCCCACGACCTTAACCACTCTTTCGATGACCTTTTTGTGCTCTTCGTAACTTAAGGTCGGCGATTCACCGGTCGTCCCAACGGGCACTATACCGTCTATACCGCCCTCCAATTGGAATTCGATCAGCTCATCGAAGGTTTCAAAGTCTATTTCACCATCCTGAAATGGCGTAACCAGCGCCACCATTGCCCCTGTAAACATTCCAAATCTCCTAATTTCATAAATACTTCATAGCCGACAGTTTATAGTCTCTGAGCCATGAACTGACAACTACGAACTGAATTTATCTATCAATTTTACCATTTCGGCGATTGCCTGCCCGATTCCGACGAGGACGGCCCTTGCTAAGATACTATGGCCGATATTGAACTCACAAAGGTCCTTTATGCGCGCCACCCCGGCAATATTACGATATGTCAGACCGTGGCCTGCGTGGACTATGAGTTTATTCTCCATCGCGAGTTCTTTGCCGGCTTCCAACTCGGCGAGTTTCTTATTGACTGCTCGTTGGCCCCTGGCATTCGCGTACATGCCGGTATGCAGTTCGACGGCATCGCAGCCGGTCTGAGCCGAAGCGACAATTTGTTCTTTATCAGGTGCGATAAAAGTACTCACCAAAATGCGTTTTTTATGCATTCTTTTGACAACGCCGGCAAGGCGTTTCTTTTGCCGAACGCAATCCAGACCGCCTTCAGTGGTCAGCTCGGCTCTTTTTTCGGGCACCAATGTCACCTGATCCGGCCTAATCTCTTCGGCAATTTTGACGATGGATTCAGCCATGGACATTTCGAGATTCAGCTTGCATGTGACGGTTTCCCTGAGCAGCCGAACATCCCTGTCGCAGATATGACGTCTGTCCTGTCGCAAGTGAACGGTAATTCCGTTCGCACCGGCCAATTCGCACAGGACCGCCGCCCAGACAGGGTCAGGCTCATCGGTCAGCCGTGCCTGCCTGATGGTTGCAACATGGTCTATATTTACATTTAGTACAGCCATTTTCTTGCCCTCGATTTACTCGCAGGATTATATCACTGTGAAGTTTCAAAACAAGCAAATTTAAGATAGTAAAAATATTCCGATGTTTCTTTTCGGGATGTCAATAAGCCACCTGTTAAGCTTAGGTTTTATGCGATTTCTCACTAATCAGGACATCCATGAGCATGAGCTTCACACTTTTCTGATTGTCCAATCAATCTATATCTTGCCAAATTGTGATTTCCCGCTTAATATAGTTTTCGCTTTGATTGAAGGAAGTTGCTGTGATTGTTTCCGTTTATGTAGGCAGGTGTACCTTGCCGCTGGATGTGGATTTGAGGCTTGCTGCCGACGCTGGTGTGGTATGAATTACTAAAAAGGCAAAAGTCAGTGATCAATAATTCGTGGTAAAACGATGAAAGTAAAACTGAATTGGGCTACTCGGATCACAATATTTCGTATACTGCTGATCATTCCATTTGTAAGTTTTATGCTCAAGATAAATGATCCGGCCCTAAGCGACACTATCAGAAACGTGATGCGGTATGTTTCGATTCTCCTGTTTCTGATTATGGCGTTTAGTGACGGCGTTGACGGCTATCTGGCTCGCAGGAAAAATCAGATTACGAAATTCGGCGCGTTTCTTGACCCGATTGCGGACAAACTGCTCATCACCTGTGCATGCCTTCTCTTAGCCTCGCAACGGGGTCATGTTGAGAATTTCCTGCTACCCCCGACCGTTGTCGTACTGATCATCGGTAAAGACCTGTTTTTATTGATTGGTTTTGTGATTGTCTATTTAATTACGTCAAAGATACACATCGCCCCTGTGTTCGTCGGCAAACTCGCCACTACCTTGCAATTGTCGATGGTAGCGGGAATTCTGATCGGTCCCGATGTTTCCAGTATACTGCCGGGCTGGATTTGGTTTTTGCGGATTCTCTGGTGGTCGGCCGCGGGAACCGCCATTTTAGTAACGCTTATTTACATACGCGACGGAAGTCGTTATATTGAAGCATATGAGCAGAACCTTGCGAACAAAAATGAAAAATTACAGTAACAACTAAAAAGCTCGATCGATTACAAAATCCGGCAATAATGGCAGGTATTTTCAACTGAATTTTACATTGTAGTTTTGAAGCTTCGTTTTAATCTCTTCACTAAGGATATATAGGTGACGATACAATTTAGCGAAATACCGGAAGTTCTGGAAGATCTTCGCAACGGCAACATGATTGTGCTTGTCGATGCCGAAGACCGTGAGAACGAAGGCGATCTGGTATGCGCCGCCGAGAAGGTAACGCCCCAGATTATCAATTTCATGGCCAGGTTCGGCCGGGGTCTTATTTGTCTGCCGCTTCTGCCTGAGAAATGTGATACGCTTGGCCTGTATCCACAGACGGCTGATAATACGGCACGTTTCGGAACGGCTTTTACCGTCAGTATTGATGCCGCCGAGGGGATTAGCACAGGTATCAGCGCCGCTGACAGGGCACATACCATACTGACGGCGATGGCGGATGATGCCAGGCCGAGTAACTTTGCTCGTCCCGGCCATATATTTCCACTCCGTGCCCGCGAGGGTGGGGTGCTGGTACGAGCGGGACAGACCGAAGGAGCAATCGATTTGATGCGTCTGGCAGGCTTGAAATCGGCTGGAGTCATCTGCGAAATTATGAACGAAGACGGCTCGATGGCGCGAGTCCCTGAATTGCTCAAATTCTGCGAAAAGCACAAACTAAAAATCGCCTCTATCGCCAAAATGATAGAATATCGGCTGCAGCGTGAGAGCCAGATCAAACGCCTTGAGTGTGTCAATCTGCCTACCGATTATGGTGAATTCACGCTGATCGCCTACGAAAGTGTAACTTCAGCCGAGCCTCATCTGGCTTTATGCAAAGGTGACGTTGGCCGGCTCGACGAGAAAGGCAAACCCATTGAGCATAACGGACCGCTGCTGGTGCGGGTGCATTCGGAGTGTATGACAGGCGATTTGTTTCATTCACAGCGCTGCGAATGTGGTTATCAGATGGTGACCGCGATGAAAATGATCGAACAAGCCGGCGAAGGCGCTTTGATCTATTTGCGGCAGGAAGGCAGAGGCATCGGGCTTGCGAACAAACTGCGGGCTTATAAACTCCAGGAACAGGGCCTTGATACGGTTGATGCCAATCTGAAGTTGGGCTTCAGCGTAGATAAACGCGACTATGGAATTGGCGCTCAAATCTGTCGTGACCTGGGACTGCGGGAAATTAAAATATTGACCAATAATCCCAAGAAGATTAGTCGCCTTGAGGTTTACGGTATAAAGATTATTGAGCAGATTCCGCTAAAGGCCGAACCGGGCGAACATAACATCCACTATTTAAGAACAAAAAAATACCGCCTGGGCCATTTGCTTGATGAGGATTTATAGCTCTTTCGGATTTTGCGCTTTATTGCCAATGGCGTGTGAGAATTTCTATTTCATGAAATATCGAAAGTGAGAATGAAACAAGTTCCTGTCATATTCCGGATTTTTTTGTTTATACTTATGTCCATCGGCGCCGGTTGTCAGCAGCCGGGGGCACTTAACGAAAATCCGACTACGTCCGATAACGACGCCGGTACGCTCTCCCCTTATGCTCATTATGCCCCTGTGAAAATCGACATTATGCCATTGACTGAATTTCGGAGTTTGGGCGATACCCAGCGGCCTAAATTAAATCTTTACGTTAGTTTACTCGATCAATTCGGCTCCCAGATAAAGTCGCCGGGAATGTTTCGTTTTGAACTGTATGAGTATATGCAGCGATCGGCTGAGTCTAAGGGAAAAAGGGCTATTATTTGGCCGGATGTCGATTTAACCGATCCGATTAAAAATAATGACTCCTGGCGGGATTTCCTGCAGGCTTATGTGTTCAGTTTGCCCTGCGAACAATCAATCAGCCAGGATTACATACTCCAGGTAACGTGCCTGTGCCCGAACGGCAAGCGGCTTTCATCCGAATTCACCCTTAGATATACAAAATAACCTGCCTTAAATCCTGAACAAACACCCCAAAAATTCCTTCATTATCGGGCATTTTTTATTTGACATTAAAATAGGTATTTTGTTATAAATAGGATAGATAGTTTTTGTACGCTTAACCGGGCATCTTCTATAGTGTATTTCATCTTCCGGCAACGAGGATTTTTACAGATATTAGTTAAAATCGCCCGGCCGGGAGTTCCGAGCGTCAGCTAAAGCGTTTTAAGCAGGAAGTTTATGCTTTATTGCGTAAACTTTTGTATTCAAATTGACGATTTATAGTGGTCTTTTCAAGGAAGCGGGTAATGTAGAGTCGCGGGTAATTGTACATGGCAAGAGGAGAAAATAAGCAGCCAGGACAGCATATATTATCAGTCGTAATATTTTTGCTCTTTATCATGAAAGGAGGATAATCATAGGCATAAAAGCGGTTGATTTGTTTCTTTTTTTATTGTGTAGGCCGCAGCGAACACAAGTGTGACCTAAGGGGGTAGTCAATCAAGTTAAGTCGCAGAGCGGCTGAAAGTAAGGAGAAAGTATCATGAGAAATCGAGTAGTATGGTTGGCGGTATTTTTATTGATAGGATTCTTTGGACTCAGTTCAAGCCACGCACAGGAAGTCGAAAATTTGCTGAATAACGGTGGCTTTGAAGACGGAACCAACACGGAGTGGAACGGCCCGTGGACCGGCCCCACCGCCGAAGTGGTGACACAATGTGTCGGCGCGGCCGTCCCCGAAGATCCGATCGAGGGCATATACTGCTGGTATGTGACGGTTCCCGACGCCACGGCCAATTGGTGGGATGCCGCCTTTAACCGCAATGTCGGGGTCTTCGAGAAGGGCAAGTACTACACGCTTTCCGTGTGGCTCAAGAGCAAGAGTGGGACAGCACAGATCAACCTCAAGCATGAGCATGGCGCAGATCAGTATGAGGGATATGGTGAACAAGTATTCACTATAACTGAAGAATGGGCGGAGTATAGCGTCACAACTCCCGTTTTTGCGGAGGACGTGACTCCCGCGTCCTTGACATTCCACATTGGCTTTGCCAAGGCGGAATTCTGGATAGACGGCGCAAGATGGTATGAAGGCGACTATGTCGAACCCTCCTTCAAGCCAAACCTCAACGCCAGGAGCCCGATTCCGGATGACGGTCTGGACAATGTCGCCCGTGATGTCATTCTTAGCTGGGAGCCGGGCCCGTTTGCCGCAACACACGATGTGTATCTCGGAAAGACCTTCGAAGACGTCAATGGCGCCAGCCGAGACAATCCGATGGACGTGCTGGTCAGTCAAAATCAGATTCCAACAACACACCAATCTCTTGATCCTCTCGAATTCGGCCAGACGTACTACTGGCGGATCGACGAAGTGAATGCACCGACGGACTCGACCATCTTCAAGGGCGACGTTTGGAGCTTCACGGTTGAGGATTACCTCTTCCCGGTTTCGAATGTTACTGCTACAGCCTCCAGCTCATTCATTTCATCTATGGGTCCCGGCAAGACGGTAGACGGCTCCGGACTCGACGCCAGTGACCTGCATTCAACCGAGCCGACGGATATGTGGCTCAGTGAGGCCTTCAATCCGGATCCGACGTGGATCCAATTCGAGTTCGGCCAGGCCCATCCCCTCGTTCAAATGCAGGTGTGGAATTCGAATCAATTAATCGAGTCTGTTATCGGCGTTGGCATCAAGGATGTTACGATCGAGTACTCCGAAGACGGCGATACATGGACAACACTGGGTGATGTTGAATTCGCCCAGGCCCCCGGTTTGGCTGCTTATGCGGCCGACACGGTTGTCAACATGGGCGGCGCGCTGGCACAGTATGTCAGACTCACAGCCATAAGTAACTGGAGCTGGGAAGGCTGGCTGAAGCAGTTTGGCTTGAGTGAAGTGAGATTCTTCTTCATACCCGTCCAGGCGTCAGATCCGCAGCCGGCTTCGGGAGCATCAGATGTGCCCCTGGATGTCACGCTTGACTGGCGTGCCGGAAGACAAGCAGTCTCACACGAGGTTTACCTCAGCACAGATAGGACCGCAGTTGTCGATGGCACAGCCCTTGTGGGGACAACGAGCGACACCTACTTCCCGATCAGCAATCTTGACTACGGACAGGTCTACTACTGGAAGATCAACGAGGTCAACGATACTGCGACTACTACTTCCTGGGAAGGGGAAGTCTGGAACTTCTCCACCACCGAGTCCATGGTTGTTGAGGATTTCGAGAGCTACAGCACAGAGAAGCCGATATGGGAGAGTTGGCTCGATGGGCTTGGCTTCGGTGCGGCGGGCTCTCCGGGTTTCAATCCCGGTAACGGCACCGGTGCATCCGTCGGCGACGAAAGCACACCTTCATTTACTGAGGAAACCATCGTTCATGGTGGCAATCAGTCTATGCCGCTCGCCTACGACAACAACAAGCAGGGATACTCTAACTATTCGGAGGCGCAGCATACGTTTGATGCTGCGCGTAACTGGACCGATGGAGGCATTACACAATTGTCGCTGTGGTTCAGAGGCCATCCGGGCTCTGTCGGCAGCTTCGTAGAGGAACCGGCAGGTACATACACGATGACCGGTTCCGGCACAGATATCACGAGTACATTTGATGAGTTCCATTTTGCTTATAAGATGCTCAACGGTGCAGGCTCGATAGTAGCAAAAGTCGACAGCGTCCAGAACACGAACGACTGGGCCAAGGCCGGCGTGATGATTCGCGAGACGCTTGATCCCGATTCAGCGCATGCGATGGCATTCGTAACGCCTACTCAGGGTGTTGTATTTGAGTATCGTCCCGACACCGGCGGTGACAATGTGGGTACGGCGGGACAGCAGACGGGAGTTACAGCTCCGTACTGGGTGAAGATAGATCGCACCATTTCCGGCTTATTCACAGCATCCCATTCCACTAATGGCACTACATGGCAGACGCTGGGAACGCCGCTGAACATCCAGATGAGCACGAATGTCTATGTCGGCCTGGCGTTAACATCACACGATGCAGCTCTAACATGCCAGGCGGTATTCTCCAACGTCACAACCAGCGCTTCGGTCAGTGGGCAATGGGCGCACCAGGACATCGGCATCGCAAGCAATGATCCTGAGCCGGTATACGTAGCTTTAGCCGACAGCTCAGGCGCACTTGGAGTGGTGGCCTACGAAGATCCGGACGCCACTCAGATAAGCACCTGGACGGAATGGTCCATAGATCTGACCGAGTTCAGTGACCAGGGTGTGAATCTGGCCGATATCAAGAAGATGATGCTTGGTGTTGGCGACCCGACTGCTCCTGTTGCAGGCGGCTCGGGTAAGATGTACTTCGATGATATCACGGTTGGAAATCCCGTACCCGCAAGAGAAATCGAGAATTTATTGGTCAACGGCGGCTTTGAGGATGGCGTACTTGAGCCTTGGTACATAGCCGACAATACCGGTGGTGGTGCTACTGCAGTAGTTGTCGGAGACGATCCGGTCGAAGGCAATTCCTGTCTGCACGTTGTGGTTCCCACAGTAGGTGCAAATTTCTGGGATGTTCATGTAGTCCAACCGGGATTTATTTTTAAAGCAGGCAAGAAATATACTCTTTCAGCCTGGTTCAAGTGCAAAGAAGGCACACTTGATGTCAATATCAAGCCGGAGCATGCGGCAGATCCATGGGAAGGTTATAACGAGCGGGTCATCACCATGACCGACCAGTGGGCGGAATACAGCGTAACAACTCCTGTTTTTGCTGTGGACACGAGTCCGGGGAGCACTACATTCCACGTAGGTTTTGCAGCAGGTGAATTCTGGATGGATGACGTGAAGTTTTACGAAGGCGACCCGCCACCACCAACGGATGCGGTTGTAGTGGGCGATTTCGAAGGCGGCCTGGACGGTTGGTGGGCAGCGGACGCTACGCTCTCGTTCAGCACGACAGGAGCGACGCTCAACACACAAGCGCTGCAGGTCGATGGTCCCGGCGACTGGCACCAGAACGCCAAGCTGGACCTCAAGCCCCATCGTGTAGCGCTGGGACAGCCCGGAGCTACGATTACGGCAGATGTGACTGCCTTCGAT
>Ga0307380_10008479_pt1 | contig 13177 bp, 7 predicted proteins | sample UN3MG_FD_202239 | JGI IMG/M metagenome (GOLD analysis project Ga0307380, IMG submission 202239) | Soil microbial communities from Risofladan, Vaasa, Finland - UN-3 | ecosystem: Environmental > Terrestrial > Soil > Coastal area > Acid sulfate soil | place: Finland: Risofladan, Vaasa | collected... | reverse complement strand
CGCTGGTGCAGGTGTTCCTCCTGGCGGCCGGGTCGATCGTGCTGGCCCTGTGGCTGGTGATGTTCCGCGGCCTGCCGACGGGGGCGTTCCTGGCCTGCGTGGGCGGCCTGGCGGCGGCGGGGCTGGCATTGGGCGTCTGGCGGGGCTGGCGGGGCCTGTGCGCCGTGGCGGTCGGCTGGTCGGCGGTGGGGCTGACGTGGCAGCCGGCCTGCGGGGCGGATCAGCAGGCGATGCTGCTGGGGGCCCTTCTGGCGCTCGACGCCGCCGTGCTGGTCGCCGCGCTGATCCGCAAGTGGCCGCAGCACGCCCTGCTGGCGCTCGGCCAGGCGGTCGTGGTCGTGGGGACGTGGCGGGCCGTCCATTACCAGCCGGCGGCGTGGTCGGCGACGACGACGTTCGGCTGGCTGCTGCTGGCGGAGTTCGTGGCCTACGCCTGCGCCGTCGCCTGGAAGCGGCTGATGGACGAGGCCTGGGCGCACGGGACGCTGTTTCTGGCCGGGTCGGCGGCGCTGGGGCTGTGGATCACGCTGCTGGCCACCATGCCGGCGGGGGCGTACATCGCCTGCGTGGCCGCCCTGACGGCAGTGGGGCTGGTCGTAAGCGTCTGGCGCGACGGGCGGGCCCTGTGCGTCGCCGCGGCGGCCTGGTCGATGGTGGGGCTGATGTGGCAGCCGGCCTGCGGGGCGAACGAGCAGGGCCTGCTGATGGGGTCGCTGCTGGCCCTCAACGCCGGCCTGCTCGCCGCGGCGCTGATCCGCACGTGGCCCGAGCAGGCCCTGCTGGCCCTCGCCCAGGTGGCGGTGGTCGTGGGCGTCTGGTACACGGCCCACTTCCAGCCGGCGGCGTGGGGCGCGACGAACACGTTCGCGTGGCTGCTGCTGGGCGAGATTCTCCTCGCCGCGTGCGCCGGCGCCGTCGCGCGGCGCCTGGAGTCGCGGATCGCCCAGACGCTGATCGCCGGGGCCGGCACCGCGGCGACGGTGCTCTGGCTGGACATGATGCCCTCCATGCCCCAGGCGTGGTTCCTGGGCGGCCTGCTCGCCCTGGTGGTGATCGTCCTGGCCGTGGGGCTCTGGCGGGACTGGCCCCCGCTCAGCGCCGCGGCGTTCGTATGGTCGGCGGCGGCGATGCTGGCGCAGGTGCTCTACCGCTACGACCCGGCCCTGGGCTCACCCGAGCGATGGCGGCTGGCGGTCTGGATGTGGGCCTTCTTCGCGGCGATCTCGGCGGACGTGTTCCTCCGGGCCTTCCGCAAGGGCAAGCCCATGCCCGAGTACCTCTACGCCGCGCTGGCGACGCTCGGCATGGCGGGGATGTTCGGCGGCACGTACGGCCTGCTGCGCGGCCCGCACGCCGGCTGGATGGGCCCGTACGCCGCCGGGCTGGGCGCGGCCGCCGTCGCCGCCGCCTGGCTCGTCCGCCGACGCGCCGACCGCCGACGGCTCGCCTACGCCTACCTCGGCCAGGGGCTCGTGCTGCTCGCCCTGGCCGTGCCGATCCACTTCGACCACGCCAACGTCCCGATCGCGTGGGCGGTCCAGGGCGTCGTGGCCATGTTCATCGCTCGACGGCTGCGAAACGTCCTGCTGCTGGTCTACTCGCCGGCGGTGCTGGCCCTGGCGCTGATCCATTTCTCCGCCTACAGCCTGCCCCACGACCCGCGAATGGGCGAGACGATCCTCACCATCCTCGGCACGCCGATCACGTTCGGCCTGCTGCTGGCGTGGGGCCTGACGGCGGCCTTCCTGGCGGCCGCGGGGACCCTCCGCGCGGGCGAGCCGCTGTTCGAGGACGACGGCGAGCGCGTCCTGGCCATCGTGCTGACCGTCGCCGCGGCGCTCGTGCTGGCCATGCGAAGCGCGTGGGAGCTGCCGCCCACCGGCGCGACGTGGGGCTGGCTGGTCCTGGCCGCGGGCCTGGCCGCCGTGGGACTGTGGCGGCGCAGCGAGTGGCTCGGCGCGGCCGGCGGGGCGGCGCTGCTGGCCGTCGCCGCCAAGTGGGGGCTGTTCGACACGCTCTACCTCCGCGCACAGTTCGGCCCGGACTCAAGCCTCGTGCCCCTCGTGAACTGGCAATTCGCCGCGGGGCTGCTGGCGGCCGCGATGCTCGTGGCCTACGCCTGGCTCATCCGGCGGCGGGTCGACTGGGGGCCGTGGAGCCCGGAGACGATCAGCGTGGGCGTCGGCCTGTTCGCCGCCGTCGCGATCGTCTACGCCGGCAGCTTCGAGATCGACCGGTACTTCTCCTCCGGCCGGGCGCGGTGGGACGACCCCGCCCAGGCGAAGCAGACGGCGTACTCGATCTGGTGGGCGGCCTACGCGGCGAGCCTGATGGCCGTGGGATTCGTCCGCTCCATCCGGGCGCCGCGCTACCTGGCCCTCGGCCTGTTCGCCCTGACGCTGGCGAAGGTCTTCCTGGTGGACATGGCCCGGGTCGAGACCGTCTACCGCATCCTCTCGTTCGTCTGCCTCGGCACCCTCCTGGTGGCCGCGAGCTGGCTCTACCACCGCTACTTTCGCGACAAGCTCCCCGCCTGACCGCCGCCGCCCCAGCCACGACAGGGCCTTTGCCCTTGCCCCGGCATGTGCGGCGAAGGGATAATCGCCTGCTCGTGAGCCGGCTGGAAGGCCGTGCGGCATCCCGCTTCACCCCTGTGCTCGACGGATGGAACGCATGAACAAGATGATGAAGGCGCTCGTCAAGGCCCGGCCCGAGGAGGGCCTCTGGCTCCAGGAGGTCCCCGTCCCCGAGGTCGGGGTCAACGACGTGCTGATCCGCATCCTCAAGACGAGCATCTGCGGCACGGACGTGCACATCTGGAACTGGGACGAGTGGGCGCAGAAGACCATTCCCGTGGGCATGCAGGTCGGCCACGAGTTCGTCGGCGTGGTGGAGGCCTTCGGAAGCAACGTCCGCGACCTCTCCGTCGGCGACCTGGTCAGCGGGGAGGGGCACGTCGTCTGCGGGCGCTGCCGCAACTGCCTGGCCGGGCGGCGGCACCTCTGCCCGAAGACCAGGAGCGTCGGCGTGGATCGGCCGGGGGCGTACGCCGAGTACCTCTGCATCCCGGTGACGAACGTCTGGGCGGCCGATGCGAGCATCCCCCCGGAGGTCCTCAGTTGCTTCGACCCCCTGGGCAACGCGACGCACACAGCCCTGAGCTTCGACGTGCTCGGCGAGGACGTGCTGATCACGGGGGCCGGGCCCATCGGGATCATGGCGACGGCCATTGCCCGGCATTGCAGGGCCCGCCACATCGTGGTCACGGACGTCAACCCCTACCGCCTGGAGCTGGCCCGGAAGATGGGCGCGACGCTGGCGATCGACGTGCGGGGCGAGGCGGTGGACCAGGCCCTCCAGGACCGACTGGGCATGAAGGAGGGCTTCGACGTGGGCATGGAGATGTCGGGCAGCCCGGCGGCGTTCCGCACGATGCTGGCCAGCATGTGCCACGGCGGCAAGGTCGCCATGCTGGGCATCCTGCCCCGCACCGAGATCGACTGGGACCTGGTCATCTTCAACAGCCTGACGATCAAGGGCATCTACGGGCGCGAGATGTACGAGACCTGGTATAAGCTGACCATGATGATCCAGTGCGGGCTGGACATCACGCCCGTCATCACCCACCGATTCCACTACACGGAATTCGAGGACGCCTTCGAGGTCATGCGGTCGGGCCGGTCGGGCAAGGTCGTTCTGACCTGGGCGGAGGCATAGAGGCAGACCATGTTCGGATCGATGAAGGAACACGTGACGGCGGCGCTGAAGGAGATCCGCGACGCGGGCCTCTACAAGCACGAGCGACTCATCACCACGCCGCAGCGGGCGCGGATCGGCGTGGCGGGCGGGCGCGAGGTGCTGAACTTCTGCGCGAACAACTACCTGGGCCTGGCCGACGACCCGCGCGTGATCGCGGCCGCCAGGGAAAGCTACGACCGCTGGGGCTACGGGCTCAGCAGCGTGCGGTTCATCTGCGGTACGCAGACGCTCCACAAGCAGCTCGAGGCGAAGATCACGGAGTTCCTGGGCACGGAGGACACGATCCTCTACAGCTCGTGCTTCGACGCCAACGGCGGGCTCTTCGAGACGCTGCTGGGGCCCGAGGACGCCGTGATCAGCGACGAGCTGAACCACGCGAGCATCATCGATGGCATCCGCCTCTGCAAGGCGCGGCGTTTGCGCTTCCGACACCGCGACATGGTCGACCTGGAGGCCCGGCTCCAGGAGGCCGACGGGGCGAGGATGCGCCTGATCGCCACCGACGGGGTCTTCTCCATGGACGGCACCGTCGCCGACCTGGCGGGCCTCTGCGACCTGGCGGAGCAATACGACGCGGCCGTGATGGTCGACGACTCGCACGCGACGGGCTTCTTCGGCCCGACGGGGCGCGGCACACACGAGTACCGCGGAGTCCTGGGGCGCGTGGACGTCATCACCAGCACGCTGGGCAAGGCGCTCGGCGGGGCCTCGGGCGGCTTCACCACCGGGCGGAAGGAGATCGTCGAGCTGCTCCGCCAGCGGAGCCGGCCGTACCTGTTCAGCAACACGCTCGCCCCGGCGATCGCGGCCACGTCCATCGCCGTGCTGGACATCCTCTCCGAATCGACCGAGCTGCGCGACCGGCTGGAGGCCAACACGAGGCATTTCCGCGCGGGGATGGCCGAGCGCGGCTTCGACATCGCCCCGGGCGACCACCCGATCGTGCCGATCATGCTGGGCGAGGCGTCGTTGGCGACGAAGGTGGCCGACCTGATGCTGGAAGAGGGCGTGTACGTGATCGGCTTCAGCTACCCGGTCGTGCCGAAGGGCAAGGCCCGCATCCGCGTGCAGGTCTCTGCCGCCCACCGCACCGCGGACCTGGACTTCGCCATGGACGCCTTCGCCCGCGTCCGCACCGCGTGCGGGGTGGGGTCCTGACACTCCGCTCCTCGCCGACCGGCCCGCGGCTCGTTCGGCGGCACCCGACACGCGGCGCTTCGGCGTCGGGGGGTGGCTATCCCTTGACCGGCTTGAGCTTTGTGGGGCCCGTGTCCTCGGGCTCCTCGGGACGGTCGTCAGGGCCTTTGTCTTCGGTGCCCTTGGCGACCTTGCCGAGGAAGTCCGGCAGGTCCAGGCCGACCTGCTTGGCCAACTCGTGCATGGGAGGCAGCGCGCCCATGATCCGCCTGCCCAGGCCGCTCATCCCCCCGCCGCTGCCGCCGCCGTCCCAGACGACGATCTTCTCGATCGGCAGGTCGTGGATCGCCTGGGCCTGGATGCCGGCGACCTCGGTGAGCTTCTCGATCAGCAGGAGGGAGGCCACCTGCTGGGCGCTCTGGCAGGCGGCGACGAGCCCTTCGTAGCCGGCCGCCTTGCCGTCGAGGATGGCCTGGATGCCCTTTCCCTCGGCCGCCATCTTGGCCAGGGTCGCGGCGGCCTGGCCCTCGGCGATGCGGATGGCCTGCTGCTTCTCGGCGTCGGCCGCGATGACCACCTGCTCGCGGCGGGCGTTGGCGGGGACGACGATCTCGGCCTGGAGGCGTGCGGCCTCGCGCTCGGCGCGGGCCTCTTCGGCGGCCTTCTCCGCCTGCTCCTGGGCGACGCGGATGGCCCCGTCGGCCTTGCGCGAGGCCGACTCCGAGCGGTTGCGGGCCTCCTGCTCGGCCACGTTCTGGTTGGCGTTGTACTCGGCCTTCTTGGCGTTGGCCCCCGTCTCGGCGTTGACGGCCTCGGCCTCGAGCGCGGAGACCTGCTGGCGGCGGTTGCGGTTGGCGGTGGCCTCGCCGATGTCGGCCTCGGAGTTCGCGTTGGCCACGGCCACGCGGGTGTCGCGCTGTCGTTGGGCGACGCCGGTCTGGCCTGTCCTCTCCTGCTCGGCGACGTCGACGTTCGCCTGGTTGATCGCCTCGGCGGCGGCCTTTCGGCCGATGGCGTTGATGTAGCCCGACTCGTCCTCGATGTCGCGAATGTTGACGTTGATCAGCGTCACGCCGATCTTCTCCAGCTCGACGCTGACGGCCTCGTTGACCTTGCCCAGGAAGGCCTGGCGGTCGCGGTTGATGTCGTCGATCTTCATCGTGGCGATGACGGCGCGCATCTGCCCGAGGATGATGTCCTGTGCCTGGGCCTGGATCTGCCCGCGGGTCAGCCCCAGCAGGCGGATGGCGGCGTTTTCCATCACGCCGGGCTCGTTGGAGATCGCCGCCGTGACGGTCGTCGGCACCGACACGCGGATGTTCTCCTGCGACAGCGCGTTGGCCAGGTCGATCGGCACGACGAACGGCTCCAGGTCGATGTAGTCGTACGCCTGGAGCAGCGGCCAGACGAACGCCGCACCGCCGTGCACGCACTTGGCCGCCCCGCGCCCCGTCTTGCCGTAGATCACCAGGACGCGGTTGGAGGGGCACCGCTTGTAGCGGCTGAAGAAGAACATCACCAGGCCGAAGCCGACGACCAGGAGGATCAACGTCAGGATGATCCCCGTGTTGTCGTTGTCGCCGTCCGCGGCCAGGCACAGGAGGGAGTTGAGCGTTGCGATCATGGGCGGTCTTCCTTTCTCATTGTCTCTATTGATTCAAGATGCGTGTGTTTCCGTGGGTTGCGAGTGCGCAGGCTGTAGTTTCCTGACAAAACCGGATCAGGCGCGGGGCCAGCCCCGACGCTAAACAAGGCTCTTGATACGGTTTACGCCTGTGAAGCCTCCTCCGCGGGCTTCTCGGCGGCGGCGACTTCCACGCTGCTGGCGTCCAGCATCCGCAGGACGCGGACGGGCGTGCCGGAGGGGATGGGCCCTCCGCCGGCGGCGCGGGCCCGCACCATGCTCACCACCCCGCTGACGCTGACGCGGACCTGGCCCTCGCCGGCGCCGGGGATGTCCATGTACACCGTGCCCCGCTGGCCGACGCACGTGTGAAGCTGCTTCGTGCCCGTCTCGGCGAGTTTCCGCATCCAGTGGATCAGCACGGCCACGAGGACCCACGCACCGAGGCCCCATGCCGTCGCCAGGACCAGGGCGTGGCTGACGGGCTTATCGGCGTCGAGGTACAGCGCCCCGGCCCAGGTGAACAGCGTGAAGAACGCCAGCACCGCCCGGACGCTGAGGATGTGGAACGACACGACGCTCTCGCCGGCCTCCTCGATGGAGTGGGCCTCGATGCTGTCCATGTCCACGCCGTGAGCGTCCACGCCGGAGTCGATGTCGGTATCGACGTGCACATGCGGGCCGGCGTCGACGTCCACGTCCCCGCCGCCCAGGCCGATCATCGACGAGATGAACTGCCACGCGAAGACGAGGCTGAAGAACCCCGCGGCCCCGTAGAACACCTTGTTGAGCATCCCCAAGCTGTTCCACCATTCGATCATGGTCGGACCCTTTCGTGAGGTCGGTCACCGGTCTATACGCTTCGTGCCCGCCACGTATTCAGCGAAATGCCTTGAGCCAAGAGTACCCTGCTTCCACGTCCGCCACAACTCCGCGTACACGAAAACTGCGCCCGCCCCGACGGGGTTGAACCCATTGAAGGCGGACAGGTCCGCGCGGTATCTTGGTCGGGGAAGGGCCCGCGGGATTTCGCGGAAATCGGCCCCGCCCGGCTGCGTTCGGCTTAGAGCCTGTCCGGATAGGCTCTACGCGGCGTCAAGGGGACGGAAGAGGACGGAAACCGGTGAAGTCTCTCGCACATCTCGTCGTGGGCGTCCAGGCGGCCGTGCTGGCCGTCGCGTCGGTCGCGTCGGGCCAGGCGCCGGAGGTCAGGACCGTCAAGCTCCAGTTCCGCGCGGGCGCCGGGGTCTACACGCCCGCCAAGCTCGTCGGCGAGGGCAAGAGCTTCCGTTTCGGCACCGACGGCGGCGAGATCGACGTCCTCGGCCGGAAGCTCCTGCTGGGCGCCCGCTACGTGCTGGACGGGTACCTGCTGGGCCTGGACTGCAACGGCGACGGCAAGGTCGGCGGCAGCGAGTGGGTGCGGGTGGACCTCCAGACCCACGCGGCGAGGTTTGGGCTGCTCCTGCCGGACGGGGAGAAGAAGCGCGAGCACGCCCTGCGGTTCACGAACGTCGACATCCGCGTACAGGCCAACCGCGTCACCCACGTCTCCGGGCGGGTGATGAGCGACGGCTGCATGGCCGGGCGGCTGGACGACGTGGAGGTCGTGCTCGTCGACGACAACATGGACGGGCATTTCACCCAGGACGGCAAGGACGCCGTCGCTTTCGGCGGCGGCGCGGGGGCGATGCCCCTGTACCAGCACCACCAGGTCGGCAAGGCCCACTGCCTTGTGGACGTGGCCGCCGACGGCTCGCAGGTGACGCTCCAGCCGACGGAGGAGACCGAACTGGGCCTGGTGGACGTGCCCGTGCGGGCGGCGCTGCTGAGGTGCCTCGTGCTGGCCGACGAGGGGGGCAGCCGGGCGTACGACATCAAGGCCAGCGGCGCGATGGGCATACCCGCCGGGACGTACAAGCTCTCCTACGCCGTCCTGGCGGCGGGGGGGCGCGTGGTGGTGGCCGGGGAGACGAAGAAGTCGCTCAGCTATCCCATCGCCGCGAGGAAGGTGAACATCCTGCGGTTCGGGCCGCCCTTCACGCTGACCTTCGGGGCGTCGGTGGATTACCGGAGCAACCAGGTCCGCGTCAGCAACGACATCGCCCCCCACGGGGCCGGCGGGGAGGAGTACTCGCTGCGGTTCGCCGGCTACCATCCCTTCGGCGAGAACCCCAACGTCGTGCTCACCAACGGGCGGATGACCCTGAGCAACACGTACATGACCTACGACGCCGAGGACCGGCTGATGCCGTTCGCCGAGTACATTCCGCAAGGCTTCACCAAGAGCACCGGCAAGGTCGTGCTGACGTGCGACCTGCCGGTCCTCGGCAAGGCCGTGGGCGTGCGCGACCTGGAGGGCATCATCGACCGCAAGAAGCCCGAGCCGCCCGACCCCAAGGTCCCCGCGGTGGCGACCAGGGACCTGCCGGAGGGCATCGCGCTGGGCCCGCGCCCCGAGCCGAAGCCCGCCCCGAAGCCCGCGCCGCCTCCGCCGCCCCCGCCGCCGACGCCGCGCCCGCGCCCCGAGATGCGCCCGAGCAAGCCGCGCGCCCCCGACCCCGAGTACGACGCCGCCGTCCTGCTGACCATGGCCAATGCCTTCCTCCAGCAGGGCAAGCGCGAGTTGGGCGTCGAGAAGCTCAAGGAGGTCGTCAAGGCCTACCCCGGCACCCACGCCGCCAAGGAGGCCGACGGCAAGCTCATCGACATCCAGCTCGAGGACGAGAGCAACTAGCCCCCGCCGACCTCGCACGCGCTGCGATCCGTGGCACCCTCAAGCGTGCTGCACTTGCGGCCAGCGCCGAGGATCACGGGCGGGCGCGAGGCGGGGCCTGCTATTCGCCGTTCCCACGCTCGTGGCACCCTTAAGCGAGTTGCACTTGCGGCAGCGGCTGCGAATCACGGGCGGGCGCGAGGTATGGGGCTTGGCATTCGTTGCTCCCACGCTTGAGGGTGGGGAAGGCGGCGCGACGTTCGACCCACCCTCAAGCGTCGGTGTCTCGTGCGCCAAGGCGCCTGTGAGGCGTGAGCCGTAGCTTAGGCTCTCTGCGGCCTGCGAAGCTCGCTTGAGGGTGCCACGGACGTCGGTGTCTCGTGCGCCAAGGCGCCTGTGAAGCGTGAGCCGCGGTTTGCGCATCCTGCCCCCTGCGAGACTCGCTTGAGGGTGCCACGGACGTCCGTGCCTTGTGTGCCAAGGCGCCTGTGAAGCGTGGGCCGCGGTTTGCGCATCCTGCCCCCTGCGAGACTCGCTTGAGGGTGCCACGGATGAACAAGCCGATCAGCGCCACTCGTGGCACCCTCAAGCGAGTTGCACTTGCGGCAGCGGCTGCGAATCACGGGCGGGCGCGAGGTGGGGCTTGGCATTCGCTGCTCCCACGCTTGAGGGTGGGGAAGGCGGCGCGACGTTCGACCCACCCTCAAGCGTCGGTGCCTTGTGCGCCAAGGCGCCTGTGAAGCATGGGCCGAGGTCTGCGCATCCTGCCCCCTGCGAAGCCCGCTTGAGGGTGCCACGGGCGTCGGTGTCTCATGCGCCAAGGCGCCCTGTGAGGCGTGAGCCGTCACTTAGGCTCTCTGCGGCCTGCGAGACTCGCTTGAGGGTGCCACGGACGTCGGTGCCTCGTGTGCCAAGGCGCCAGTGAAGCATGGGCCGAGGTTTGCGCATCCTGCCCCCCTGCGAAGCTCGCCTGAGGGTGCCACGGGCGGCTGCGCCTGGCGTTTACATCGCTGCGCGGAGATATGAGTCCTTGTCGATCGGGATCAAGCCCTCGCCGAGGCCGCGCCAGGCGCGGGCGCTTGACCAAGGCCATTGGTCAGGGCTCTTCACCAAGCCGCGCCGTACGGGGTTCAGGTGAATGTACTCAAACATGCTCACCAGTTCGTCCCGGGAGCGGATGTTCCGGTCGTACCCCCCACCGTCCTGCCAGAAGCGGTACGGGGCGTGTTTCTGTCCGGTTGCCATCACCGCCAGCCCGGCTGGGTTCTCGCGGCGGAGATACCCGATGGCCTTGCGCCCGACCGGTTGCTTGAGGGAGCGAAGGATGTTGGATATGGAATATGTCTCCGCCGCGGGAAGCAGCAGCAGGTGCACGTGCTCGGGCATGATGACGTAGGCCCACACATGGAAGCCGTGCGTTTGCTTCGCAGCCGCGATGGCCTGCGCCAGGTACTCGCGCGTCCGGTCCCTGCTGAGGAACGCCTTCTGACGGAAGCAGGAGAACGTCAATGCGTGGGCGTCCCACGGGGCGTTGTATCGCTTGCAGGTCTTGCGAACGAGCTTCCCTTGTCGCATGCGGGAATCGTAGAAGCGGGAGGGTGCCGTGGCAAGAGCAAACGTGCGTTGCGCCTTTGCGGGCAGGGAGGGCCAGCGGCAAGACTCGTGGCACCCTCAAGCGAGTTGCACCTGCGGCAGCGGCTGCGAATCACGGGCGGGCGCGAGGTGTGGGGGTTGGTATTCGCTGTTCCCCCGCTCGTGGCACCCTCAAGCGAGTTGCACCTGCGGCAAGGGCATCCATCACGGATTGGCGCGAGGTGCGGCGCTTGGTACTCGCTGCTCCCACGCTTGAGGGTGGGGAAGGCGGCGCGACGTTCGACCCACCCTCAAGCGTCGGTGTCTCGTGTGCCAAGGCGCCTGTGGCAGGTGAGCTGTGGCTCGCGCCCCCGTGACCCGCAAAGCTCGCCGGAGTGTGCCACGGACGTTGGCGCGGCCGGCGAGGTCGCGACGGCGCGGAGCCTCGCGGTTTGTCCACAGGCGGCGCGTTTCGTAACCTGATGTGCGGCGGGCCGTTCAAGTCAGGGAAAGGCATCGCCGCAAAGGACCGATCGTGCCGCCGACCCGAGGACAGACCATCTCCGCGCCGGACGAGCTTCAGGGCCCGGCGGCCTTCGCCGAGGTGTACCGGGCGAACCACGCCGCCCTTCACGGGTATCTGCGGGCCCGGCTGCTCAACGGCAGCGACGCCGAGGACCTCAGCCAGGAGGTCTTCCTGCGGGCCTACCGCGCGATCGCGAAGTTCGATCCGTCCACGAGCATCCGCCCGTGGCTGCTGGGGATCGGGCGGAACGTCCTGCGCGAGCACGTCCGCAAGGTCCGCAAGCGGAAGGAGGTCACCTGGACCGAGCTGTGCCTGGAGCTGGAGGACACCATCGAGGCCGAGGGCCTCTACGAGGACGTCCTCCACCTGCTGCCCGTCTGCGTGGTGCGGCTGGGCGACTCGGCCCGCCAGGCGATCACGTGGCATTACATGAGCGGGCAGAAGCTCCAGGAGATTGCCGATCGGCTCGAGAAGACCCTCGGGGCGGTGAAGGTGCTGATGGTCCGGGCGCGGCAGGCGCTGCGGCGCTGCATTCAGAGCCACATCGGCAGGACAGGCCCATGACCGAAGACGAACTGATTGAGCTGATCCAAGGCCGGCTGCCGGAGGAGCTGACGGCCCGGCAGGTCGCCGAGCTGCGGCGGGCGATGAGGACCAGTTCGCGCCTCCGGGACGCCCTGCTGGACGAGCTGTCTCTCGAGCAGGGCCTGGCCACCAAGTACGCCCCGGCCGCCGACCGCGTGGAGGAGATCGTCGCCGACATTGCCCGCCGAGCCGCGGCCATGCGCCGGAGCCGATGGCGCCTGCTGAACTTCGGCCTTCTGCTGCTGATGGCCGCGGTCGTCGCCGGCGTGCTCCTGCTGGCCCATCTCTACGGCAGGCCGCCGGAGACGGATGGCCTGGGCGCACGGACGGACGGCAAGCCGGCGCCCGGAGCGAGCACGCGTCCGGCCGCGACAGAGCCGGCGGCCCCAGCCACGCAGGAGGCCGCCCCGGCCATCGCCGCGGTGACCGGCGCGGCGCCCACGTCCGCGCCGAGCGTGCGGCCGAAGCCGACACTTCCCACGGTCTCCGCCCCCCCCACGGCCCCGACGGCGCTGCCCGCCGGCGACAGTCCCGCCGCCGCCGTGCCGCTGCCGCCATGGCGGATGTACGACTTCGGCCCGCGCCTCGGCGGGCGAATGCTTCGCGAGCAGTTGCGCGGCCTTTTCAAGGAGGTCTCCAACACCTACGCCCGCCCGCAGCAGAAGTACGTCGAGATCCGCGGGCGCTACGCCCTCCAAGGCGAGCTGACGGACAAACACCTGCTGCGGCTGGCCGCCTACGACGTCAAGCAGCTTTCGCTGGAGGTCTGGAGCGGCGCGAAGGGCGTCCGCTTCGCGAGGGGCAACGACTCGCTGATGGCGGGCTATCTCCTCGAACGCAAGGGCCGGGACGTCCTGGCGCACCTGGCCGCCGTCGACGCGCGGTGGCGGTACTTCAGCGGCGGGGCGCTGGACCTGCGCTGGCAGGACGGCAACGCCGTGCTCGCCCGGGCGGACGTGCCCTTGCTCGTGCTGCCGCTGGAGGGCGAGCCGCGGGACGTCCAGATGGAGGCGGACGCCAAGTTCGTCGCCGCCCGCCTGTTGCCCTGCGAGCCCATCCGCCTGCCGGCCGCCGGGCCCGACAAGGTGCTGGTGGACTCGGCGCACACCGCCGCGCTGACGTGGAAGCCCGAGGGCGACGGCGAAGGCGTCGAGCTGCGCAAGGGGGCCGACGGGTCGCTGGAGATCGCCGGCAAGCCGCGCGAGGAGCGGACCGTCTGGACGACCTTCACCCCCGCGGTCGGGCGTCGGGTCGAGCT
>Ga0307380_10008477_pt1 | contig 13179 bp, 18 predicted proteins | sample UN3MG_FD_202239 | JGI IMG/M metagenome (GOLD analysis project Ga0307380, IMG submission 202239) | Soil microbial communities from Risofladan, Vaasa, Finland - UN-3 | ecosystem: Environmental > Terrestrial > Soil > Coastal area > Acid sulfate soil | place: Finland: Risofladan, Vaasa | collected... | reverse complement strand
CTCAAGGATTATGGGTCTATTAAGATAGGTAGGGTGTTTTTAAACCAGTATGCTTCAGAAAAATTGGTAGAGGCTGTTGAGACCCAGGGTTTTGAACCCATTATATGTACCAGTGATGTTGATGTGAGATTGGCAGTTGAAGGTGTGGAGTTGATCTTTAATCCTGTGATAGATACAATTGCACTGGTGACCAGGGATGCTGATTTCAAACCTCTGCTTGCCAAGGCAAACGAGCATGGAAAGGAGACAATTCTTTTTGGTGCCGAACCTGGATTATCTATAGCATTGAAGAATTCTGCTGATTATGTGATTGTTCTTAAGGAAGGCGTGATGGAACACGAATTTAGCAGTAAAGAGTCTGAAGAAGTGCCTTCAAGTTATTCTTTTGAAAAGGCTAAACATGTGGAAAATTAATTCTGCCAGCTTCTTTTATATTTTTTCACTACTTGCACAGTGATTTTCGAGAAATATGCCACCCTGGTTGATACAATGTCGGCTGTGACGACCCAGATACCGGGTCTGACCGGCGGATAGAAAAAGGGCGTGAAGTGGAATATGGGCTTACCGTCATAGAAGACGTTGGGGGGGTTGATTATGCCGACGGCGTATATGACAGCATAAAAGGTTTGTGCCTTACGGCACTCACTCAAATTTTTGCTTCGCAAAAACTTCTTTTATGCTGGAAAAGTTATCTGACATTCGGTCTGGAAATAATGGATACAATCAAGTTGATGCAATCAAGAAGGGATTGAAATGAGAAATTTTAAAATAAATGAAGAGCTTTTGAATGGAAAATGCAATCTTTGCGGCGGCATCTATAGTAAGGCGGTAATGAGAAAACACTTGGAGTCGTGCACGGGGACAAAGAAATCATCGGGCGGCGACAGCGCACGGAAAAGAAATACATTCCATATCGTAGTAGAAGGAGCTCATCGTCCTGAGTACTGGATGCATCTCGAGGCTAACGCGGATGCAACACTTGAAGATGTCGACTCTTTTCTTAGAGATACATGGCTAGAATGCTGCGGGCACATGAGCGCGTTTACAATCCAGAAAACAAGATACATGGCTGGCTCTGGTATAGATTTAATGTGGGTAGATATAGGTTTAAAGCCGGGTGAAGAGAAAGATATGAATATCGCTTTGAGCAAAGTGCTTGCTCCGAAACTGAAATTCTATCACGAGTACGATTTTGGCACTACTACGGAGCTCGTGTTGAAAGTCGTGTCAGAGCATGAAAGGGCACTCGAGCGCAAACCTATTCGAATTCTTGCAAGAAATGAACCACCACAGATACTTTGTAATGTTTGTGGGAAAATCGCCACTCAAGTTTGCACACAATGTATCTATGAGGGCAAGGGATGGCTTTGTGATAAGTGTGGTCGTAAACATGAGTGTAGCGAAGATATGTTCTTGCCAGTGGTTAATTCTCCACGGGTTGGAATGTGTGGATATACAGGATAGGAACATGATGCCTGGCGAACGTCAGATAACACAGCATACACGCTTCGGGCTAACGCCGTTGTCCTTCGAGACATTGCTCCCTTCGGTCGCAACGTCGTATATGCTGGAAACGTTAGACGACGTAGGAAAAAAAGAAAGGCATTTTTTCAGTTCAATCACGAGTTAAGTCAGAAGGTAGGGATATGGCGGAATACGGAGAATGGAATCGCAAAGGGGCAACCCTCAGCGACGTAACGGCCCAAAAGGAATATGGAGTGAGTCAGGACTTCATTGTGAAGGGCATCAGAGCCGGCAAACTGGAATACCGTGAAGGGGCGATATGGGGTAATCCTTATCTCAGGATATTGAGAAGTCAGCTTGAGCAATATATTGTTGAGGAGCTTGGCGCAGACCACTTGTCAAGCAGCAAGAACAGGACAGAGCTACGCAAAATCAAAAAAGAAATAGCTGACCTGAAAAAGAGACTGGATGAGCTTCAGGCTCGAAGATCGGAACTCGAAAAGACGATGAGGAAATAGCAGATCGAACCAGCCCTTCCAGCATACGGCACTGCCGCTGAAGGGTAGCGTTAGCATGATAATCTATGTTATGCCTAAATTTTGATTAAAGATAGTATCACACGTCGTCTAACAGGCAGGTATCTGGTTATGGCTTCAACCTTATCCAGATCGGTTTTGATGATTTCAAATACACTCAAGACTTTATATGAAATACGTGTTCCAGCCACCTCCTCCCTCTAACTGTTATTAGGAAGCTTTACGCCCGCCCTAGCCAAAACATTGCTACATATGATGTGTGGGTGTTCTGCGATGCGTTCGGCGGCTATAAGTCAAAATATATTTTTTATGTTATGATGAAATATACAAGTCCCCGTTCATTCCTTCAATCTCCCGTCGCCCGGTGTTATTGGGTTGCGGTAGAAGTAGGTTGCTCCAGGAGGAATCAGAAGTCTAAAGCTTGAGAGTTATCAATACCGCTAGCTATAATCTTAACATACCCATCCACATCAAAATTTCCTATTTCACACATTCCAGAATACTCTTAGGTGCCCTTGCCAGTTTGACCAGGGCTTCTGCTTCCATGAAATGAAGGTCAGCCGGCACGACCATTATATGAAGGGGTTCTCCGAAATCATATTCCATGAGTTCACTTATGGGTAACGCTTTGACAACAGGTTTTGGAGAACCTGCCCTGGCAATTCCTACTGCCAGCTTGTCTGCCAGATCCAGTTCTCTTTCCTGTTCATCCATTTTCATTAACAGTTCACACCCCCGGTTTATGGTCATATATCCTTTTTCAGGATCAATGTCCAGGAAGATCAGGGTATGCAGTTTTGCTCCAAAATTGCTCTTAATAGTGTCGTATGGAGTATGAGAAATTATCACCTTTTGCTTATGGGAATAAGGGTGCGGAATGGTTGCAGATTTGCCAAACCTGTAATTCTGCAGTCCGGTAAGACCCGGGACAGCGCTCATTATGGATGAACCATGGATGATCCTGGTCTCAATACCAAGGTCATGGGCCCGCATGCGCAGGTCTACGTGTGTGGTACTGACCATAGCATCGCCCCCTGTGAGGAATGCCACATTCTTTGTTTTTGCCCTTTGCAACCATTCAGGCTGCTGCTCCACATCTTCCCTGGTTAATATGTTGATCTTGCATCCATAAAAAGATTCCAGCTTCGTAACTGTGGTGCCTGTAAGTACTGAAGTATAAAATTCTGCGTACACATCATCAGCCTGCCTGATGGCTTCCAGTCCTTTGACAGAGATGTCTTTTTCATCGAATAATCCGATCCCGATAAAGGTGAGCATAATAATAGTTTTTGGGCTTTGACCAGATAAATATATTCTAACGTTATGTTGATACCACCCCATTTTCCAGTTATTTTTCGAGACTTTTTATTTTTTTCTGGTGCGTCACAAATTGTGAGCAAATCACGTGCAAATTGCCTGAATTTTTAACACGTGATCCCCAACAGTTAAATTTTAGATCCAAAGCACTCTAAAACTCGACATAAATCGATAATATTGTGATAGTTATCACTATCCATCCACCACTCTATATAATATCTATACAATTATCCATAATTTGTTTGCGCTCTCTCTAATGGTGAATAACTTTTCCATTTACCCGTATTAAACAATCTTTTATTCATGAATGCAAACAGATTATAGCAAAAATTAGCTAGCCTGTCGTTTGTTTTAAATGATCGTGCCTGATTAACAAAATCAATTATCATCGAGAATAGCTGCTCCATAACATTATTTGTTTCGGGTGTAAAACCAGCTTCAAGTAATTCCCTGTTATTGGAATAAATGTCTTTGATGTACTCAATCACTTTTTCCGATGCTTTCGACATAATTCCCTCTGAAACCATCTCCATGATCTTTTTGTAGTGTATCGACAAGTGAACATATCCAGTAGGTCGTTGGGCAAACTATGATACCATAGCTTGAAATTATGAATCGGTCGTAATTCTCGTTTGGTCTTATTTTACTTCCACACACAGAACAGTGTGTTGGAGGGATTACTGTGAACAACAGAAAACATTTCTCCATTGTGTTCGGTTTCTGGAATGTCTTGTATGACTTTTGCTTCCTCTACTTCTTTTGCGATTGATTTATTGATGCATTAATTGCCCTTAGCCATACACATATAGAGACTGTCGGAAAAGTGATGAAATCGAATATTTCGTAACATGTTCATCAGGCAAATCGTTATGCTGCGATAGGCTATTATTATTCAAGAGTTTAAAAAGTCTCTAAATAAATGAGATAATATTTATCTACTATGGTCTATATGGATAGACCAATGCAGAAATGTCATAGCATAATCGTTACTGGTAAAGTACAAGACATTGGTTTCAGGTCTGTTGTAGAACATATTGGAAGGTCATTTGGTATGCCCGGCCTGGTTTTTAATGCAAATGATGGTAGTGTTAAAATCCTCTGTTGTGGTGAGGATAGCGTAATTGATAATTTTATGCAGACAATAAGAGTACGAGGGGGGGAGAGTGGTGCTGAAATAGAAGGTATCAAAGAAATATTATTACCTTTTAATATTGATCTGCCAGATGAGTTCTCAAGAGTATCCTCAGATGATGAGATCGATATCGTAAGAAAGCTCGATAAAGGAAACGAATTCCTAAAAAATCTTCCAGATATCAAAGATATGTTAGGTTCTTTTATTGGAGAACAGAAAGAGCATAATACCCGCCTCGAAGCAATCCTTGAAAAATTAGTCAATAAATAATTCTTTTTCTGATTCATAAAAACTGCATATAATTTACGGTTATATGAAGCATTTGCCTTAGCATAACGAATTTGATAAGGTGAACCTCACTTTCCGCAGGTGTCTGCAAATTTCAAATGATTTTTCATGATAGCGGTTTTTGATATTTCTGAAATGGGACTTCTTTTGCAATATTAGATCATGTGTTTTTTACCTATAGATCCAATTTACAACTTTTTCGTCGGTTATTTTAGAGGTTCACGTTATTGATTGTACTGTGTATGGGCACTATCTCAAAAACTAGTTATTTCGATAGGGATTTTATCAAAATCGATAATTACATAAACACGGATTTACACAGATTTTTTGTCGCATCTGCATCTGATATATTCATTGGAATAACTGGATATTTGAACTGTACAAGTTATATTGAAAAATTGATTAAAAATATATTTTTCACCATTTTTCCAATACGATTTTTTTAGGAGCATGTTCCCATGGTTTTTTGTCCTGCCATACTTTTATCCAATCATCGGGCATGACCAAACTTAACGCAGCCAGATCCCCCAAATACGTATCCAGTGCAGATCGCCTTATCTCCACACCATTTGATAAAGCGGGGAATGATCTATAAAACTCGTTTTCAATCAGAGGCGTTAAAATATCAATATTATTCATAAATACGCTGCCGCCTAACACAAAAACCTTTGTATCCAGAATTGCATTGATAGAAGCCAGACCCCTGGCAAAATATTTTGCAGCTTTTTGAATAATCTCTTTTGCCCTCGTATCACCTCTGCGATATGCAGAAAAAACTTCCTCAGTGGTCCCACCATAATCTCTGGCAATAGCCACTCCTGAGACCAATGCTTCCAGATCCCCGAAATTACCGCAGCCGCATGTGGGTCCGTCTTCCACTAAATAAATATGACCAAGATGCGGAGCATTTCCGTTTTTTCCTTTAATCAATCTTCCATTAACATATGCGCCGCTGCCTATCCCTGTACTCCAGGTAACATAAACCAGGTCATCTTCTCCTTTACCGGCTCCAAACAACCTTTCTGCAATTGTTGCAGCAATTGCATCATTATCGATCACCAATCTGTGATAAATCTTTGATAATTCCTCTTCAAGGGGAATCTCGATCCAGTCGTTAGGAATGACCCCCCTTCCCTGGGTTAATCCACCGCACAGGTTTGGTGCAACAAGGAAAATATGACCATTTTTTTTTTTGAATGGACCACAACTACCGATCCCCACGGCATTGATCTCATCTTTACTAATTCCTTTTAAGTCACAAAGATACCTTATTAACAAATCTAACTGTTGGGGTATTGTCTTAATGTCCCCTTCCAATTGGACAGGCTGGTATACTTTGGCCAGTATTTTTTCTCTATTTGCCAGGCTGACAGTTATTTTAGTCCCACCAATGTCCACGGCCGCAAAAAATGAAGGCACCATATCATTACTCCTTTTTCATCTCATAATTAGGAGGCACAACCAGCACCAGCACTTTTGATTTGCGCAATACCCTTTCAGTGACGCTTCCTGCTATCTTCTTGAGCCCGCTCTTTCCGTACGTGCCCATAATTATCCAATTCACACCATTCAATTCCGCTGTTTCAACTATTCGCGTGGACGGATCTCCATTTTCAATGACTGTTGTGATTTTTTCGGGATCCAGACCGCTTTTTACCATTGCATCCCTATAAGTTCCCAGCAATTTTTCAGCCCCTCGTTCCATCCATTGTTTTCGTTCCTGGCCAGATGGAGCGATCACATGAATCAGAATAAGCTCGGCAACATGTTTTCTGGCAATCTTTAATGCGACCTGGGCTGCCTTTTTAGAATATTCGGATCCATCAATAGGTATCAGAATCTTCATAATCAAAAATAGGTTATCTGTAATGTATATAAATTATGTGAAGAAATACTATATGTAACTCATTGGTTGTTATACATAGGTGAATTTATTATGAAATATGAAAAATTCAAAAAGATCAAAAAAAAAGACCATTCTGAGGTCACACGCCTGTTAAAAAAAACTACGCATCTCACAGCCCGCGAATGGGTGATAGCCAGATTATGCGCGGATTTTAAGAACACCCAGGGACATAGTGCGATGACCTGGATCGGAGAACATCTTCCTGAATTGGTACCTTTTTTCCATGAGCCCTACTCCAGACAGGAAGTCTCAAATGCCAGGGCTACTTTCAAGAAAAAGCTGGAACGTTCGGGCACTACATTATTCTATTCATATTACAGCGGCCTTATCTCAAAAGAAGAAATGCTGGATATCATTCATAATATCACTAACAATATGAATACCCTGCTTGACATGGAAAATGTAGCAACAGACAGCGACCACAGCGAGGGAGTGCAGAATATCATGGTAGATATATTGCGGCAGATCAATAAGGCTATGGAGGAATAAGATCTTTCAGCTTGGCTGTTTTGATTATTTGTTCGTGATCAAATGCCAGTGCAGGCAGGTTTTCCAGATCAAACAGCAAAGCATCCTGTGCATCTGATGAGGCTTTCAAAGTGCCGCAGCCTGCAGCCTTATAACACACAGATGCGGTATGGCCCCTGGGGTCCCTGCCCGGGTCTGAGAAAACACCCACCAATCCCTTCAATTCTACATCAAGTCCGGTTTCTTCCCGAGCTTCACGTACTGCAGCTGATTCCACAGTCTCGCCCACCTCAACAAATCCTCCAGGCAGTGCCCATTGTCCCTGGTATGGAGGATTATTTCGCTGTATCAACACTATCCTGTTATCCATTATTATGATTATATCCACTGTAAGCAGTGGTGTGATGGGTCTTGTCATGGTATGACCCCCTTGAAATTGATCTCTTCTGCAAATTGATCAATGAATTTGTTTAGGAATTCATTCCTCTGTTTTACCATAGCACGGGCAGTGTCGGTGTGTAATGACCCGGGAAGTAGCATTAATTTTGAGAGAATATGATCAAGGCTATATTCATTATCATCCAATTCCCGATTCTCGGCCATAGGGTCATCAATGTGGTACATCTGCCGGCCAAGTGCACCTGTGTATGCAAATGTCATGGCAGCACCCACGGCTCCTGAGACGTCCAGCCTGTCCGCATCCTGCAATATCCTGGCTTCAAGACTGGCCGGTTCAATGTTCGAGCTGTACCTGTGGTTTTCAATGGCATATATTACAGAAGATATTTTCCCATCCGGAAATCCGGCATCATTAAGGATTTCCTGTGCAAGATGAGCAGATACCGCAGCATGGTCAACTTCCGGGTTTTGTAATTCAGCTGGCCTGCCGATATCGTGCAGCAGTGCTGAGGCCTCCAATATCTCAGGGTCTCCTCCTTCGATATGTCCAATATGCAAACATAGTTCTCTTACCCTGAGTGTGTGGGTGATATCATGACCACCGGTGGGCTGCTTTTCGAAGATGACCCTGATCGATTCTGCTATAAGATCTATCATATTGGATTTTATTACGATCTTCTATTTCTTTTAACTTACCTTTCCAACATTAATTCGTGGATTTTTGTGTGATCATTGTTTTAATACGTTAAATATAAAAACTGCTTGTCTACAAAATATTAAGTATAATTTAATATATTATGTATAATATTAATTAATAAATTTTCTAACCTGAAGAGGAGGAAAAATATGAGCGAAGAGAAATTAATAGCACATATAAAAGAACGTCTTGAAAATGGACGAATGCCAGAAGCAATAAAGGATGCTGGGTTAATGGATTCCCTGATCACACAAGAAGATCTTGAATATTATATTAATCTATACCTTGAAAAAGGATGGATCTCCAAAGCCATTATAGGGGCAAAAGCTGCTGGAATAGACCTTCCTGAAGAAACAATAATGGGTTATATTGACAAATATCTGGAAGAAGAACTGATATATTCTGCCATTGAAGGTGCAAGAGTTCTGGGCATTTCGCTTTCAAAAGACAAGCTTATAGAAACCGGGAGAAAATGTCTTTTGAAGGGAAAGCTCCACCATGCGATGGAAGCCTATAAATTATCAGATTCCCCCCTACCTGAAGAAGAGCTGGTAATATGCGGAAATTACTGTTTACGTGAAGGGCAGCTCAGCACAGGTCTGGAAGCTTACAAGTTAGCAGATAAGGCATTGCCTGAAGATTATCTTGTTATCTGTGGTGAAAAATGTTTGGAAGAAGGTATTATCAGTCGTGCCTTAGAAGCATACAAATTAGCGGATCAGATTCCCATAAAAGAAAAACTTCAAGAATGTGCTGCCAAATGTCTGGGTGAAGAACGACATGACGAGGCAAGAAAGACCTTAGTTACGCTTAATAATCTATATCCTGGAAGTCAAATGAAGTGAGTATATAATCTCACTTTTAGTGATTAATATTCAAATCTCTACTTCTTCTTTTTCGCTTTTGGTTTCTTAATTAGTAAAGATGATACATAACTATTGGATCGTTTGAGCCATTCCTGGAATTTTTCTGGATCATGGTATAAAGATTCTAGCAGTACAATATATTCCTTCATTTTCCGTTCCTTCATAGGTTCAAATTGTGTGGCTTCATCATATGTGGAAAGTATCTCTTCCCAATCTGATTCTGACAGTCTGATAAAAATACCATCCTGGAACACTCCAGTAAACATATTATTATTAACAAAATAAACCTGGCATCCGAACATCTTTTTTTCTCGCACTTGAAAGCTCCCATTGTATATTCAAGAAATTCCATTAATCCTTCATTAGGCTTTTTCCAGGTCATATTTTTCATCCTTTATCTAGTAAATTATTTTTATCGATTATTTAATCATTGATATTAAAGTTTATATCGATTTCAAAAACGAAGTTTTATGACCGGGTAATGCTATTGTGATTACTGCAGCACTTGGAGCTGTTAGGAGATTAAGATACAAATGGCAGAAAATAAGTACTTTGTTATCAGAAATAAGGATGGATCCGAAGGTAGTGTATTTACCGGTCGTCAACCACGTCAGGCAGCTTTAAAGGCCGCAAACCGCATAGGTGGGACAAAAAAAAACCCCGTTGAGATTAATTTACGAGAGCGTGGGACCAAGAAAGTCCATACATTCATGGGTTGGAAAGAAACGGTAGATGCACCTGCCAAAAAGCCTGCCTGGATGGGAGATAAGATTAATAAACCATTTGTTAAAAAGGTTGGAGTTGAAACTCTAGAATAGAACTTTCAAACCCACTTTTATATCTTTTTTAATAATAATCTTCTTTTTATTCAATCATCATTTAAACATCACAAAATAAAATTATATTTATATAATAAAAGCCAGAGTGTTTTTAGATAAGAAGTTTCTGGAAAAAACCTGATTTTATGTGGTGGGTGCTGGTGCTCTGATCACTTTTCGGAGAATATACAAATATCTGTAACTAACTGTAGATTTTAATGGAAACAGTATCATGGAGATATTATTCGATATTTCCGGATTTTTTGTGATATTTCTACATGTTCTGGTCGCTTATGCATGGTATAAACTGATAAAATCCCATTCAGAATTTTATTTCATCAGATTATTAATTCAAACGCTTTATAAGTATAATCAAAACATTTATGAATACATTGAACTACATATTCAATGGTGATAATATGGTTAAATTAACAAATGAAGTACTAGAAGTTATAAAAAAGCAAAAACCACTTCCAATTGCAACTGCAGATAATACAGGCAAACCAAACGTGGTTTTTGTTGGAATGTGGAAATTTATTGATGACGAAACAATCTTGATCGTTGACAATTTTTTCAAAAAGACAGCTGACAATCTGAAAATGAACCCGAAAATAGCTATAGTAGCTTATGATGGTGAATCTAAGAAATCATATCAGATTAAAGGTACAGTGGATTATTTGGAAAAAGGAGATCTATATCAGGAAGCAAAAGTCATGGCAGATTCTAATAAGCTGCCTGGTAAAGCTGCGGCAGTGGTACATATTGAAGAAGTTTATGATGCAGTATATGGATCCCATGCTGGAGAACGTATAGCATAATTATAAATCTATTTTTTTTTTACTGGAATACTGGTGATATATTTGACAGAAAAAGAACAAAACGAACAACCTGATGAAAATATCTATATTGGGGATGAATACGCTGAAGACGAGGAGAAAGTTGAAGACTCAACAAACGAACTTAAAGGTCGGTATGATCTTTTGTTACCTCCAGGTATACCAGAATCAATTATTGTTGAATTGGTTGAAGAATTTGATCTTGAAGCAACTATGAGAGTGGTTAATACAAGTAACGAAAATGGGGGTATTGGAGAGCGGGAAGTATTGGTTTTACGAGGTGACCAGGATTCTGTTAATAACGCCCATGATTACATGATCAACAGAATGCGTAACCTTTCTCAAGATTTTAAAAGCCCCTGGGTAAAAGACTGATACAACTATTTCAATACCTTTTCGCCGTACAACGCCGCACCTAGAGCATTTATCATTTGGGGTTCGGGCGGCACTTCTATTTTTGAATTCAGCATTGAATTCATGGCATCTATAATACCTGTATTCAAAACCGTACCACCGATCATAGTTACATTTTCAGCAGGCGGGACCATTTGAGAAATACGCCTTGCAAAGGCAAGATGTATTCCGTGTACTACTTCTTCCATAGTATACCCCTTTACTAATTGGGAGATCATCTCTGAAATGGCAAACACACCGCAGGTGTTGTTTATCTGTGCACCTTCCCGAACCCTGTTGTGCAATTCTCCAAGGGATGCTACCGGAATGTCAAAATAATGGGCTGCCAATTCCAGGAATGCACCAGTCCCTGCACTGCATTTGTCATTTATTAAAAAGCTATTATTTCTAAGGTCTATTACTTTTGTATCCTGCCCGCCAATATCTACTATCACCTGTGTTTCAGGAAAATGATATATTGCACCAAGTTTTGCAGCTGTTATCTCTGTTATTGCATCTCTATGAGGTACCTTTTTCCTGAAATAGCCTGTGGAAATTATTTGCATTTCATCAATATCGGCATCCAGCAGCTCCTGCCATCGATGACTGGGTACGACTTTCGATCGGGTCACCTTTGCATCATGAAGCAGTACGATCTTGGCTGTGGTAGAACCCACATCAAGTCCTATCAAGTTGATACCTCCAGCATCTCTGAAAAAGCTTCAAGCCTGAGTACTATTTGTTCCGGGGTCAGGCGTGGCAGGTCGCCCTGGACTGTAAGAACAGGATAATCCAGGTATTCCCTGAATATCTCGTCCTCTAATGTATGATGACAGGCAAACTGGGTGTAATGGATCACTCCATCTACGTTGCGCTTTTCCAGTTCCCTTTTGATAACTTTTATTCTGGTCTCAATAGGTCCTGAAAAGGAATAATCTTTATAACTTATGGCAAGGGATCTGAGATCCTCACCTCCCAATCTAATGAATTCGTATGGCAGTTCGTCATACACGATATGCAGTCCTAAACTCTCAGCTACTTCATGGAAATCAGGATAGATAGGGGGAACACCTATCAGTGCCACCCGGCTGGAATATTCTATGTTCGTTCTGGGCATACTATCCAGATACTTTTCAAAAGCAACAGGATCGCCTTGAAGATCGCTGAATGAAATTAGAGCGGAAAATACATCAGATGCCCGAACCTGGTCTTCTACTCTTAGTCTGTCCAGTGCCAGACCTTTCTGTTTCAAATCCCATACTTGTTTGAACATACCAGTTTCTTTTATGCCGCCTAAGAATTCGGTGAGATTAAGTAACTGGGATTCCAGATAATCAGGGTCTTTGTCAAAAGGATAAAAGAAATAATGTGTTGGCTTGCCGTTCATTGCCACTTTCTGCCCGTCTACTAATGCATTATGACAGTCACCACCTGCCACAACGACAAGTGAATCTATATCAATTCCACCATCCAAAATCAATTCCCGCCAGACAGCGGTCCATGCACATAGCTTACTGCGGGGACTTATACTTGAAGTGGGTACGATATTGTTCACATCGAATGGCCGCCAGTTGCATGCATATATTAATTCAGGAGGGATCAGGGCTGTGATACCAACAGTTTTTTTCATTGGATGACAAATATGCATGGAAGATAATATTTCTTTTGTACACAAATATTTAGCTATAGGACAATCTCAAACTAAAGCCAGATGTGAAAAATTCGCACTATTTAATGTTTTATTAAAATTACAGAAAAGAAAGTTAAGTGAGCATAGCAGCGATCCAGAGTTCCCAAGGGCTCTCGCACCTCAGTACAATAAAGAACGTGGGAAGGCTTATCTGCTGTGTTCGAGATGGGTACAGGAGTTACTCTTCCGCTATGGCCGCTATGCTCATATAATTGCGAAGTACAAACCTGAATATCGCCTGAAACAAGCCCCGAAGGACTTGCACTCTAGCAATCCTACTTTATAGATTAGCAGGAATGGCACGGACTATTAGTAGCCGCGGACTTAACACCTCGTTGCCTTGGTGCGTACATCCCGACTCTATCAACC
>Ga0307380_10008476_pt1 | contig 13179 bp, 8 predicted proteins | sample UN3MG_FD_202239 | JGI IMG/M metagenome (GOLD analysis project Ga0307380, IMG submission 202239) | Soil microbial communities from Risofladan, Vaasa, Finland - UN-3 | ecosystem: Environmental > Terrestrial > Soil > Coastal area > Acid sulfate soil | place: Finland: Risofladan, Vaasa | collected... | reverse complement strand
TAAGGAGCCAAAAAAACTTGAATACCCGAGTTGAGCACAAGATAGACTTCGATGATCGTATCAGAGTGCCAAACTGACCGTGACAAGATCCGTAATTTGTTGACATTTCCAAAATCCTTTAAGAAAACAAGTGAACTTTATCTTGACATTCCGAAACAGTTGTTGAATTTTTCGATATCCCGGCTGGATAGAATTCTGAAAGCGGTTTTTCCCAATTCTTCAAAGCGAAGAGCCCAGTCAAAGTCGATTAAGTACGGCTTGCCGGAATGTTCCTCGATTATTATGTTGCCGTATTTTATATCATTCCATATAAATCGAGCCTCGTGTATCTTGTTGATCTCGGCAAAGATAAGCTCGATGAATTGCGAGTCAACAACGTCACTCAAAACACGCCTGCATTCCCGGATGCGATTAAGCACCCTTTTTCTTCTGCCGGAACGTGTCAGCTCCGGATTTTCTTCTATGTCACGGTCTCGAACAACAGCGCCCCTTTTAGCCAGCTCCTCGCGGAGGACCGCGCCCGAGATGTAGGAAAAGGTCAGCGTCAAGTTGTCGAAATCAGCGTCCATTATCACGGGTATGTTGCAGCCGGCCATGCCGAGGTTATAATGAGCCTCTATCTCATTCACGAAGGACGACTTGCTGCCTTTGTAGTTCTTCTCTACGCCGACGTACCCATTCATGGCCACCATTCGCAGGCCGAATCGCTTTCGGCCGAGGAAATGCTCCTGCGAAACACTTGGCACATTTGAGATGCTCCCTACCTTCGACAGCAGCAAACCGTCCTGGTCTATCTGGCCGAGCTCCACTTTCTGCGACTTTTGTCGGCCGTCCTCAGTTGACCCGACTTTTGCCAAGTCTAATCCGAGACTCTCAACTCTGGTCTTGTATCCCTGTTCGGCCAGGCTCAGCAGCTTTTCTTTGTTCTGCCGCCAGTACTGTATTCTCTTGTCGGCTGAATAGTACTTGAGCGTTATTCTTCTGATCTGCGTGTACAGCCGAAGGCAAACCGGCAGCGCGATCATCACAAGCGGCAAGACCAGATGGACATAGCCGAGGGACAAGCACCGCCGAACCTTTGAGCGCGAGCGAGGATTTTCTGTTGTTTTATCGCACATCGAAGTCTGAGAGATTCACACACCAGTTCTTTATGTCGAAGACGGAGTTATCCACGGAACCGGGAATCAGTATCTTACCGGTCATTCTTATTTTGCGGGGTTTCCTTGAATCAGGAACCTTCCAGAGACCTGCGGGTTTTGAGGGCAGCTTACCCACATACATAATGATATCCGCTGCGCCCGAAGCCGCCTCGAAGGCATGCTTGACGGCTTTCGCCAGAAAAGCAGGCGTCAGCGGGGCAACGTCAATAAGGTACAGCGTCCTGATTCCGCCTTCTTCCTCGTAGATCTTGTAGATGCATTCCGCCCCTTCTCCAAGTTGGATTCTGTTGTAGCTCGCATCATAGCGATGCCGCTCGAATTGCGCGTCCGTGACCTTGGCAATGTTGGATCGCAACTGGGAAGCTCTCGGAATGCGAGAAAATCTGAGTGCGTACTTGCACAAGCTTCGCGAGAGGCCGTTAAGCCGTCTGAGCTTGGGAACAACGGCCCCAATATTCAGAGGCAGGACATAATAGTCCAGTTCGCCGATGTCTTCATATCGAAGGAATCTCTTTTGGATGGGGTAAAATGGCTCGTTTGGAAAGCCGAAGATAAACGGAACGCCATCCTGGATAAGCCCTTGATGCACCAGATTCGCCATTTTCAGCATGTGGCCTCCGCCCCGGTGCTTCGGGGCGATCATCGTATCGACGGAAAGAGAGAATATCCGTTCTACCTCAAAGAACTTGTATCGCCCCGGAATGGCGCTAAACGCACCTACGATGGTTTCCTCGTGCAGCATTAGGCCGTGATAGGAATAACCCATGGGTGTATAGGAAAATTTACGGTCGAAGGTATCCATCGTCATGTTCTTGTTGAAAACGCGAAGGAACAGACTGCACATCTGTTCTCGCTCGGACTCCAGAAGCTGGTTTGTCGTCTTGAAGACAACCTGCGTCGCAGCATCGCGCGCCGGGCAAGGCGCACGCCCGGCACCTTGTATCGATACGCTGCGTGACCCTGCGGAGTCATGTTCGAGTCGCACATGATGCGATTTAGCGTGAATGGGCATGAAATACTCTCAAAGTTGGCGGACGGGTACCCGGCAATCGTTGCCGGACGGCAGGGGACTGATCTGTTCGGCCGGTTCAAGGTGACCGTTCAAGACACTCAAGTACAACTCCTCCATTTGTTCACTGATCGCCCCCCACGAATAATGCTGCCTGATACGCTCTTTGGCCCCGGCATTCACAGCGGCAACTTCCTCCGGGTGGTCGAGCAGCCGCCGCAGGCAGCGCTCGAGGTCGTCCACATTTCCGCTTTTGAAGTGGATTCCTGCATCGGCGATGGCTTCGAGGTTCTCGGGGATGTCGCTGACCAGGCAACAATGACCATAGCTCATGGCTTCGAGGATGCTCAGGGACAAACCTTCCACCTCGGAAGGCTGTGCATACAGGTAACAGTGGCTGAAGAGCTCTTCGATAAGACGCCCCTCGACGAAACCCGGAAACAGGATACGCGGATCGCCCTGGGCCAATTCAAGGAGCCTCCGTTTATAGTCTGCGGTCCCCTGGGCGTCGCCGGCCACTACAAGCTTCAGGCCCGTCTTCAGGCGCCGGAACGCTGAAACCAGATAGTGCGCGCCCTTTTCGGGAACGAGGCGACAGGCGAAGAGAATGTAGGCGTTTGGCTCAAGACCCAGCCGGTATATTTCGCGCGGTTCGGTCTTGGGTTTGACATCGGCCGCGGTGGGGATGTACTGCATGTGAATTCCCCGATGCGTTCGGTAGAAATCGCATTGGGTCTGGGAAACGGCCGTACAGACGTGCGATTGGGATAAGGCCAGCTTCTCCAGAATCTTCACGACCGAAGACCCGACAGCGCCCCAGCGTTTGCGTTTCCACTCCAGACTATGCAACTGAAGCACACATTTGGACCCTCGCAGCCTGGGCAGCCACGCAAACGCCCCCGGGGCAAAGCTATGGAAGTGTACAATGTCGTATTTCTTCTTCCAGATTGACTTGGCCGCCGCCGCTGCGGAAGCAGACAGCTTCTGCATGCACGGCCTGGCAAAGGACGGAACGCTGATGATACGCATTCCCAAATGGCGGTCGGGCACGTCACCGTAGTGGCGCGTCGTATATACCGTGACGTCATGTCCCCGTTGCACCAGGCGTGAGCCCAGTTCCGATGTGTACTTCTCGATGCCCCCTCCCCGCAGGATATTCTTTACGGCCAAAAACGCTATTTTCATGGCTCTCCTTTTGATTTCTTCTGAGGATTTATTTCAGTAGGGCAGTTCCTAAGATGCGGCAATCTCCATCAGCCCCAGAGGGTGCCAGCCTTCGCTATCCATGCCCTTATTGGCGAGTCTTATGGTTGGTCGATCACTGCCCGGCTCCAGAAGCCCGATCGAGACCGCGTAGTTGCCTGTTCCCAGCACAGCCGGCAACGCCATGTTCTCATCAATCTGATGCCTGCCCGGCAGCCACTCGGAAACCTTTGCTTGCGCCTTCAGGACCAGCGTCCGACTACCGCCGGTCAGCTTCACGGCTAAGACACAATCCTTGTAAATCGGTGCGACACCCGCATTCTCGATTACAACGGCAATCGGCAGATATCGCTGTTTTGCAGACTGGGTTCTTGGCAGAACAACGCGACGTAAAACAAAACGGTATCCGCATTTCTTCAGGAAACGCTCAATCGAGGGAACCTGATGCGTATAGATGGATCGTGACTTGGCATTAAAAGCCGAGCCGTGCCATTCCAGGGCTTTGTTCCACATGTTGTCATAGCCGCCGCCTTTTTCCGGGACGGTCTTATCGAGGTCCTGCATGGATCCCGGCGGCTCAAAAGCGACGGGGCCTTTCTTCCATGCGTCCCACGCGTTGGCGTCTCTGAGCTGTTGGGGATAGGCGTCGAACATGTGACACCAGGTGGGTGAAAAATAGCCGTAGTCCCCCAGTGAATCCGCCCGCCAGCCGGTCCCCTTACTGACGGCGTACCGCAGCCCCGGGACGTACCCGATCAACATCGACAAAGGCGTCCGGTCCCAGTACTTCAGATACATGTCGATAACTTTGACGGCGTTTTCCTCGCTGATCATCGGCAGCACCGGTTCGGTATGTGACATGTGCCACTCTCCCCAGAACCCAACGCTTCCAATCTCCATACGCACAATGTTCCGATGACCGTTGTATTTCTGTCCGAAAGCGCTGACAAGCTCCTGCTGCTTGGCGAGGAAGTAGGGGTCGTTATGTTCCGGAGCCCATCCCTTGCGATCGTATTTCTTGTACCAATAGCCCTTCGCCTTCTCCATGTACCATTTGGGCGTTCCCTCATAGGAATCGGCGGCGCTGGTTGGCATGAACCTCAAGGCCAGGTCCTGGTCCTTCTGCCTGGCCTTCTCGAGCAGCGAATCGATCAGCTCGAAGTTGTACCTGCCCTCCTGCGGCTCCAGCTTGCTCCAGTAGAAACGGAAGTACGCAATAGAACACTGCGGATAATTCTCGGCGCGTCTGTTCTGCTCGTCGCCGTTGAAGGAGTTAAACGTCTCGAACCCCATTCCCGGATTAGTCAGCACCTCATCGCTCGCCTCGGGTTCAATAATATGCTGCCCTTGCGGACCCGCCCACGTCGTATTCTGCATCCAGGGCTTCGCAATTGTGCTCAACAGGACAACCGAACCGATTTTGGCAAAGTCTCTGCGATTCACAGTTGTCTGGGGCACACCTGTTCGGTCCGTGCTTTCACTCAAAAGATGCCGATAGACTTTCATCAACTGCTCATAGTGCACTTCGGCGGAAAACTCACTTTCAACTTTGTCACGGGCCGCCCGCCCCATCTGCGAGCGAAGGGATTCGTCCAGCCAGAGGGTTCGCATACATGCGGCCAACTCCTCGGCGCTTCCATGTGCAAATTGAAGGCCCGTTCGGCCGTGCTCGACCATTTCGGCGATGCCGCCTATGCGAGACCCGATGACGGGCTTCCCGCACGCATAAGCTTCCAGAATAGTCATCGGGGCATTCTCGTAGCATTGCGAAGGCAGCACCAGAAACGCCGCGTTCTCATAGAGTCGCTTAAGGTCAGCTCCGGATTTGTAGCCCTCAAAAGTCACATGGGTTATTCCATTGTTCTTGACGAAGTTCTGTAATTCGGTCTTGAGCGGGCCATCGCCGGCAAGGCGAACCGGGACATCCAGGCCCTTGACGGCGGCCAGGAGTGTGGGAATCCCTTTTTCCTCGGACAGTCGCCCGACGAACAGGGCATACTGGCCGTTCTCATAGTGTGGTGCCTGCCCGCAGGCGTCTGCAAAATTGGGAATGTGAAGCAATCGGTTCCGAGGGATTCCGTGCTCGGCGTGTTTTCGCAGCGAAAACATACTGGGACAAATAAAGTGACGAACTGTGTCGTATTTGTGCAGCCACCGGTTCAGATACGACTCGACACAATAGACGCCGGAAGCTGCCAGGCTCTCCTTGTGGCAGGTGTTCAGCAAACAGTGGATGAATCGGCCGCCTTTGCAGTCCTCGCATACGGCGCCCCGCTTGAGCATCAGGTACGAAGGGCAGATGAGCTTGTAATCGTGAAGAGTCATGACCACAGGAATACGCTTTTTCCGGGCGACATCCAGGATCGACGTCGTCAGGCCGCCGTATATGTTGTGCGCGTGCACGATATCGGGTTTGGCGGCTTCCAGAAAACGGCGAAAACATCGAGCGGCCTGACGATCGTACATGATGCTCATGGCCATCGGGATTTTGGCTGCCCCGCGAGTCTCTCGCCAGTCTTTGAATGGCGGGAAGTAATCCGAGTACGGCGAATGCTCATTGCGCGGATGAGCCTGCGCGAACACGGCAACTTGGTGGCCATGCGACTCCAGAAGCCTTTTTTCCTCGAAGAGGACACGCTCGGCCCCGCCTCTGAGATAGTAGTAGTTGCTTGCGATGGCAATGCGCATCATGATTCCCTTACTGTGCTGACACCGCCGGGTGCTCTTGGGTTTTGGTCTGAGCGCTGGCCAGGAAGAATGCGAAAATGCACATGAACAGCAGGTTGTCCATGTTGTTCTCGGTGAAACAGTAGATTGCAAAGGCGACGATGCAATAGCGGTATCGAGGGTCGATTCGACGAAACACGATCAGAAAGAAGATTAGGCTCAGCGCCAGCCCGAGAATCCCCTGTTCCATAAGCACCCTCAAATAGTCGTTGTGCGGCACCTTGTACAACAGTAAGCTCGACGCGCCGACCCCGTAACCGCAGAGCCACTGAAACATATTCGCACGTGCGATGACGTCGATGCACGCGCGCCAATGCGAGATGCGCCAAATCCCGGAACAGTCACTGGTGCCGTATACATCCGACAGCCTCCCGTAATCCAGCTCATGGCCTGAAGCGGCCAGAGGAAATTCCTGCCAAACCAATGAAAGCTGGGTGACCATCCTCTTCGCCAGAGGAACATCCATGTATAGCCGGGCCGGCAGCAGGCATCCCAGGACGATCAGAGCGATGGCCATCAGGACCACGATGAACTTGCTTTGAGACTTGCCAACCGACCTCAAGAACACGAGACACTTGAAAAGCATCGCGCCAAAGTAGGCCAGGAGGGCTCCGCTTGTGCCCGAGAGGATCAAGAACAGGATAATCACTGCATGAAAAAACGCCTTCTTTGCTCTGCCGTCCTTCTGCTCATCAATCAGGAACAAGAGCGTCATCATCGTCAGGCTGAGATTGTTTGCGTTCACGAAGAAACCCGACATTCGCCTGACATCATCCACTTCGCCGACGTCAGGTACGATGAGCGACACGACACCCATGAACAGCAGGGCCAGAACAAAGACCGTGCGAAATGGCGTCGAGTAGATTGGGCGCAGCTCCATGCTGAAGATGAGAATATACAGGATGCAGACGACGGCGTGCTTTAGGAGGTTTTGAAATACGGTATGCGTTGGGTCGCGCAGCGTTGTGAATATCGCCAGCAGCAGAATGCACAGCACCAGCTCAACGGTCTTATCGACGCGCACGGCCATGGTGCTCCTGCACCAGGCGATACAAACGCACAGAAATACTAACATGCCGCCGACGGCAAGCAAGCCTCGTATGTCCAGAAGGTGCGCGGCGATTGAAATCACGCTATACAAAAGAAATCCAAGGCCGGGCAGTCTCCATCCGAGCACCGTTGGCGGTTGCATCAAAGCGGTCGACGCATAGGATCGGTGAATGATCATAGGCAAGAATTTAGAATACAGAATTTAGAATGTAGAATAGCCAAGCGTCGGATGAGGCGACCGCTACTTACGCATTACACACGACGCACAATCCTGCAAACGCCTTGCCGGAGCTGACGAATGCCGCGCCCGGCGAAGCACCAGGGTCTTGAGCAGTCTTTCACGTTCCCGCGGCGTCAGGCTGAAACGCCACGCACTTATACCGGTGAGCCCCGCGGAAACCAGAGCAACCATCGCGACACTGAACCACGATGCAGGCGAATGAAAATACTTCCAACTGCAGATAACAATTATGGCCGGCATACACCCCAGCAGGGCGGGCCACCAGATTCTGACGGCGCTCTCCCGCATCGATATTCTCATCTTCGCGTTGAAGTAAATCGGCAGGATAATGCCGGAAATGAGCACCATCGGCACGCAGTTTGCCCACGCTATTGCGAGCAGCCCCAAGTGGAATACTTTTACACAGACAACGGATGCCGAGACCGAAAGCAGCCCCATCAGTACCGTCAAAAGGCCGAATATTCGGTGGTCCCCCTTGCCAACCAGCACCAGGAAGTTGCTGTACTGCGCTAATCTCAGACCGTGTCCCACCGTCAGAACAGCCAGAATGACGCCCATACTGTTGACCACGTTTGGATCCTGGAATTTCTCGCCGACCCATACATATAAGAACTCCTTGCCCATCACAACGAAGAAGCAGGCCGCCGGGACAATCAACAGCAAGCTGTATTTTTGCATGAGAAGGGATATCTCGCGTACGTGCGAGTGCTCTTGCCTGGCGTCCAGATCGCTTACAGCGGGCTTGATTGCTGTTGTGAAAGCGCGCAGCACCTGCGACAGCAAGAGGATGCCGGCTGCGGCAACAGCAAACTGGCTGACCTCTGCGGTGCCGATGAAGATGGCAATAACCGGTTCTGCGGCCTTCAGAATCAGAAGTCCTCCCATCGTATATAGACACGTATTGACTCCGTAGGCCAGCATTTCTCTGAGGAGTTTGAAGTCAATGCTCTTGAGAGTGATGGAAACATTCGGCAAGAGCTTTCGGGCAAAGATGAACTGCACGATTTTCAAGAGAACTTCACTGCCGCCGAATACAAGGCCAAGAGTGAGCAGGCCATAGCCTTGCTGCAGCAGGACGACCACGAGGATGGTCCGCAGCAGGAGCATCAGAAGCTCGGTGATGTTCAGGACGTCATATCTCTGGAGTCCGCATAGCAGGGCAGCCGACACTTGCAGGGGCATGGCCAGGGCAAACGAAAATCCCACGACCAAAGCAAGCACGCCGGCAGAGCCGGCCATGTCGGGCGCAATTGCAAACCATGCGCCAATATTATCGTACAGCAGCAGCGTCAACAGACCAAGGACAACCGCCAGCGCCGCGAAGAAAAAGAGAGAGGTGCTGACTACGCGCTGGATGGCATTGTCATCGCCCCTGGCCAGATTCATGGGGATGTATCTGTCGATGGAGCTATTCATCCCCATGTCCAGCAATCGCCGATATTGAAAGACGGAGCCAATCAGCACCCATACGCCATATCTGATCTCGCCGAGCTGTGCCAGAAAGAAGCGTATCAGGAAGAAGGCAATCGCGGCGCTGCTGACCAGGGTTACACAATTGAAGATCGTATTGTGGACCAATCGCTTCGGGGTTGTGATGTGCTGTTCACTCATTCGTATAGCTTTGTCCGAGTTGCGGCCGCCGAATTCGGAGCTCTGAAGTATAGAGGCGCCCGGTCGCCTCCGGCACCCTGTGCCCCCCGTCGGTCCGGAGGGAGACTGACAATGTCGTGCTCCTCGATGAGGCGTGTAAAGAGAGCTACTTTTCTGCCTGCGGATTCGAGAGAGCCGTTCCTGTAGAGCTCGATCTTCAAGTAAAGCGATGAGCCGGATCGGCGGTCGCGAACGGGCACATGGACCTGCAAGAGTCCCCCGGGATTAGGGTCAGGAATCTGGCTATTGTGGCGCCAGGTTAATGCACGCGCGGTTCCGTCACGATTGACCAGAGGCAAATCGACCGTCCAAAACTCCATTTTGTCCGCGGCTGTGGAAATGGCCTGCCACCACTGGTCAAACGTCCCCGCTCGGCGAAAATACAGGTCTGCTTCCTCAAAGCTCTTTCGCTCCTCATGCTCTCGGTGGATTATCGTGTGCCGTTTTTGAAAGGCTGCGACGATGTGCCCCGGTCGGATGGACCCCACGACGCGGAATACCAGAAGCAGCAAAAGCAGGATGCAGACAAGCAGGATTAGGGCGTGGCCCGGACGCACAACCATCATGAGCATGCCCAGGCCGGTAGCCGGGAGCGTCACCGCGTAGATTGTGACGACAGCCTGACGCTGCGTAAGACCCAAGTCAATCAATCTGTGGTGGAAATGGCCGCGATCGGCGGAGAATATCGACCGTCGCTCCAGAAAACGGCGCAGCATGGAAAACAAAGTATCGAAGATCGGGATCCCCAACGCCAGAGCCGGCAGCGCAAGACCGACCAGCGCAGAAGATCTTGCCGAGCAGTACACGCCGACCGAGGCAATCGTGAAGCCCAGGAACATGCTGCCACAATCGCCCATGAAAATCCTTGCTGGATTGAAGTTGAACACCAGAAAACCGGTGACGCCGCCGAGCAGGGCGAGCATGAGTACAACCGCCGCAATATTTCCCGCGGAAGCGGCAAATACGGCCATCGCCCCACAGGCTACGGCGCAAATCCCCGCAGCAAGACCATCCAGACCGTCGCTCAGATTCACGGCATTGGTGAGCCCGACGATCCAGAGGATCGTCAGCGGCCAGGAAAACCAGCCAAAGTTCAGCGTCAGAGACTCGGTAACGACGACTGATTGAATGCGCATACCGCCAATACAAACCAGGAGGGCGGCGGCGATTTGCGCGGCGAACTTGGTCTGTGCCCGCAGGCCCCTGGTCTTAACGTCGTCGATCAAGCCGACGGCAAACATGAAGCCGGCGGCTACCAACAGGATGCGCAGTTGTGTGAGCACAGGCGGGCCGACCGTGCCCAGAAGGTTAGAGAACCACAACGCAGCAAAGCTCGCGGTGATCACAGATAGAAAAATAGCCACCCCGCCGATGTGCGAGATGGGTTGCGTGTGCATGTGCCGCGCGCCTGGAATGCGGACGATGCCCAGTCGGCGAGCCACTCGGATCACGACCGGAGTTATAGCCAGTGCCAGCGAGAGAGAGCCCAAGTACACTAACACGTAAATGCCCATAACGACGTCAACCTTAAATGTTCATTAGTCCAAAGGCTCCAAAAGGTCTGCATCAATTTCGACAAGAGCACCTTGCTTCATAATAGTCACCTCAATGACCATGCGGGCTTTGGCACATTTTCTTTCGACTACCACACCTTCAGTATCTCTCATCGGACCGGAAATGATCCTGCAGCGATCACCCACGGCCAAGCCGGGATAGCTGGCAACCACCGCCTTATTCAAGAGAGCGACTTCGATATTTGCCAGATCTTCTACCAGGCGCTCCTGGTCCACGACGTCCACCGTATGGCACAAACGATTAGTCCTCATGGCCATATACCGGTCTTGTTCGGTGCCGCAGAAAAAGACGTATGAGGTAAACAGCGGCAGCATGACGCGGCGACGGCGCCCCCCCGAAAAGATAGTCTTTTCATACATAGGCAGGAAATAGCCTATGCCGTGGCTGCACAGATCGTGAGCGAAAGCCTTCTCGAATCGCGGGCGGGTGTACGCGAGCCACCACGTGCCGTGAAGTTCAGTCAGGGATTCGACCCCGGGCGCCAAAATCGATGGATTTTCGGATAGACCGAGCATGTACTCTCCTCGCGCGCACTCTGTTCTCGTCGGTGCACCCGACGAAAATCTCTATATCGCTTGCCCTTGTCGTTCGGACCTAACAAGACCGAAGACAATGGGCTTCTTTTTGAACTCGGACGCAGTACCGGAAATTATCCAGCTCCTGCTTCCAACAGACACGACCAATGCGAGGCAAATTTGTCTTCGCCATTACGCATCGAACGCCTACGCAGACTTGGCCTTGCCCGACTGAAGGCATCAACTTTTTCGTTGGTTTTTGAAAAATAGGCTCACGTGCCGTCATAACTGGCTACTGCCGGTTGACTTACGACAGTCCTTTTTTCGGACAAAGTGATCTCTGCAATCCTTTGTAATCCCGAATTGTCCGAACATACAAGGCGCCTGGCGTCTTTTGCTACACCCACAGTCTTTCCGGGAGTGGCTCCTCTATTGTTTTCGCGCAGCCTGGAGCCGTTGGTTCGCTTGTAATAGCCGTTCCCGTGATAACAACCGTAGTGCCCATTGTTTGGCGCATCGTTCACAACGACACCGAAAACGTGTGCGCCGACTCGAACCAGGGCGTCCCGGGCCTGTTGACTGGCCCTGCGGGTCGATTTTTCCGCCCTCAGTACCAGCAGGGTGATCTGACAAATTGAGGCCAAAATCTGCGCATCGGTCACGGGCAGCACGGGAGGGGAATCGACGATGATTCGGTCGTACTGCTTCGTCAGAAGCTTTACGAGCTTCTCAAAACCTGCACTCTGGAGTGTCTCGGACGGATTGTGCACATCCGGTCCGCACGTCAGGAGATCCAAACCGGGAATGCGAGTTGACTTGATGGCCCCTTCGGGGCTTTCATGTCCGGCCAGCACACTGCTTAGTCCTTTATCGTGGTGGTTCAGCCCGAAAATCTTATGTTGCATGGGCCGGCGAAAGTCTGCTTCGAGCACAAGGGTCTTCTGCCCGGCCTGGGCCATGGCGATAGCCAGGTTGCTGACCACGGTCGTCTTGCCGTCTCCTGCCTCGGGTGAGGTTACCAGGATGGTCCTTCCCTTTGCTTTGGAGATCCCGAAGAATACCGCCGTACGCATTGTACGATAGCTTTCGGCCCACGCGGACTGCGAATCCAGCTCCACTTTCTGTCCCCGGGCAGCCGCACTTTCTCTTCGTGTCGCCGAAGGAACCGAGCCCACAATCGGCACACCGAGAACAGCGGCGATTTCTTCCACTGAGTGGAGCCGCTGGTCCATCCAATCGCGAACCAGGGCCAAGGCCCCGGCGAGAACCAAACCTGCCAGAAGGGCGATCGCTATGCACCGGGCTTTCGCAGGTATTGATGGCTTATCGGCCGCGACAGCGATTTCGAGCACATTGATGTTCGGGCCGCCCACATCCTCGGTAATGTCGATTTCTTTTATTCGATCATCGAGAATATCGCAGAGCTTCTTGGTTTGCTCCCAGTCTGATTCCAACATCCGGTATTCCGCAAGCTGCCGGTTCAGCTTCAGGGCTTCCTGTCGCTGCGCTTCAAAGTAGGCCGCGATTTGTTGTTCTTTCTCTTTGGCGGCCTCATATTGCTGCTGGGCCGCGGCGAGTTGTGCCTCGGCGAATCTTGTGTACAAAAGTTGAAGTCGATTCTGCACCTGGTTGACCTTTTGTCGAAGGGCGGCGACAGCCGCGTCATCCGGGATTGCTGTCTGGCGCTGATCGCTCAGTTGCAGTTCCAATTGCTCGGACTCGTTTTCGAGCCGGGCCCATTCGATTTCGGCTGGGAGATAACTGCTCTGAGCCCGTTGCCCGTGCACAAAGCGCTTGAGCAAGATCGGCTCGCCCATCATGGCTTTGATGTTCTCGAAGGCAAATTTAGCTTGAACTGCTTGAATCTGGGCCTGAGTCATTTCCGCGGACAGACTCTCCAGCTTGTCCAGGATGACGTTGCCGTTTCGATTCTCAAAGGCCAGGGCGATGTTCTCACTCTTGAAATCCATCATGGCCTTGAGTTTCTGGTCGAGTTCCGTGTCCTGCCGGCGTTTTTCATTTTGCAGTATATTCAGGATCTCTCCGGCC
>Ga0307380_10008469_pt1 | contig 13185 bp, 9 predicted proteins | sample UN3MG_FD_202239 | JGI IMG/M metagenome (GOLD analysis project Ga0307380, IMG submission 202239) | Soil microbial communities from Risofladan, Vaasa, Finland - UN-3 | ecosystem: Environmental > Terrestrial > Soil > Coastal area > Acid sulfate soil | place: Finland: Risofladan, Vaasa | collected... | reverse complement strand
ATTCCCCCCCTCACGGCCAACATCGTTTTGGATCCCTTCAAGAGTACCAACGGCGGCGGCATCCTCCTGGAGAACTACGCCGAAGGTTCCTTGGTTGACGTGGCCTTTGACAACTGCAACGCTTTGACCATAGGAGTCGATGCGGTCGATCCTACCATTGCCACTTATCTGGGCTCGGGCGGCGCGGTGTACATGGGCTCGGCAACCGCGAATATCCTCAATTGTTCCTTTGCGAACAACAACGCCTCCTCAGATGGCGGGGCGATCAGTGCGTCCAATTCGGACTTGGAGAATTTGGATCTGTCGATTGAGAGCTCCACCTTCATCAACAATCGCGCCCGTGACGACGGCAGTGCTATTTACGTAGTCCGAAGGAACTTGAGCGTCATCAACAGTGTTGGTGACGGCAACAAGGGGGGGCTGGATCCGGCTGTTATGGCCGACAACGTCAGCGGCGATCCCGATGGCGGATTCCTCTATATTACCGGCGCGGACAAGGTCGCCGGCACGAGCTATACGGAAGACACGCCGCCGCTGGAAATGACCAACTACGGGGGGGTGGTTACTCTCAGCGGCTGCACCATCACCAATGGCGAAGCGCGGCGCGGCGGCGGCATCTGCTCCAACAGCGCCGCCCAGCTTAACGTTGCAGACACTTCATTCGCCAACTGCAACGCGATATATGACGGCGACGGCGGCACCATTTTCGCGAACTCGCCGTCCCCGTTCAATCCTGCAGCCTTTGACCCTAACGACCCGAATTCATCACCGGTGGGCGATCCCGGCGTGTACCTCGACGGTGTAACCATTGACGGCAGCAGCTCCGCAGATGACGGCGGCGGCATCAACATCGACAATTGGGGCGTGACCTCGGATAACAATTATATCGAGGCCCCCAAGGTCGTGATTCGCAACAGCATCATCAGGAACTGCCGAGCCGGTAGCCCGGCGCCGGATGACGGCAACCGTGACGGCGGCGGCATCCGTCTTAATAACAGGTTAGATGTTGCCATTACCAACACCCTGGTCGAGAATTGTACGGCGGGCCGGAACGCTGCGGGTATCTATTTCGCCGGTATCGTCAGTGCTGCGTTGATTGACGGCTGCCGGATCTCAAATTGTCACAATGACGACATCAGCGGTGAAGGCGGTGACGGCGTTGCGCTAAATATGGAAGAGGATGACAATGTCAGTGTAGTGGTTTCCAATTGCATCTTTGATAACAACACCAATAGGCAAGATGACGCCGTCGTTCGTATTGATGCCGATACGCTTGTCGTCGCCAACTGCACCTTCGTCGGTAATAGAACAGCAGACCACGGAATACTGTATTTCAACACGGGTCGCGCTGATCCTCTGGTCGTCACCAATAAGGCCGTCAATAACCTGTTTGTGAACAATGATTCCTCGCCTGGAAGTGACAATATCCTTGATTGGAACAAGGACCAAAACAACAACATTACCCTGAACAATGGTTTCTTCGGCAGTATTCTGGATAATGATTCTCAAATCGAAGACACCGCTGATGCCGATCTGGGCTTTACTGGAAACTTCATCGCAGCGGCGGATCCGCTGGTTGACATGGCCGGCGGCGATTATCACTTGGCGCCAAGTTCGGAAGCCGTCGACAAAGGAATCGCTGAGGATGCGCCGGATCACGATTTCGACGGTAATGTGCGTCCGCAAGGCGCTGCGCATGACGTCGGCGCGTATGAATCACCCGGCCACTAATGCCAAGAGAGTTCCGCATTGGCAGCAGAATAAGGAGTGGCCGGTGGAACCGACCCGTGAAAAAAGCTATAAGCGACGGATCGCTCAACTGGAAGCCGAAAACGCGGCCTTGAAGAAGGAGGTTGCTGAGCTTTAAGCGCAGGTCGTCAAGCTTACCGAGCAAATCGCGAAACTCTCGAAGAACTCCTCCAAACCACCTTCCTCGGATATTGTCAAGCCGCCCAACTCGGGCCTCATTGGGCCGAACCTCGGGTAACTCTCCCAGATGTCGCCGTATCCGTGGAATCGCGGATCCCCCTGACGTGTCAAGGTCTCGGTGAGTCGATCGCGCAGATCATCTCGCACCTGCTTGAACCCGGCATCCGGTTGGCTTCAAAGCTTCCTGAGAGAAAAGTGATATTTTTGATGGTCACACCGTCGATCCCGTCCGAGTTGGGGCCGCAACCGATGGATTTACAGTTGATGAACTTGAGGCCATCCGATGTTCTACGCCCGTTACCGATTCGGCAGAAATACGTTGTTCTGCAGCGTAATCACCCTGCCCGGCGCACTCTGGTCATTACTTTAATGAATTTCAGCTTGGGGGCGGCGATTACGTTGTTGATGATTCACACGTCAACCGTTTGCCCGCGCCCAATGTAGATGCCGTCATCGAGGCTGTCAGGTAACCAGCACAAATACTCTGGGATGTTCCTTGTACGTCCCATATTTTGCAGGCATTTGTTTAGCACCGGAAACGCCTTTTTTTGATATGAAAAACGAGGCTTCTTGGGAACTGGAACCGCCTTTTCGGGGCCAAGAACGCCCATCGACCCGCTAAACAGATACTTCTGCAGAAGGCTTCTTGACCACCCTGTTTCATATATGTAAAATACAATCATCAAGCTGGACAACAAATTATGATCACAGAAATGGTTTCCGGCCTAATCCGCATCTGGAAGTCTATTGAACACGTAATTGGAGGAATAAAACATGTTAAGATTAAGGAAATTATCATGGGCTGTCTTTCTATTGGCAGTCGTTTGCTTCACAACTGCGCAGGCGGCAAATATTCAATGGAGCGGTGCGAATGCGGATGCAAACGGTGTGGGTTACTGGGACAGCCCGGGTAACTGGGCAGGAGATACCGAGCCCACCATAGATGATGGGGCCTGGATTTATCTGGCCGGCGCCACAGTAGTCGTGGACGATTTCTTACCTAACGAGAAGGTGTGTGATAATGTTCGAGTAGGATGGGGTGAAACTCACCACGACATTACGTTGCTGGTGACAGGAGGGACGTTTCGCTGCCGGAGCCAATTAAACGTTGGGCTGCGGGGTGCAAAGAACTGTACGCTCCAAGTGGACGGCGGACACGTAATTGCCGAGGGTAGGGTGCGCTCGGCACGCGACTTAAGTGCGACTGCCTCGTTTATAATCAACAGTGGAATCGTGGATGTGGCAAGTTCTATGGCCCTGAGCGAACTGTCCTCATCCGGTGGGGTCACCTTGGTCATGAGCGGCGGAGTGCTTAACGTAGATGCCCTTGAAACAGGACAGGGGGCTCCGGTAACAATCGAGCTGAACGGAGGGACGATTAATGCCGGGTCATTTGCTATGAGCACGGGTGCAACCATGGACATCAAGGATGGCAAGATTGTGGTAAATGGGGACTTCACAGACCAATTTGCCCAATGGTTCAACCTGGGTCGTATAACCGGGTTCGGTGTTCCAGCCGAACGCGGCTCAGTGAAAGTGTCCTATGACCCCGATCAGAACAAGACCACCGTTACGGCGGACATCAGCCAGTCGGACCTCAATAAGGCCTGGAAGCCCTCTCCTTTTGGTGGGGGTGCGCCGCTTGACACGGTGCTGACGTGGATGCCCGGCGATGCTACGGCGGCCGCGCAGGGACATGACGTGTATCTCGGTACAGATGCGGATGCGGTTGAGAACGACACCACAGAGAACACGCTGGGCACCTATCAGGGACGGCAGAGCGGGCTGACATACGCAATCCCGCTTGAGCCGGTGCTCGGTGAGACCTATTACTGGCGTATCGACCAGATCGATAAGACCACGGGCGAAATTCACAAAGGAAGTCTCTGGTTTTTTACGATGCAGACCAATATGCTGGTGGAAGGTTTTGACACCTACGCAAGCTGGTGGGAGAACCGAGCGGATCTCTTAGAGACCTGGAAGGAGTCGGGCAGCGCTGCGGCTTACATCGTTGATGATGCAGCCGTTGACGTCAACTCTATGGAAGTCTCTTGTCACGCTCAGTATGGCGACGGCGACGCCATCATGACCCTGCCCCTGGAGGCGGATTGGGCCCGTTACGGCATCAGAGCACTGAACTTCATGTTCAAAGGGGATCCGAACCTCAGCAAACTCGATGTGACGCTGAGCGATGGTACCAACGAGGCCAAGGTGACAGTGACCGATCCGGATATCCTTCTGACAGATGCCTGGCGTGGGGTTGATATTGATCTGGCACAGTTTACCGGCGTGGATCTGAGCCACGTCAGACAATTGACGCTGGGCGTTTCATACACGGGAACCGCCCTGGTAAATTACGATCTGATCCGCGTGTATCCGCAGCGTTGTATGGCTCAGTTCGGGCCAACGGGGGACCTGAACGGTGATTGTATTGTGGATGCCCTGGACCTGGAGGTACTCATGGAAGATTGGCTTGAGTCGGGCTATGAAGTGACAGCGGTCGAGCCTGGCGAGGCAGCGGCCATCCATTACGACCTGGATCAAACCTCCGGGACGACTGTGACCGATAAGGCGGGGCTGTGCGATGCGACTCTAACCGGAACGGAACAATGGGACCCCGCCGGCGGAGTGGATGGCAGTGCTTGCCTGAAGTTCGATGGACAACTCTACATGGATTTGAACAATGAGTTAGTCGCATTTGCCAATATCGACAAGCAGTTCAGCTTTTGTTTATGGGTCAATGGCGATCCCGATTCGCAACCTCCCTTTGAGGCCCAACGGGTGATGCACGCATTCATGCTCGCCGGATATGGAATTCAGTTTCAATGCCCAAATACAAGCGGATACGTGAACTTCGCTGCCGGAATATCCCCTCCCGATACGACAATTTGGACAGGAGCCACGCCTGATGATTGGGAAGGCGAGTGGAATCATTATGCCCTGGTCAAGGACGCCGACTTGGGGATTCAACGTATCTATCGCAACGGAGAACTTGTAGCAGAAAGCGACAATGCCTTCAAGGGCATCGGCGTCGTGAAGTCTATGACCTTTGGCGGCAATCAAGGCGATGCAACGCCCGCCCGCGGTTGGGAATATCACGGCAAGCTGGACGATATTCGGATATATGGTGTTACTTTGTCACAGGCAGAGATACTGAGCCTCGTGGGCAAAGAAACCTTAAAACAAGGTGTTTACTCGTCAGCCGATCTCAATGGCGATGATATCGTGGATCAAGCTGACCGCGACATCCTGGAAGCCAACGTGGGCACAGAGCAACTTTGGCCTTTGCCATAGACAGGGCCTCCTGCGCTCGTCAAGGGGGCATCGGACCGCCTCCATAGGCCAGAAGGACCGCTTTGACGAGCCGTGAGACTGCGGTATGGAAGACGTCGAGGTTCTCTGCCATGGTGCCCTTCCCGAGCCTCAGCGAGTGAGAGGGAGGCCAATTCGAGAGGCATTATAGCCTCAGATGGGGGCAGAATGCCGGCCAGAGGTGGTCCCATTGGTGCTTGACAGGCACATGCGGAGCTGATGGAGAAATTTTAGAACTCCTTAACGCTTGGTGAGATTACGAAACATGTTCGGCAACTGTAGTTCAAAATCCGGTTCAGAGGCCGGCTTATACATTCATGTTCCTTTTTGCCGGACCAAGTGCCGCTACTGCGGCTTCTACTCCGAGCCGATTGTCGAACACGATGCAGGCGCCGTCGTCTGTGCGATGATTGCCGAGATGAAGCGGCATGAGCTGGGCGAGGGCATAAGCACCATCTACATCGGCGGAGGAAGCCCGAGTTCCCTCCCGCCGGAACATCTGTTTCGGCTGGTCCACCACGCGGCGCAGCAATGCCCGGCGGCGGCGGAGTTTACCGTCGAGATCAATCCAGGCCAGGCGGATAGGGACCTGCTCCGCGGGCTGCGAAGAGCAGGCGTCAATCGGCTTTCCATCGGAGCACAGTCTTTTATTCAGCGGGAGCTGGATTTTCTGGGCAGAGGCTACGCCGTCGATTGCATAGGCCGGGCGGTCCAAGAAGCCAGGACGGCCGGCTTTGACAATATCAGTCTGGATTTGATTTTCGCCCTGCCCGGCTCTTGTCTGGACTCATGGAAGCACAATCTCCGGACGGCCATCGCACTGGCGCCCGACCATATAAGCGCTTACAGCCTCACTTATGAAGACGGAACCCCCCTGGCAAAGGACCTGGCGGCCGGGCTGATTAGACCCGTCGATGAGGATATCGACCGGGCAATGTACGAACTGACCATTGACGATCTCGCACGGGCGGGCCTGGACCAGTACGAAATATCGAATTTTGCGAAGCATGGTTCTGAGTGCAGGCATAATCTTAACGGCTGGGCAAACGGCAGTTATGCCGGCATTGGGCCCGGAGCAACTTCGTATCTGAAGGGCACAAGGAGTGCGAATTTTGCGGACATTGATGGGTATGTCCGGGCGATCACAAGCGGCGCAAGCGTGGTTGAGTCGAGTGAAACGCTCGCCGGGCGCGAGCGGGCCTGTGAGACGGCCGTCCTGAATCTGCGTCGCCGGTACGGGATCGATTTGGCCGAATTCAAGAGCCGGACCGGTTTTGACCCGATGCAACTGTTCGCAGAGCCGATTCGGACGTATCAGGAACGGGGGTTGATTGAGAAAGACGGCGGGCGGATTTTCCTCACGCGCCAGGCGCTTGGAATTGCTGATTCGATTCTGTGCGACTTTGCACTCGTTTAGCACAAGTTGCCTTCGGCCGCCAAAAACGCTATAATACCTGTTTTCCGTATTTAAGTGAACTGGACTCCAAACTACAGATGAGCACCGAACACATAAGAAATTTCTCTATCATAGCGCATATCGACCACGGCAAGAGCACGCTGGCCGACCGGATACTGGATCTTACCGGCAGGGTCAATGCGCGCGACAAGAAGGACCAGATCCTCGACGACATGGATCTTGAACGCGAGCGAGGCATTACCATAAAAGCTTCCGCGGTTACCCTCGACTACGAGCACGAAGGAAAAAGGTACATGTTAAACCTCATCGATACGCCTGGGCACGTGGATTTTCACTATGAGGTTTCGCGTGCTTTGGCGGCGTGTGAGGGGGCGCTTCTGGTGGTTGATGCGACGCAAGGCGTGGAGGCCCAGACGGTCGCCAACGCCCACCTGGCCATTGAAAGCGATGTAGAGCTGATCGGCGTAATCAACAAGATAGACCTGCCGGCGGCCCAGCCCGAGGCCACCTCGGAAGAAATTCAGCACGCCATAGGGATCCGCAAGAACGAGTGCTTTCACATCAGCGCCAAAACAGGCAAGGGGGTTCCGGAACTGTTGGAGGCAATCGTCACACTTCTTCCGCCCCCCGCAAACCGGGGCAATGAGCGGACCGCGGCGATGATTTTCGACAGCCACTGCGACGACTACCGCGGCGTAATATGCTATGTCCGGGTATTCGCGGGAAGACTCAGGCTCAGACGGAAGATTCGCTTCATGGGCAACGGCAGGACTCATATCATAACCGAACTGGGCAAGTTCACGCCCACGATGACACCGGTGGATGAGCTGAGTGCGGGCGAGGTGGGGTACGTGATTGCCAATATCCGCGAGCTGGCCGATGTGACCATTGGGGACACGATCACCGACGACGCCGAGCCTGCGGCCAAGGCCCTTGCAGGTTACAAGCCACCGGTACAGATGGTGTTTTCGGATTTTTACCCCGGCAACAATACCGATTACCCCAAACTTCGAGCAGCCTTCGAGAAGCTGGCGCCCAACGACGCGAGCTTTTCCTTCGCCGCCCATAATTCACCCGCCCTGGGCTTCGGCTTCCGGTGCGGGTTCCTGGGCCTGCTGCACATGGACATCATCCAGGAACGTCTCGAACGCGAGCATGGCATCGACGTCGTGCAGACGGCTCCAACGGTCAGCTATGAGGTCCTTACAAGAGACGGCAAGGTCATCAGGATCGATTCTCCCAGCGATTTGCCTGATATTACGAAAGTCGCCGAGCTGCGTGAGCCTTTTGTGCTGCTGGAGATCATCACCACCAGCGAATCAATTGGTGACGTGATGAAGCTGGCCGAGGCCCGGCGGTGCACTCTGCTCAAGACCGAGTACATCAGCGGCACGCGCGTCATGCTCGAATACAAAGCGCCGCTGGCCGAGATCGTGTATGATTTCTATAACGTGCTCAAAGGCATCAGCCACGGCTATGCAACGATGGACTACGAATTCATGGGCTTTGAGAAAAGCGACCTGGTGAAGATGGATATTCTGGTCAACACGGTCGCCGTCGGCGCCCTTTCCCTGATTGTTCATCGCAGCACGGCAGAGGCACGCGGACGAAGACTCATAACCCGGCTGCGCAAGGCCATCCCCCGCCATCAATTCGAGATTCCGCTCCAGGCCGCCATCGGAGGCAAGATCATCGCCCGAGAGACGATCAAGGCCTATCGCAAGGACGTGACCGCCAAGCTCTACGGCGGCGACGTCACGCGAAAAATGAAGCTGCTCAAGAAACAAAAAGAAGGCAAAAGCCGCATGAAGAGCATCGGCTCAGTCCAAATCCCCCAGGAAGCTTTCATGAGCATTCTGGATTCGGCGGATTCTGAATAACCATGGCGACAGGGAGTTGATGGGCGAGCGTACGTTTTGACGGCTTTGAGATGATTGTTCGCAGCAGATATTCAATTCCGAGCGTGTATTTCAAATAAATTGTTTCATCTTCAAGCCTAAAATTCGCGTCGTAATAGTATTTGTAGCCCATAATTTTTCAGTCTATTTAGTCTATGGACCCTTCAATATTTTGGTGGCTGTACGACTTGCGAACTCCATTATGACCTCGTAGCCGACACTCTTGCCTCTTTCCCATATACGCTTTATTCTCCTCGCCGAAAGCTCAGCCTCCGGCACGTCTTTAGCGATGTTTTCTACATCTTGCTCAATCGTCTTCTTTTCTTCTTCATTCAGGTCGCCGAACTCCACGAGATTTTGGATGGCTGCTGTAATCTTCTTCTGTGTCCAAGGATAAGGTTCACCACAATTCGGACAGTACGATGGGACAAACACCCATTTCACAGGCTCCGGCGTACCGTCCCAGCCTTCGCCAAGCTGGTCACCCTGAATTTTGTTGCCACAGTTTGGGCACGCGACTATAGTCTTCGCTCCGCAGTGTTTACAGAAATCCTGTCGGTCCTCTGGTCTTATTGAATAGCAACCAGTTATCTTATGCCCGTTCTCACAGACCTGTTGCACATCGTACATTCCTGACATTTGCTGACCTCGCTGTTTGTGTTCTTCTTGGCACCAAACATAGGTATAGTGCTATTCACTTTGTGATTCCTCTTTCTCTCTTAGAAACGGTAGTATTATATTCCACATTTGGCCTACTGTCATACTTGCTGTTGTAAGATATTGCGACCTCAAGTTATCAGGGTCATATATCTGTGAATAATCTCGGAAACGTGGGTCACCGGGTATCTGTGAAAAATCGTTTTTGTCCGGGTCATGGGAGAATTCGTTTCTAATATGCCGGATTGTATTCAGGTCTTTTTTTATATCATTTGTAATCCAACCGCATTCATAGGCAAATTTAATCTGTGCCGAAAAATTATGTATAGAGTTATATGTGTTGAGGAGTTTATTTGCTGCCTTTTCTGGTTCCTCAACCATATAAAGCTCAATGAACTCCTTAAGACTTTGCTCTACGTGACAAGCGACAAGTATTGCCGCGGCTCTATCGGATTCAATTTGCTGGAATTGTTCTACGATTTGATTCGACCTTACAAGGTTCAGGTTATTCGGTATCACATTCATTCCCATCCACATTACTCTGCTTTAACCCTTTTCCATTTCCTTTTGACAATCGAGAAAGACAACCCCCATATGAAGAAGAATAATCCGGCAGTAGCAATAACAGCAAGCTCCGTTACTGTTTCTGGCAATTTGAGTCTGCCGCTAACTTCAAGGTGGTCAAGAAGGAGGAGCAGCGGAATAACAATCAAACCGGTTGCTATTAAGGCCGGGAAAAAAGCAATAGACGCTATAAGTCTTTCTCGCCCATGAACCCGCTCTCTTGCTACTACTTCTCTTATGCCTTCCTTGTCCTTCGCCGAGACACCCTCACGCGAAACGAAAAAGGTTCTTTGGCAGACGGCACAAATGACTTGCTCACATTCGTTCTCAACCGTCAATCCATACGCGTTCATTTTGCAACAGTGCGGGCATTTTACTTCCATGACTCAGACCTCCGAGAACATGAATTGTGACTCTGTATTGGAATATCATCCAACCATCACCTTTACCGACCGATTCTACAAACTGCTCGTCTCATCCCCAAGCACAAATTCAACTCATAACCCACCCTGCTCGGCTATGGCTCCGGCTGAGATTGTCGATGTGGGCCGAAGGAATCAACTATTCTTGTTCTTGTGCTGGAGTACCTCGGAGGCCGCTTGTCTGTACACTTCCAGGCGATGCGCATCTACAAGAGATTCAAAACATGCGTTTATGGTCCTGACATAAAATACGTATGAGTTTGTCGATGTAACTTTGTGGCCCTTGCATATGGACAGGTTTGCCACGTGTTTGAGCACTTTGGCGTCAGCAAAGTCTGTTTCAATACCGTGAGCAAATTCATTTCGAATCTTATGTGCGTTCTCAAAATCATTTAGAACCTTTTTGTCGATGATTCCCAGGGCATATGCAAGTCTTGATTTATGTGTTAGACTCGCCAAAGGGCCACCAATGTCAGACTGAAACAGTTTCTTAACATTTTTGTCATCTCTCGAAAATCGTAAGGTGAGGATTACCTTTAGGAGTTCGTCGATGATAGTGTCATAGTTAAGGACTCCTATCCGCTTGCTATCTCCTTCCAGTTTCTTCAACTCGTCAATGTCTATTAACTTCTTGCCAGCTTGTTTCGCTAAGAATTGTTCAACAACACGAATAAGTGTGGCACGCTCTATTCCTTTAGTGCCTTGTTCCGTCATAACGACCTCCCAAAACATATATCAGAATTTCCCCTTCACAGTTACAGTGTAGATCTTTTCCGCTTTGTGGACAACTGTAAAATTTTCGCTACACCTCGCTCATAATCAGGCATAGCTTCGGCTGATGTCGTCAGTTTGTGCCGTGCTTACGGGTGTGCAGTGAATGGAACCTAATCTGACAGTTCTATCATCGTTGCATGTAGGTTGCTGTTCGGCGTTCTTCTCTTTTCCACCTTTTCCTCGCTTTATTCTATGTTATACTTTGTGCTGGTGCGGTGAAAGGGTAAAATCGTATTTTAGGCAATGTGAAAACTTGGCGCCGCTTGACCAAAATGGCTATTCGCAGCAGATATTCGATTGCGAGCGTGTATTACTACATCACGCCGGTGTTTATTTTGCTGGACTACGTCGGCGGAGTGAGCATTCGCGTGGCGGTCTTTGATTCGATGCCATTTTATAAGAATCTGTATTATGGGTTCTGCATCCTGTGCGGCGTCGGCGTCTGTGCCCTGCCATGGCTCACGCCGGTCGTTGCCCTTCTGGAGAGTTCGATCAACTTCCTGATGACGGTATTGGCTGTCTTCATGCCTTACATCCGCTTTGTCACGCAAACCGACGACTTTCTGACTGCGCCGTTGCCAACGGTGGCCGGATTTGACACGCCGCACATCGCGAATATTCTACTGGCAGGCAGCATCGCGGTTCTCGGTTTCCACGGCAGCCTTCGCGCGATGGGCATAGAAGGTCGGTTTAATCGAGAACCTGATCAGTCCCTGTAGGCATCGATGCCGAACTCCAGGATCTTTCCGCCAAGCTCCTCAGCGCCCCTATCGGGTGCTGCGCCGCGGAAATCATCATTGAAATTCGGGATAGGGATCGCAGCATCGTGACCCGGACTGATGCTCGCTACCCGGGCCAGCCGGTACGAGCCAGCCATTTGTCTAACTCGCCCACAAGTTGCTGACGACGCCCATCCCATTTCGGGTCGCCCGCCAGGTTCGTGGTTTCACCGCGGTCTTGCCGCAAGTTATACAGATATTCGCGACCGTCACGATACCGAATGTACTTCCAGCCCTCTCCGCGGACCATGAAGTCGCCCTTCGTCCCCGGCAGGACGTCTCGCCGGCCTTTCGGATTGGGTGCGACACGCTCGGCAAAGGTGAATCTTTTCGCATCCGCGGCCTCCCGTGCGCCCGTCAGATGCGGAACAAGACTCCTACCCTGCGCTTGCCCCGGAACGGGCTGGCCGGCCAAGTCCAGCAGTGTGGGCATCAAGTCCGTCGAATCGACGGCCAAATCACTGACCCGTGAGCCGAACTTCTTTGGATCGCTTATCAGCAGCGGTACGCGGACGATCTCCTCGTAAAATGCGCGCGTCGATTTCCACACCATGCCGTGTCCGCCCATCATGTCGCCGTGGTCGGAGGTGAAAACGATGATGGTCTGGTCACGCTTGCCCGTCTGGTCCAGCGTCTTGAGGATTTTGCCCACCTGATCGTCGATGAGCTTGACCATGCCGTAATAGATGCGCAGGAATTCCCGCAGCCCCGGCTCGCCAAGCGCCCGGACGATTTCGCGCGACCAGTCTTTTTCAAAAAGCTCCTCGCGGACATGGAGGTTGGCGGGCAACTCTATGTCTTTCGGGTCAAAAGCCTCGTAATAAGGTGAGGGCACGACATTGGGATCGTGCGGCCAAATAAACGAACAGGTTATCATGAAGGGCTGATCGTCCCGGAGCGATTTGATTCTGTCACACGTCCGATCCGCCACCTGCACATCAAAACACTGCTCCAGCGGCAGCTCCAGTCTGCCCATCTTGGTGATGAACTCCGCAAACTGTTTATCTTTCCATTGGTCGCCTATCGCATCCACCTGCCTTTGAAAGTCCGCTGAGATATCAACCGGCAGTGCCCAAGCGTACCAATCCATCCACGCAGCCTTGTCTCGATTTCGCACCTCCTTAAAAACTGAGTCCATTTTCGCTTTGTATTCGACAGCGGAATCGAACATGTCAGGGTAATAGGGCGGCCTATCGCCTTCGAGATGCCACTTGCCGTAATGATGCGTCGCGTAGCCCGCCTGATGAAGCAGCTTTTCCGTGGTGAGGTCTTCCGGACCAATGCCCCGCTGACGATTCGGACCGCAATTCAGGACAATGCCGTGTGCGTGCGGGTACATGCCGGTGATGATCGATGCCCGCGTGGGCGAGCAGTAAGGCGTGGTGCAGGTCGCCTGCGTGAAACGAACACCTTCCCGGGCAATGCGGTCTATG
>Ga0307380_10008468_pt1 | contig 13185 bp, 11 predicted proteins | sample UN3MG_FD_202239 | JGI IMG/M metagenome (GOLD analysis project Ga0307380, IMG submission 202239) | Soil microbial communities from Risofladan, Vaasa, Finland - UN-3 | ecosystem: Environmental > Terrestrial > Soil > Coastal area > Acid sulfate soil | place: Finland: Risofladan, Vaasa | collected... | reverse complement strand
CAACGGTCGCTGTCCTCGAGCGGCTGGTCGCCAAGCGCGGCGCGCCGACCAACCTGCGGGCCGATAACGGCCCCGGGCTGACCGCTCGCGTCCTGCGCGAGTGGTGCGAGGCCGGATCCACCGACAGCGCCTGCCTCGACCCCGGCGCTCCCTGGCAGAAGGCCTGGGTCGAGTCGCTGAACGCGCGCCTGCGCGACGAGGTGCTCGACGTCGAGGCGTTCTCGACTCTGGCCGAGGTCCGGTTCCTGGGCGTCCGAGTGACGCGAGGACTGCAACAACGAGCATTCCCGCTCGGCGCTTCGCATGATGTCGCTGAGCCGATTCGCTGCCAACTGGCAGCGAATCGGAAGGACGAACGGATCACTCAACCCCGAGCTCGCAGAAGGGGGGCGGACCGATGAACGCGGTCCGGTTATCGGCTACCCTGGGTTCAGTACCTGATTGCACAACTTTTTCGTACGTCCACGGCTCGATGGCAAAAGCGGAAACCACAACAAACGGCTCGCCGGCGGCAGCGCTCGCCGGAAGCGACGAGCTTGCCCGGTTGCTGCTCGATTCGACCGGTGAGGGCATCTACGTGATCGACACAAAGGGCGACTGCACGTTCGCAAACCCTGCCTGTGCGCGGCTGCTCGGCTACGACGGCGAGGCTGACCTGCTGGGCAAGAACATGCACGAGTTGATGCACCACACCCGCCCTAACGGGGATCCCTACCCCAACGAAGAGTGCCGGGTCTACGTGGCCGTTCTGCAGCGGCAGGGGACCCGGGTGGACGACGAGGTGCTGTGGCGGAAAGACGGCTCGAGCTTCCCGGCCGAGTACTCGTCGTATCCGATGGAGAGCGACGGTGAGCTGGTCGGGTGCGTCGTCACCTTCATGGACATCAGCGAGCGAATAGAGGTCATGGACCTGAACCGGTCGTTGATGGAGATGTCGACGCCGGTTACGCAGGTCTGGGACAAACTCCTTCTGCTCCCACTCGTGGGAATCATCGACACCAAGCGGGCCCGAGACATCATGTCGGCGATGCTGTCGGAGATCTCCGAGACGCGAGCCCGGGTCTTCATCCTCGACATCAGCGGCGTGGGAGTCATCGACACGGCGGTTGCAAACCATCTGATCCAGATCACGAAGGCAACCAGCCTCATGGGCTGCGACTGCATCGTCTCCGGGGTCTCCCCCGCCATAGCGCAGACCATCGTCGAGCTCGGGATCGACGTTGGCAACGTCCAGACAACCGCCACGATGCAGGATGCCCTTGTCGGCGCCTTCGAGCGACTCGGCGCAGAGATCCGCGAAATCGTCTGAGATGCCCGCGACGCCGCTCGTCGTCGGTGTAACCGGCCATCGTGATCTGCTGGCGGGAGACGTCGGCGACCTCGAGGCCGAGGTTGATCGCCTCCTCGACGCGCTTGTGGAGCTGACCCCGCACAGCTCGGTGACCGTGATGTGCGGGATGGCGGAGGGGGCGGACATGCTCGTTGCGGCGCGGGCGTTGCGGCGAGGCATGCGGGTCCGGGCCGTGCTGCCGATGCGGCTTGGGCTCTATGAGCAGGACTTCAGTGAAACGGGCCGTCGCGAGCTGATCGACGCGCTTAGCGAGCCGGCCGTCGAGCGGGTCGAACTCGGCCTCCCCCCCGGCCTGCCCGAGTCGGCAGTGGCAGCGCCGGGGCCCGATCGAGACCGGCTCTACGAGAAGCTCGCCGACGAGATCCTCGCCTCGAGCAACGTTCTGCTCGCGTTATGGGATGGGGCGGTGACGGGCCTCGTCGGCGGGACATCCGACGTGGTGCTGCGCTACCTGAGCGTCGCGAATGGCAAAGACGCGGTTGGCCGACGCCAACCCATCGGCGGTGGCCCGGCCTACTCGCTCCCTCCGGACCCCGCCTACGTTTACTGGATCCCGGCCCGCAGGGATCACAACGGAACCAACGGAGCGGCACTCGGTGAACCGTCGTTCCTCGTCGGCGGTGACGGAGGCGCCCCCTGGCGTCGGCGTCAGATGCCCGGCGAGCTGGCGGAGCAGCTCACCGAGCTCGACGACTACAACGCGCTGTACGCCCGGCTGACACACGAGGGCAAGCTCTCCGAATCCGGGGGGCTACTCGCCGACGCGCCGGTCGACGCCCGCGACCCCTACCGCCCCGCTCTCGAGCGCATGGATCGCGAGTACGCCAGATCCGATGCCCTGGCCCTTCACTTCCAGAGACGCTCGGACCTGTTGTTCAACCTGTCCGCGGCGATCGCGGCGGCGATGGGCGTCGTGTTCTTGTTGTTCGCCAAGATCGTGTCCTTCACGGGCTTCCTGCTGATCTATCTCGCCCTGTTCGGAGTCGGCCTGCTCGCGTTTCGGCTTGCGCAGCGCCGTCAGTGGCTCAGCAGGCACCTCACCTACCGGGCCCTCGCCGAGACGATGCGGACCCGGTTCTTCCTTGTCCTCGCCGACGCGCACCGCGCGGTAGACGTTCATGAGCTGATGGGAACGACCGGCACCCACCGTCTGCCCGGGTTCGCCCTGATCGACGGGCTGGTCAAGACGACCGAGCCGCACGCGACGGAGCCACGGGACGAGCAGACCGGTGACGCGATGGTGGATTACGTGCGCAGCGCCTGGGTGGCAGACCAAGCCGCCTACTTTCGCTCCAAGATCGGCAGGCTGGCTCATTCACAACACCGCATGGAGCGCGTGAAACTGCTGATGGTCGGCGTATTCGTCGCGGCAACGATCGCGCTCATCTTCGCCAAGAACCCACTCTCGGGATCGACGATCTACGAGTTCGCAGCCAGCGGTGAGAAGAAGCCGGACGAGCCCGTGACGGTGAAGACCCTTCTGGTCTTCGTGATGGGGGCCCTGCCGTTCCTGCTCGGGGTGTGGGAGCTGCACAGCAACAAGCTCGCAACGAAGGAGCTGCTGTGGCAGTATCGAAACCAGGCCGACTATTTCGGTGCCGCTGAGCGTGAGCTGAGCGCGACCGAGAGCGTCGAGGGCCGCCGCGACGTGATCGCGCGGCTGGGCAGGAAATCGTTGGCCGAAGGCTATCAATGGGCGATGTACCGGTTCCACCGCGAGCACGAGCCTCCCGTGGCGGGCTAAGTGACCATGGCCGCTGACACGGAGAACACCGGCCGCGGGCAGCGGATTCCGCTCCAAGTCTCCCGCAACTGTGTAGTCGCCTCGATCCAGATCGATCTCAGCGACGCGATCCTCCGCCAGCTGCGGACCGACCTCCTGGGGCTGGTCGCCAGCTCCCGCTCGGCCGCCGTCATCCTGGACCTCTCGGGGGTCCAGATCATCGACCGCGAGGACTTCGAGGGACTGCGTCAGACGATGTCGATGGCCGCGGTAATGGGCGCGACGCCGGTCTTGTGCGGTCTCAGGCCCGGCGTCGTTGCCGCACTCGTAGAGCTCAGGGCAGACGTCGACGGCATCAACGCCGCCGCTGATCTCGACGGCGCATTCAGCCTCGTCGAGGACCTAACCGCCGACCACGAGGGACCAGCGAATGGTTAGCACTCAGAGCCACCCGCCGCTCGCGAAGCGGATCGCGACTGACGCCGACGTCGCGACGTGTGTGGTCGGCGCCGGCCAAGCCGCCGCAGCCGCGGGCCTCGACGACGCCGCCCGCCAGCGGTTCGCAACCGCCGTCTCCGAGCTGGCGCGAAACATCATCAAGTTTGCAGGGTCGGGCGAGATCCAAATAGGGGAGGTCGTGAAAGGCAATCTGAGCGGCGTGGAGGCCACGGCCTCCGACGCCGGGCCGGGCATCGCCGACCTGGAGCAGGCGATGACCGACCACTACAGCTCCGTCGGGACCCTCGGCATCGGGCTTCCCGGCGTGAAGCGAATGATGGACGAGTTCGAGATCGACACCGAGCCCGATCGGGGTACGTCGGTCACGATTCGCAAGTGGCGCTGAGGACCGTGCCCTCCGAAGCGTCACCGCCCGCAGTCGACTGCGCAGCCTTCGGGATCCCCCGGCTCGGAGAGCGGCTCAGCGGCGACGCGGCCGTGATCGAGCGGCGCGACGGCCACGTGTTCGTCGCGATCATCGATGTCCTCGGCCACGGCGCGAAGGCGAGTGTGGTCGCATCCAGGGCGGCGTCGTTCCTCGGTCGAAGCTGGAGCCTCGACCTCCCGGACACGATCGTGCGCCTCGACAAGGAACTGCACGGAACGCGCGGCGCGGTCGCTGGGCTGTGCGCGATCGACGAAGCGAGTGGCGCGTCGAGGTTCAGTGGCATCGGCGACACGGGGATCTATGTAGCCGGGACCGATCACCCGGGCCTGTACTCGAGGGAGGGCATCTTGGGAAGCCGGATCCGAACCCCGCGGGTGCAGCGGTTCCAGCTCGATCGGGGCGGTATCATCGTTCTGCATACCGACGGCGTCACGACTAGCTTTCGGGCCGACGTGCGTGCGGGTAAAGGAACCACGGCAGCGCAGCTGGCCCGCCAGATCGTTCAGGCGTACCGCAGACCGCAGGACGACGCGACCTGCATTGTCGCGCTCGTCGGCGAGACGACACATGATTGACCTCGGAGAGATCGCCCTTCCCAGCGCCGCGTCCAACATCGAGGCGCGGCGGAAGGTCTTCTCGGTCGTGGAGGACCTGACAGCCGATCAGATCGCAGCCTCGCGGCTGGCGGCAGCCTGCTCGGAGCTATGCCGACACTCGCAGCGAACCGGAGCGGAATCGAGCCTCCGCGTCTGCCTCGATGCGACCCAGTTCGGGGGCATGCTGCTCCAGCTGACGCTGCAAAGCAGCACCCCGCTCGACGGCCACGGGACCCACCAACACGCGTTCGACGAGGTATGCGCGATCCCCCCGGAGAATGGAATCCACTCGTTGCTTGCCCGCAAGCTGCTGGCGCGAACGCCAATCCCCGGTGACGCCGCGCTCGCCCGGCTTCGAGCCATCGTCGGAGAGCGAAGCCGCGATCAGCTTATGGCTGACGTCCAGGTACAGAACGTCGAACTGGAGAAGCATCGCCAGCACCTGGAAGACACCGTCGCGAAGCGCACGGCCCAGCTACGTGATGCGATCGACGAGGCTGAATCGGCGAATCAGGCCAAGAGCCAGTTCCTCGCCAACATGAGCCACGAGCTACGGACGCCGATGAACGCGATCGTCGGCTACACCGAGATGCTGATCGAGGATGCGGGGGACTCGGGCCAGGAGGAAACGGTCCCCGACCTCGAAAGGATCCTCGCCGCAAGCAAGCATCTCCTGACGCTGATCAACGACGTGCTCGACCTCTCGAAGATCGAGGCCGGCAAGATGGAGCTCTACTGCGAGAGCTTCGAGCTGCGCGAGCTGATAGACGACACCGCCAATACGGTGGGGTCGCTGGTCGCCACGAACGGCAACCGCCTCGTGCTGGGGATCAACGACGGGCTCGGCCACATGCACGCGGACGTCACCAAGGTGCGTCAATCGCTGTTCAATCTGCTGAGCAACGCGTCGAAGTTCACCAGCGACGGGACGATCACCTTGTCGGCCCGGCGGGAGCCGCGCGACGAGGGCGAATGGATCGTGCTTCAGGTCGCCGACACCGGCGTGGGCGTCCCGACCGAACAGCTGGACAACGTTTTCGAGGAATTCAGCCAGGCCGACGCCTCGACCACCCGCGAGTACGGCGGCACCGGACTGGGCCTGCCGATCACAAAGCGCTTCTGCGCAATGATGGGCGGATGGATCGATGCCGAGAGCGAGATCGGCAAGGGCACGACGTTTACGATCCACCTGCCTGTAAACGTCGAGGAGGCTGCGGCGGGCGTCGCGAGCTCCGACCCGGTGACCACCGCGACTGCCGCGGAGACCGCAACGGCAGCGGCCGGGGGGAGTAACGAAGCGTGACGAAGATCCTGCTCGTCGAAGACAACGAAATGAACCGCGACATGCTCTCGCGTCGACTCGAGAAGCGCGGATTCGAGATCGTGATGGCCGTCGACGGCCAGCAGGGACTCGATATGGCGGGCAGCGAGGACCCTGCTCTGATTCTTCTCGACATGAGTCTCCCTGTGATAGACGGCTGGGATGCCGCGCGTCACCTGAAAGACGACCCGGGAACAGCCGACGTGCCGATCATCGCACTCACGGCCCACGCAATGGCCGGTGACCGAGAACAAGCGATCGAAGCCGGGTGCGACGACTACGACACGAAGCCGATTGACTTCAAGCGGCTACTCGGCAAGATCGAAGCCCTGCTCGGCGGCTGAGTCGACTTGACACCGGGACGAACGAAACTCATGGCGCCCGCGGACCCACGCTGATGACGACGTCAGCCGCGGCCGAGCACGTCGCCATTCTCGGACAGGGCGCGGTTGCGTGGAACAGCTGGCGGGCCGAGCACCGCGGGACCAGCCCGCAACTCGCTGAGGCGAGCCTCGGCGAGGCGGACCTCGCAGGGGCCGATCTCAGCGAGGCTGATCTTGCCGGCGCAGACCTCTTCGAGGCCGATCTCCATGGCACGAATCTGAAGATGGCTTCGCTCGCCGGCGCCGATCTCTCGAGTGCATCGCTCCGCGGAGCAGACCTCTACAAGGCCGACCTCTCCGGGGCCTACCTAACCGGCGCGGACGCTGGGGGCGCCTACCTGGCAGAGACGACCTTGACTGGCGCCGACCTACGGGGCGCTCGCCTGCACGGAGCGAATCTCACGGACGCCGATCTGACCCGGGCCCGCCTCGGCGATGCAGTGCTGAGCGAAGCGAATCTGACCCGGGCAATCGTCAGCGAGGCCACTCTTCGCAACGTGACGCTCGACCGGGCGAATGTGACTGACCTTCAATATCGTCCGGTCAGCGCGATGCGTGGCAACTACCTGGGGATCCGCGGCATCGAGTCCTGCTTCGGCAACGCCCAATTCGTCCGTGACGCCAAGGACCAGGACTACCTCGACACCGTCGAGCGCTCGATCGAGCAAACCGACCCGCCGGCACGTCGCCGGGTCAAGCGCGCGGTCTTTGCCGCCTGGGGCATGATCGACTACGGGCGCAGCCTCACCAGGCTTGCGGGCTATGCGCTGATCGTTGCGCTCGCGTTCGGCCTCATCTACTGGCTTGGCAGGGAGCTGGGGTGGGGCCTGCTTGATTACGCGAACAGCGCCGACAGCGCCCTCAGCCCTTTCTACTACTCAGTGGTGACATATACGACGCTCGGCTTCGGGGACATCATTCCTGAGAGTTGGGTCGGCGAAGTCGTTGTCGTAGCCGAGGTGATCATTGGCTACATCACGCTCGGAATGCTGCTTTCGATCCTGGCCAACAAGGTGGCAAGGCGAGGCTGAGAGGGTCCGTGGTCGACAACGAGAAAGCCGGTCCGCCGGTGCCGGCCCAGGGAGCGCAGCCAACGTTCGGCAGCCGACTCGCCGATGTGCGCCACGATCTTCGGACTCCAGTCGGCCATATCATCGGCTACTCAGAGATGCTCGAGGAGGAACTCGAGGATCTCGCGCCCGAGCTGCTCCCCGATATCCAGCGCATCAACGCAGCCGGCAATCGGCTCGCCGAGCTGATCGACGACCTGATCGGGGTCGCCAAGCGAAGCCCGGATGAGATCGACTTTGAAGCTGCGCATGAGCAGCTTCGGACCCAGCTCAACCATGTGAGCGGCTACTGCGAGCTCGTCCGCGAGGCGGCGACGGAGCGCAGCGGCGACCAGCTTCTCCCCGACCTGGAGAAGATCCAATCGGCAGCGCAGACGTTTACGGCGACCATGGGCGCTCGACTCTCCGCCGACGCTCTTGAGGCCGACTTGGACGCGCCGTCGCCACGAGACGGAGCCGAGCGGACCAACGACGCCGGCGCCGCAAGCAGCCCGGCGGCCGAGTTCGAAGCCGCACGGCTCGGAGAGGGCGGCGACATCCTCGTCGTCGACGACGATCCCGCGAATCGTGAGCTGCTGGAGCGGCGGCTCGACCGTCAGGGCTACGACGTCGTTTCAGTGGGCGACGGCGAGGCGGCGCTCGAGCATCTCAGCACTAACCGGGTCGACCTGGTTCTGCTCGACATGGTGATGCCGGGCCTCGGCGGCGCCGATGTCCTGCGCCGCCTCAAGGACGACGAGGTAATGCGAACAGTCCCTGTGATCATGCTCTCGGCGCTCGACGACGTTAACGAGGTCGTCAACTGCGTCCTGCTCGGCGCCGAGGACTACGTCTTGAAGCCGTTCAACCCGGTGCTGCTCAAAGCCCGGATCGCGGCAACGCTGGAGAAACACCGGCTTCGCGCTCAGCATGCGCTTCATCTGCGCGTATTCATCTCCTCGCCAGGGGACGTCATCCCCGAGCGACAGGCGGTCCGCCGGATCATTGATCGGTTGAACGATGAGCTCAGAGGGCAGGCGTACCTGGCGCCGCTCTTCTGGGAGGACGAGCCGCTGCTCGCCTCGGAGACCTTTCAATCGCAGATTCGCTCGCCGCGTAGCAGCGACATCTACATCGGCATCTTCTGGGCCCGCTTGGGGTCACCTCTCCCTGACGAGATCCAGCGCCCCGATGGGACGACGTATGCCTCGGGCTCGGAGTTCGAGTTCGAGGAGGCAATGAGCGGCTATCGGGCTGCCGGCAAGCCGGAGATCATCATGTACCGCAAGACCGCGGAGCCGCTGGTTCCACTGACCAGTCGCTCCGAGGTGGAGGACCGGCTCAAACAGAAGGAGCTCCTCGAGGGCTTTCTGGAGCACTGGTTCAAATCATCCGGCGGAGAGAGCTTCACCGGCGCCTTTCACTCCTTTGAGGACGCCGAGCAACTCGACGAGCTTGTCGGCGGCCACCTGCGAAAGCTGGTCATGAAACGGCTGGAAGCCGACGACGACTAAGGGCGCGACCCTGGACCCGCCGCGCGATCGGCGGCGGCTAGAGCCCTATTCGCGGAACTCGATCTCGCGGTGAGTTCCATCACAGAGCGGCTTGCTGTTCGACTCACCACAGCGGCAGAGCGTCACCCGGTTTCGTGTCTCGAGGGGCTGCCCGTCGGCTCGCTGGACCGGGATTCCGCCGGTCACCCAGAGGCAGCCTGCGATCGACCCCTTCTCCTCGGTCACCGCAATGGCGGCTGGAAGATCGGCCTCGACATCCGCCCCTCCGCCCTCGAGGGCATAGACGTACGAGCCGGACGGGCAACGGTCGATCATGCCCATGATCTGAGCCCGCACGTCGCTATCGCCGGTGTCGGGCATCATCTCCGGGATCCGCCGTGTGCGGGCGACGCAGAAGCCCGCGTGCATGCAAAGGGACCCGTCGCGCTTGACCACGATCTCGGTGCCGTCGTAAATCCGCTGGCGCGCTGCGGTCACCGCGGTATCCGCTGTCTCGGAGCCCTCGAAGCCGATCCGCACGTGGGTCCCGTCGCAAAACGGCTTGGTGCTCGATCGCCCGCAACGGCATAGTGCGTAGACGTCCTCGGTCTCGATCACCTCCGTCTTCTCCCAGTTGAGCGAGTCGCCGTTGTCGGAGAAGATCGTTCTCTTCCGGACGAGTGGCACGGCTCCGTAGACCATGTAGGGCCCACCTGCCAGAACGACGATCCGCCTCTCCTCCCGAGGCGCCTGCCACCGCTCTTCCGGCGGCACGTACTCGAAGCTGGGGCCGGCGGTCGTTCTCCCGTCACCGCTGGGAAGGCTCATCAGTCCTCTTGCCTGCTCCTTAAGGCCGTACATGGCGCCGGTCGAGACCGCTAGCAGCATGGGGCTGCCGTTAAATGCCTCGTCCAGGAGGTGGAGGATCCCCGAGTAGGTGTGGTTGAACTCGTCCATGCGTCGGCGAACCTCGCCGTCCGCCGGGTAATCGCTGCAGCGTGGGTTCGGGCGCATGTCATGAACCGCCTCCCAGTCGACCGCAAGCTCCGGCCCGGTCGGCCCTGATTGCGGTGTGTCCGTGGCTTGGTAGCGTCGTCCGACACGAAGCTCGTCAAAGCGGAAGTAGTGGGCGACCTCCAGGCGCTCGGGATGAAACATGTCCTGGTCTCCATCCCACACCTCCTCGTGCTGGAGGCCCTCGCCTTGCTCGATCACCTCCTCGAGACCCGCCAAGGCCGATCGAAGATCACTGACCGCAACGATCTCACCGGCGCCGCCGTAGTAGAGCTCGGCAGTGACCTGCCGTGACGGGTCGCCGGAGAAAACCCTGTCCTCGCCGAGCTCTCCTGACAGGCGCACGAGCGCCTCCTCGACCGCCTCGTAGAACTGGCCGATCGTCTCGTAGGAGTCGTCTTCGGGTAGGCCATCGTGCTCCGAGGGCCGCTCGATCTTCATGAAAGTCTCTACGGACTCCGGCGAGAACTTCGCGAGCGGAACTTGAAAGGCCTCGTCGCTGTGGGGCAGGAAGGCCGGATAGGCCGGCATCAGCCGCGGCGAGTCGAGTACGGGTGAGCCCCCGATCGCGTTCAGCACATTCGCCGCGAGCGTGAGATGGAGCATCTCCTCCATGAAGACGCTGTGGATGACCTCGGCCGCCTCGGTGTTGTGCCCCTCCTCGATCGAGTAGAGGGCACAGAGATATGGCGGCAGCGTGCCATGCTCGATCTCGACCGCCCACTGGAGATGCTCACGGAGGCTCTCGATCGTGTTGATCGTCATCGATTACCCGGTCCTCAGAGCCACGGGAGCGGGCCGGTCCACGGCGTCGCGCCAGCCAGTGTAGATCACCGAAACCATTCCCTGAGAATACCCGCAGGGGCTCACGAAAGGCAGCAGTCCGCCTTGGGAGTCTGGATCATTCCCGACGGAATCGTGCGGTCAGTCGCCGCTGGACCATGAGGGTCAGGCTGTCCACGGCGAGCGGGATCAGGGTGTTTGCTCCCTAGGTCGCCAGCGCCTCGCGCGCGCCAACCGGCTGCCCGACCCCGATGGCAACCGATCACAACTACCACGCTTGAGCCTCCGCCAGGAGGGTTTCTGCGTTCTGGAAGGCCTCGGCAACGGCCTCCGACATCTGCACCAAGGCGGTCCGGAGGACTTCGGACGATCGGAATAAGAGAGGATGACGCCGTGGATTTACCGGCTTCAGCGACAACCGCACACAACGCAGCCCACTCGGTAGCGCACCCGAGGTCGGTCAGCCGATGAGCCGACTCGTCGATCCCGACGACTTCCCAGGGTCGAAGCACAACGCCTACCTGGACGCCGCAAACATCGCGCTGATGTATCAGGGTGCGCAACGGGCGATCGTCGACTGGCAACGCGACGTGGCGGACAACGGGAGTCTGGCATTGAACGAGGCTGCCGAGGCTGACGTTTTCGACGATCTACATCGGGCGGCCGCCGGGCTGTTCAGCGCGGAGCCCGAGGACATCGCCGTGGGTTCGAGCGCGACGGAGCTACTCGGCTCACTGGCGTGGGCTGTCCAACCTGAAGCGGGTACGAACGTCGTCGGTACTGCGCTTGCCTTCCCGAGCACGATCTACCCCTGGCAACGCGTTGCGGCTCGTACCGGTTGTCAGATCAGGCTTGCCGAGGGAGATGCCGGCTATGTCCGCCTTGACGACATCCTCGGGCTCATCGACAAGGACACCGCCGTCGTCTGCATCTCACATGTCGAGTATGGAGGCGGCCAGCGGTTCGATCTGATCAACTTGGCGGAGGCGGCGCATGAGCACGGCGCCCTGCTCGTCGTCGACGCCACTCAATCCGCGGGCGCGATCCCGATCGACGCTCCCGCCGATGCGCTCGATGCCGTGGTGTCGGCTGGCTACAAGTGGCTTTGTGGGCCGTTTGGCGCGGGCGTCATGTACCTCGCCCCTCACCTGCAAGCCGGGCTGGTGCCGGGCTTGGTCGGGTTTCGGAGCCACCGAGACATGTGGGATCTTCAAGCCGATCGGCTTGAATACCCGCCGACGGCGCGGCGATTCGAGTTCAGCACGATGGCATACGGCTGTGCGCTCGGCCTGTCGCGCTCGATCGAGTTCCTGCTCGACGTTGGGGTGGATCGCGTATTCGCGTACAACCGGCAGCTGGCCGATCAGTTGATCGAGGGGCTGCGTGGCCGAAATCTCGAGATCACCTCTCCGCTCAACGATGCAGAGCGCACAGCGATCGTCACCGCACGCCTCCCGGTGGTCGACCCGGCCGAGATCGTCGCGAGACTCAGGGAGGCTCGGGTCGTGGCCTCGGCTCGGAGCGACGGGATCCGGTTCTCTCCGCATCTCTACACCGCCGAAGCGGACATCGAGCGAGCCCTGGGCTGCATCGACGAGATGCTGTAGTGGCCGCGAGCCGGTCGAGATCACGCAGGCTCGAGCGCCGTCCTCCCACCAAGGGGCCACGCCGGACTCCCCGCCCAGGCCGCCCACCGATGGGGCAAAGCACGGCAGAGCCCCAAAGAGGCCGCCGTGACGTCGGCTCGTCGTACTTCGGATGCCAGATTGCGCTCGCTGGCCGAGGGGCGGTGGACCATCCTCACGCCGCTAGTTGCTAGTCCCATCCGCTCCATAATCCGTGCGTCGCAGCGAATCCTGCCCCCGCCATTAGCAGAAGCCCGCTCTTGCAGCGGGCTTCTTGCGTGTAAAGGCTTGCGCCACCCTGGCCAAGGCCAAGAAGAAGCAGAAGAAGGCGAAGAAGAAGGTCAAGAAGGCAAAGCAGGCCATCGCGGCGGCCGAGGCTGCCCTCGCCGAGGCCTGCGCTTAGAAGCGTGGAGCCGGAGGGGGGTCGCTCGGCGCGATCCAGCTCGGTACCGCCACGTGGTACCGAGCGGGGTACCGAACTGAGCGAAACTCAGGTGATCGCAGGGCACCTCACATGGCTTGAGAGAGCCGAATCGCACCCTGCAGAACCCCCTCAAGACATCTCATAACCCGGAGGTCGCAGGTTCAAATCCTGCCCCCGCTTCGTACCGGCGACGGGACCCTGGTACGGGCTGCTACGTCCCATCCGTCCAGGATGTCCACGGCGGGGGACGCATGGGACGCCGGGGACGCGTAGGGAGACATCGACACCTCCGCCTCGTCGACTGGGGTCGAAAGGTCGCTGGTTCAAATCCAGTCGCCCCGATAGCTGAAAGGCGCTCGTTCGGCCCGCCGCCTCAGGTCTGGTCTGGCTTCGAGTTCAGCCCGCCATCGCCTCGTACGACGCGGCGAAGCGCTCGGCGACCATGCGCCACGAGTAGGCGCGGCGGATCTGCTCATATGCGTTCTCGCCTCGCTCCTTCCTTCCGTCGACGTCGTTCACCGCTTCCACCAGTGCGTC
>Ga0307380_10008465_pt1 | contig 13187 bp, 9 predicted proteins | sample UN3MG_FD_202239 | JGI IMG/M metagenome (GOLD analysis project Ga0307380, IMG submission 202239) | Soil microbial communities from Risofladan, Vaasa, Finland - UN-3 | ecosystem: Environmental > Terrestrial > Soil > Coastal area > Acid sulfate soil | place: Finland: Risofladan, Vaasa | collected... | reverse complement strand
CCGGGTGAGTACATGTATGATATTTTCAACGGTGATGGGCTATTTATAGGAAGAAAGAGCCTGAGGATTCATCATAACAGTGACAGTCTCTTTGCACAGATGAAAAATAACCGTCTTTACTGCATTTATGAGAAAGAGAGCGGCTATAAAAAGTTTATTGCATAAAAGGTTACTTGGAAAAAATAGATCCAACATTGAGGAAAAATAATGTTACCGCAATTGATAATGATTATAGCTGCGGTATCAATTATGGTAAAAGTTGTAGAAGTCGAAGTTATCCAGATGCATCCCTTTGGGAAGCCCCGAGACTTTTAATGAGGCGGCGATCCGGCTTTCTTCCCGGGCTTCCACTTCAAGGGTTAAGAGCTTTTCAAAAAAGTCTAGCGCACTGCTTTTTTGTTTTGATGAAATTGAGCGGAGATTGTCATGAATAAAAAAAAGAAATTCTTATCTCTAATGGGGCGACCATCCTTGGGAAGGCGGACGAGATGGGGACCATCGAGGCCGGGAAGCTGGCCGACATCCAGGTCGTCAAGGGCGATCCGCTCAAGTCGTTCGACGCCCTGGGGAATCCCGAGATCGTCATCATTGACGGAATTGTCCATCGGTTCTGACGGCGGCGTCGGCCGTGCGGCCTGGACAGGGAGCGGAGAGGCCCGTCCCCCGGCATCCGGCGACACGCAAGTTTTTACTTGACGAACCAATGGCCGTTTCGTATATTATATCGAACAAAGCGGTTGCCCTGGGAAAAGGGTTCCGCTATTTATTAAGGAGGTTTGTTTAATGAAAAATTTTTTATGGACAAAGACAGGATTCCGACAATTCGTCCTGTGTGCCGTGGCCGTCCTCATGGTGAGCGCTGGTGCGTTCGCCCAGGCGACTCTGGTCACTCTGGAAGGCACGGTCGCGGACGAGCAGGGCAACGCCCTGCCCGGAGTAGAGATCGGCATCCGGAACACGGAGACGGGCTATCTCTACAGCGCCCTCAGCCGGTCCAACGGGACGTACATCGTTTCCGGGATCCAGCCGGGGACCTACGAGATGGAAGTGACGCTCTCTGGTTTCGCGGCCCATACGCAGAGCGGGATGGTCTTCAGCGTGGGCGCACGGCTGACGATCGATTTCACCCTGAAGCCCTTGACCCTTCATGAGGAGCTCACAGTGACGGCCGCCGCTCCGCTGATCGAGATCTCCAAATCCGAGGTCTCGAGCGTCGTCGACCGTCAGAAGATCGACGACATACCGCTCCTCGACAGGAACTTCGCGTCCCTGGTCGTCCTCAAGGCGGGCGTTCAGATTGGCGAGGTCGGAGGAGAGACCATCCGTTCGAACGCGATGTCGAGGGGGAACGAAGAGATCCTCCTCGACGGCGTCTCCAACGAATGGGTGGGCACCAACATCACCAGGGCCTCCGTCCCGGCGGACGCCATTGAGGAGTTTCGGGTTCTGACCAACCAGTTCCAGGCGGAATACGGGAACTCGAGCGGCATGATCATGAGCGCTATCACGCGCTCGGGAACGAACAGGCTCCGGGGGAGGGCCTCCTTCTTCTACAGGGACCAGGCCTTCGACACCGTGAATTACTTCGTCGATCACGCCTCCTACAAGGGTACCAAGCTCTCCAAGGACGAGTACGAAAAAACCATGTTCGACCATTACAATTATTCGGGGTTCCTCGGCGGACCGATCGTCAAGGACAAGGCCCATTTCTTCCTGGCGTATGAAGGGCTCAACCAGAACACCTATGCAACGATCACTTCGCCCCTGGTCCCTAACGAGACCATCAAACAGCCGTCGGTCACGAACCAGCTAGTGGCCAAGTTCAACTACCAGCTGAACGAAAAGAACCTCCTGACGTTCCGCTACACCCTGAACCGGTTGACCGAGGACAATCAGGGACCGGGCGGATTGTTCACTAAGGAGCTCGCCTACAAGAACAAGTGGAAGGTCGACGATTTCCAGGCGAACTGGACACTGTTTCCCTCGGACAACACGATGAACGAGCTCCGCGTCCTTCATTCCCGCACCGATAGCAGCCTAACGGTCCCCGACCCGAACAGGTACTTCATCGAGAGGCCTTCCGGTTATTTCGGCAAGCTGGCGAACCAGCCCCAGACCACCATCGAGAACCGGACCCAGATCATCGACAATTTCAGCGTCTTCCTCGGCAACCACATCCTGAAGCTCGGCTTCGATTACTCAAACGTCCCCCTGACGGGCGAACTCTATCAGTACGATCCCGGCTATTTCATCTTCACGACGGACACGCCCTTTGATCCCTCCGACTTCTCCACGTATCCGCTGATGTTCCTGTACAACAGCGGGTCGCCCTTTCTCGATTCCCCGTACTCCCAGGCCGCGCTCTTCGCCCAGGACAACTGGAAGGTCGTCCCCCGGCTCACCTTGAACTTCGGGTTCCGGTACAACTATTTCAAGTGCGAAGGCCTGCATATCAAGAACGGGGACATCCGGAACCTCAACCCCAGATTCGGCTTCAGCTATGACCTCTCCGGCGACGGGAAAACGGCCCTCCGCGGCGGGATCGGGACGTTCTCGGCTAATCCCATGCTGAACAGCGGGCTCCTCGCCTATTTCATGAACCAGATCCAAATCCAGACCCTCATCTTCCCGAACTACCCGGACCCCTTCCAGCCCAACCCCTTCTTCACCCCCATCCCGGGTTCGATGACTCTGGGCGAATACAAAGCCAAACAGAACGCCATCGCCCCCTACAGCCTCCAGTCCACGCTGGGCGTCGAGCGGGCCCTTCTCCAGGACCTCTCGGTGGCCGCGGACCTGATCTGGACCAAAGGTTATCGCCTGATCCGGTATGAGAACGAGAACGGCGTCATCCCGGGGACGAGCTACGAGCGGCCCAACATGGCCAAGGGCGACGTCTGGAACATCACGGACGGAGGAAAGAGCGATTACAAGGCCATCTACCTCACCGTCAAAAAGCGTTATTCGCACGGTTGGTTCCTCGAGGCTTCCTACACCCTGTCCTCGTCCAAGTCCGACGTCGAGACCGAGCAGACGATGCCTCACTCCTACGACCCCGACGCCTGGGACACTCAGTGGGGCCCGACAGACGCGGACGCGCAGCACAAGCTGGCCGTGACGGGGATCATCGACCTGCCGCTGGGATTCCAGCTGAGCGGGTTCTTCTATTACCGGTCCAAGCTGCCCTGGAACGCCATCTATCCGACCGACGTGAACGCGGATAGCATCGTCGAGGATTACGTGGACACGTTCAGGAATTCGCGCCGGGGATTCGACCGGATTTCCCTGAACGCCAGGGTCTCCAAGTACATCAACATCAGCCGTCTCAGGCTCCAGCTCTTCGGCGAGTTCTACAACCTGACGAATCAGACGAACTTCAGCGACATCTTCAACTATTACGGATTGCCCGGATTCGGGGAACCCACGGTCGCCGGCGATCCGCGCCTCATCCAGCTCGGCTGCCGCATCGATTTCTAGAAAGTCGGAACAAAAATCCGAGACGGGGGAAATTCTCAGCAATGAGGGTTTCCCCCCTTTTTTTAAAAATTTGACGCTCCAAACGGGCGTTCCCAGGAGGAAACACTTGAAAAAAAGAATTACGGCATTTTTTGCGACGCTCGTCATGTTCGTGCTCGTCCTTTTCCCGGCCGCCGCGGCGGGTAAGAAGGAACCGCGTCTCGATCCAAAAGATTTTTTCGCGTTCGTCCATAAGACCCTGGCCGAATGGAAGGTCCCCGGCGTCGGGGTCGCAGTCGTCAAGGGCGGGAAGGTCATTCTCGCCGAAGGGTACGGCCTCAGGGATGTCCAGAACAATCTGGCGGTGACCCCCCGGACGATCTTCGCCATCGGCTCAAGCTCCAAGGCGTTCACGGCCACGGCCGTGGGGATCATGGTAGACGAGGGCAAGCTGGGTTGGGACAAGCGGGTCAGAGATTATCTTCCCACGTTCCAGCTCCAGGACGAGTTCGCCACGGCACAGATGACCCCGCGCGACCTGCTCTGCCATCGCTCGGGATTGCCCCGGCACGACCTCGTGTGGTACGGATGTGCGCTCTCCCGGAAGGAGCTCTTCGACCGAATGCGCTATCTGGAGCCCAAGGCCGATTTCAGGTCGATTTTTCAGTACAATAATTTCATGTTCATGACGGCGGGCTACCTGACCGGAAAGGTCGCGGGCTCGACCTGGGAGGATGTCGTCCGAACTCGCATCTTCGAGCCTCTGGGCATGAAGGACAGCGACTTCTCGGTGGAGGATTCCCGAAAGAAGCCGAACCACGCACTGCCCTACGGGGAGAAGGATGATAATGTCGTAGAGCTCCCTTTCCGGAACATCGACGCCATGGGACCGGCCGGTTCCATCAACTCCAACGTCCTGGACATGGCCCAATGGCTTCTGCTCAACCTCAATAAGGGCAAGGCCGGAGACAAGCAGGTTATTTCGGAATCCAGCCTGGCCGAGATCCATTCACCCCAGATGGTAATCCAGGCGGGCGCGTTCCGCATCCTCGAGAAGTTCCCCGAGATGTTCACTTCGAGCTATGGTCTAGGCTGGATTATCACCAATTATCGGGGCCATACCTGGATCCATCACGGTGGGAACATCGACGGATTCACCGCATTCGTGACATTCTTTCCCCGGGACGACATCGGAATTGTCGTCCTGAGCAACATGAGCGGAGCGTCGGTTCCCGAGATCATCGCCCTCAACGTCGCCGACCGGTTGCTGGGGTTCGATCAGGTCTCCTGGAGCGAGCGTTACATGGAGATCCGGGACAAGCGTAAGGCCGTGGCCGAAAAGCGTAAGGCCCAGGTCGACAAGGATCGGAAGACAGGCACTCGGCCCTCTCATCCTCTCGAGGATTACGTCGGGGATTACGTCCATCCGACCTATGGGACTCTCACGTTCCTGAAGAACGGGGACGGCCTCCGGGCGACGCGCTACGGTATAATGTTCGCCGCGGCCCATTATCACTACGACGTCTTCGAGCTCACGAGCGAGGATAGTGGGATGAAGCTCAAGGCATCGTTCTCCCTGGACCTCAAGGGGAATGTGGTCTCTGTTTCAGTCCCGTTCGCGCTCACACCCGGCATCAAGGATATCGTCTTTACGCGGGCGAAGGGAAAAGCCGTTGGAGGACAAGCTCCAACTTAGTAAGATACGACTTCAAAAAAAAGGGCCCGGCAGCTTCCCTAAGGGGAAACTGCCGGGCCCTTTCATTTTTCGAGCGGCCGCGGATCTTGCCTAGACCCGTTTGAGCTTCTTCAGGAACGCCGGGTCGACGTCGACCCCGAGCCCCGGAAACTCCGGAAGCGTGATCTCGCCGGCCTTGCTAACCTTCATCCCGCCGACGATCGGGTCCACGGTATGGTCCATGCAGGCATCGAGGTCGGCGAATATGATGTTCCTCTGCGAGGCTACGACATGAGCGCCAGCTGTGAGGCCGAGGCGAGTCTCGAGCATGCAGCCGACCATACAGAAAATGTTGGCCGCGGCGGCAATCTGGGCGATCCGTACGGAATTCGTCATCCCACCGGCCTTCATCAGCTTAATGTTGAAATAATCGCAGGCATCGGCCTTAATCAACTTAATGGCATCCTGGGGGAAGAAGAGCGACTCGTCGGCGCACACGGGGATGGAGCTCTCGTTCCGCACGACTTTCATACCGGCAAAGTCCCATGCGACCAAGGGCTGTTCCGCAAACTGGACGTTGAACCGCTCCATCTTCCGGAGCGCGTAAATGGCCTGAGGGACGGTCCAGCCCTGGTTGGCGTCGATCCTGAGACTGACGTCCTTCCCGATGGCCTCGCGGACGGCCTGGACGCGCTCGGCGTCGATATCAGGGTCGAGCCCCACTTTTATCTTGATGTTCTTGTAGCCCCGGGCGACATATCCCCCGGTGCTAGCAGCCATTTTCTCTGGCGTGTCTATACCGACCGTGACGTCGGTCTCGAAGGTCACCTTGTCCCCCCCGAGGAGCCTGAAGAGGGGAAGGCCAGCGGCCTTCCCGAGGATGTCCATCAGTGCCATGTCGAATGCGGCCACGATGCTCGGGTTGGAATGGACGACATGCCCGATCTCCGCGAGCAGGGCATCCACAGCCAGGGGATTCTTACCCTTGATCATCTCCCTGATGCTCCGGGCCATCACGAGACTCGTCTCCTGGGTGTCTCCGGTGATGGTGGGGAAGGGGCTGGCTTCGCCCAGGCCCACGAGGCCCGAATCCGTGATAACACGGACCAGGACGTCGTGGGCAGCCGTGAACACGCCCAGAGAGGCCCGGAACGGCTCTTTGAGCGGGATGTCGAACGCGTAGATCTCGACGTCCTTAATTCGGAGCTTCCCGGCCCCGCTTTTTTCGATCTTCTCGGCAGCGGCGGCCCAGCCGCGCGGCGTATGCAATGCCAGGATGCCGAATCCCAGCATCTTCAAAAATCCTTTTCTCGAAATGATCATTATAGATACTCCTTTATTTTGATTTTCGGATGCGTTGTTCCCAGAATCTGGGGGCGAGGTTCCGCCCCGTCCCGGATCTCCATGCCGCCAACGACAGGGTTCTCAGCGTGGAGCAGGGCCGATTCCAGGTCGGCGTATACGATGCTCTTCTCCCCGGCCGTAAGGGCTACGCGCGTCTCTCCCATACAGCTCCCCTCCAGGTGTCCGCCAGTCCGGCCAGGCTCTTCAGGAAGGCTTTTCTCTTCAAGGACAGGAGGGGCTTTTTCGTTTCCTTTCGCCGGGATGACCGGCAGGACGATGTGCGAGGGATGCTTTGCGTCATGAAAAACGGTCTGGTGGGCCACCCGCATCTCGCTGTCCATCCCATACCGATTGCCCGTATTGAGGTTGCGGTCGAACTTGGGGAACGCGGCCGACGCGATGTGGACGCGTAGGCGGTGTCCCTTCCGGATGAGCATCGAGGTCGTCCAGCAATCGATGGTGTATTCGTAGATCTTCCCCGGCTCGATCGGTGAGGGATTCTCTAACGATTCCCGATAGCTGGCCCGGACGACGCCGTCGTTGAGCCGCAGTGCGTATCCGTCCGGATAGACGTCGATAAGCATGGCGTTCCAGTCGGTATCGGGTGCCGAGGAGGACGCAAACAGCTTGACCGAGATGGGGCCGGTGATCTCCATGTCCTGCTCGAGCGGCGGCGTCGTATAGACGAGGACGTCGTTCCGTTCTCCGACCGGGCGATAATCGTCCGGTCCGCCGACCTGGGCGCTGGAGGCGGGCACGATGAAGGGCGTGGGGTCGGCGGGATCGTAGGCATAACTGTCCGGAGGCTCTTTCCTCGGCAGAGTGGGGGACAGCACCCCGTCCCCGGAGAGCGAATTGGCCTTGCCCCCGGAGTGGAAATAATATTTCGTCCATTGCGTCGCAGGGAGGGGCCAGTCGGGCTCGTCGCGCCAGGTATTGGCGCCCATGACGAACACGCGGACCGGCGGCTCCTCGTCCACCCCGTTAGGCACCCCTTTCAGCCAGCGATCGAACCATCTGAGCATTGTCCCATGAAGGTCGATCTTGGAGGAAGGGCCGAAGTCGAGGATGCCCATCTTGGTGACCGAGTTGATGGCGTGGGGCCACGGCCCGACCAGCAATTTCTGGCCCTTGCGGCCGAGCTGGCGCATGGCCGTGAAGTTCCTGAACGTCCCCGGCTGGTCGTCGTCGTACCACCCCGAGATGTGCAGGACGGGGACATCGACCTTGTCGTAGTTCCGTTCGTAGTCGACCGCCTTCCAATACTCGTCGTAGGCTGGATGCTCGAAGTTCTTCTTCCACAGGGGGATGGGCCGTCCCCCCGTAGCGACCTCGTCGATCGTAACGAGAGGGAGCTCGCGCAAGACCCGGTCGAGGCCCAATTCGCGGGAGTTCTGGTTGACATGATCCGAGACCATGATGTACCAATCGATCGAGAGAAGGGTCAACGCCCCGTATTGAAAGGGTAAATTATAGAAGGGGCCGGGGGGGCTGACCAGGACCGCCATCGTCTTCAGATGCGGCGGACTGCCGACTGCGGCCATCCACTGGTTCTGCCCGCCGTAGGAGCCGCCCAAGGTGCCCACATTGCCGTCGGACCAGTCCTGCGCGGCCGCCCATTCGATCGTATCGTAGCCGTCGTTGGCCTCATCGTGCATGCCGTGGAAGGTGCCGTCCGAGTCGTGGCGGCCCCTGGAGTCTTCAACGATGTAAACATAGTCGTTCCCTGCGAAAAAGCGCCCAAAACCGAACTGGGAGGCCGAGTTCTTCCCGTACGGCGTGCGGAGGATGATCACCGGGAACTTACCGTGTTTGTCAGGCCGGAAGACGTTGGCCGACAAGGTGATGCCGTCGCGCATCGGGACGCGAACGCCGAGATTGATCTTGACAGCCGGGGACGGGGCCACGGCCGTCTCCTGGGTCGTGGCGACGGAAGGCCATAAAGCCGCCAAGAACAGGACAGCGATCAGGAACCAGAACCTATTTCTAAGCAGACCGTTTGTATGCATATATTCCTCCAATAACGAAATTTAAAAAAATATAACATGGAAACTTCCGGGATGTCAAGAAACCGGAAAAAATTCCCAAATAATCGGATAAATCTTGCTGATGAGGCAATTTATTTAAATAAAGGCCTCTACTACCCCAAGAGAACCTGGTATAATAGAGGCGTGAAAAAAAATCAAAAGTCACAGCTTCCTGCGGTTTGATACTGATCATGAGTTTTGCCAGGGAGATTGGTTTGATAGATGAGCTAGAGAAGAGGTTTTTTCATCTTAAGAAGCGCAAACGAGGTTATTCGGTATCTGAGTAAATATTATCATTTATAGAGATGCTTATAAAAGGGGGGCGTCGTTTGAATGATATAGATATCTTATCTTCTGATCCAGGTTTATTGGATATATTGAGGATGCGAAAATTCCCCAGAGCTAACACTATAGAAGCGCTGGCGAGAGGATTCAGCCGAAGAGACATTGACAATCTGGCTAATATAGTAATGAAGCATTCCTCCAATATTATCCGTCAGAAGGGGTTAAGAGAGATTGTAATAGATATAGATTCAAGCCTTATTGCCAGCGAAGTGGAGATTGCCGAGAAGAGCTATGAAGGTTTTCGTGGATTTAACCCCTTTGGCCCAGTAACTATCGCAGTGCGTATGGGAGAGCAAAGCTAGAGAGATTTACTTATTGTGTTTTCCTGTATATAATGTTAGTAAATAGTAGCATGAAAAAAACAAGTGTGTTTCTGTGTTTATTTTTTGCCTTTGTCATGTTTTCCAAAACCGGAATAAGCCAAGAAACATCCCAATCGGAAAAGAAAACAATCGAGCCCCTCAGCAAATATGCCAAACAGTGGCTGGAGGAAGTTGTCCCCTATATCATCACCGATGTGGAAAAAGAAATTTTCGCCAACCTCCCCAACGAGGTGGAGCGGGGAAAATTTATCGAGAATTTTTGGAAGAAAAGAGATTCCAATCCACAAACACACGAGAATGAATTCAAACAGGATTACTATAGGCGGATTGCCCTGGCCAATAAATTCTTCGGTTCAGGAGGCATACGGGGTTGGCGCACGGATCGCGGCAGGATTTATATCATACTGGGCCCGCCCAATGAAATCCAGCGTGATATGAGTCCGTCGGGCTCGTATGCATCCGCTTTTCACGGTCCCCGGGAGATATGGAATTATTGGGGGCTACCAAATCCTCGGCTCCCTTACAACATAGAATTCGTATTTATGGATAAGCTGGGAACTGGAAACTATGTCCTGGAACAGAGTCTTAAACTAACTCAAGGAGGAAGCCAGCATTTCGACCTCAACTCTTCTCATTATTATTTCGACTATTTGGAGATCCAGACGGAGGCAACGAGAAACCCTTTCGAAGGATTGGATAAACTCAAAGGGGTGATCACCACACAAGTAACCTATGACCTCATTCCCATTGAATACGCGCTCTATCGCCTGAAAGGACCTGAAGGAAAAACCTACGTTTCGGTTATTGTCCGGATTCCATCCGACGCCTTAACCTCGAAACCCATTGAAGGTGAGAGCTACCATTCTATGACGCTGATGGTCATTGTGAGCAATCATCTGGGACAGATCATCTCTGAGAGGAGCAAGGACTTCAACTTTAAACTTCCGGTAGCGGATTCGGTCCCGGCTGTGCAAGAAACACACCAAGCTCAAATGACTCTTGCGCTTGAGCCGGATGCCCAAAAAATCCATTTTCTAGTACTTGACAGCTTCAGTGGCAAGATCGGGACGCTGCACGAGAAGATATCCGTTCCCGAATTCAGGGAAGACCTATTGAGTATCAGCGATATTATCCTTTCCTCAAAAAAAGATAGAAGTCAAGACGACAGTGTCGCGAAAGAAAAAGAATTCACATCCCAAATCACCTCTACATTCATGGCAGGCGAAGAGATAGACATCCTAGTTGAGATATACGGTCTCGACATAGATACGACAAGCGGGCATCACAGCTTTACGGCAGAATACATCTTCCTGGAAGGAGAAAAGATACTAGCTAGAATCCCCTGCCCGGAGAAATCCCCCACTGCCGAGAAAAAGGTGCGTTTCCAGACAAGCTTAAAGTTAAAAAACTTCAAACCTGGCGATTATTTGCTGAGGTTTAGAGTCGTCGACAATGTTTCGGAAAAAGTGGCCCAAAAGGAAATACGTTTTCGTATCAAACATTGATTCCTAAAAGAGAGGAAAAGATGAGAATAAAAGCCCGGCTTTCAAAATTCCTTGGTACTTTACTGTTGTTTACCGTTTTCATGCTCGTACCGAATACCACTTTCAGCCAGGACACGCTTGTCAAAGGAGTTATCACGGATGCCGATGGAAATCCCATAGAAGACGCCAGTATAACATTTTATAATCCGGACAGAGGACTCAAATTTCATGTGCAAAGCGACAAAGAAGGAAAATTCATAAAGGGTGGGATTATCCCGACGTTCTACAAGGTGACCGTAGAAAAAGACGGATTCTTCACCGTGGAATCCCAAGCGAGGATCCGATTCGGTTTTACAGAAGAGATGGCGATAAAGCTAAGAAAAGTCCCGCCGAAACTCGAAGACGACAAGAATCTTTCAAAAGGGATAGATTTATTCAGCGAAGGAAAATATGACGCCGCAATCGAATTCTTTAATAAAGTCATAGAGAAATTTCCGGATAGTATTGAAGGATATTACAACTTGGGTTTGAGCTATCTCCGCAAGGGCGATATCGATCAGGCGATTTCTTCCTTCGAGAAAGCAGCGGATCTCAATCCGGAAGCTCTGCCCATCTTTTTAGCCCTTGGAGAGAGCTATTTCAACAAGGGCGAAATTGAAAAAGCCGAAGAGAGTTATTTGCAAGCCATCAAAATCGATCCCGGAAAATTCCAACCGCATTACAACCTGGGAATAGTTTACTACAAAACTAATAAAATGGAGAAAGCGCTCCTTTCCTTTGACAAGTGCATCGAACTCGCTCCGGAAAATTCCACCGTTTACTACCAGGCGGGATTAGCTTTGATTAAATACGGGGATTTCGAGAGAGCCATCGAGTATTTCGAGAAATTCCTCGAACTGGAGCCAGATGCCCCTGAAGCCAGCCAGGTCAAGGCTATCATTGAAGAACTGAAAAAAAATATACAGAAATAGAACAGCCAATAACGAAGTCTAATCCTGTCAATCAGGCTAAAAAGCTATTTATTTTCAGAAAGCAGGAGTACCTGGCCGTTGAGGGTCTTGTTGTGCTTCCCATCTTCGATGGTGATTTTTTTATTTTGAGAGGGCCATGAATCGCTCACAATTTTCCGCAATTTCCACTCACTGACATCCTGAGATAAGGTTATCACATCCCAAACAGCAAGGTCACAACTCAAAAAACTACATAAATCAAACAAAGCATACAAACCAATAAGTTTAAGATAGAGTCAGTCCTAGAATCGATAATAAGCAAATACAGCGGATCCACTTCGTAGACCTTGTGGATCATGTCGGCCCATCCTTTGGAAGTCCACTTAAGTGATAGGAATTTGGTTTAGTGATAGGAATTTGTTTTTTTGTTCATGACAATCTCCGCTCAATTTCATCAAATTTTCACCCTTTGAGCTGTATCATTGAAAATGATAAACAGAAAAACATGTCCAGTCAATGAAAAACCGGCAGAGCAGAGAATCATTAAAGCTTGTGACCTTATGGAACCGGCCCTCGTTATCAGTCCCGCCCTCTGTAACCAGAAAATGAAGATGTGGATGAAAATTCATTCGGCTCCCAAATGACTGTATCACAGCAATAATACCGGGTGTGATCTCTTTGCGTGTGCTAGCCTTGAAGTATTTCACAAGCGCCTCTCTGCCGCAGAGACAAAGCGAAGAGAGAAGCGGGCGTTTATACTTGAAGAATATCCGCAGCATCTTGGGTATGGTAAAGACTACCTGGCGGTGAGGTGTATCCAGTATAAGCTTCTCCCGCATCCACTCACCCCACTCCTCACGACGCTTTGCATGGCAAGATGGGCAGAATCCACGGGTCTTGCAGGAAAACATCAGTAATTTTTCTGTCCCACAATCAGAACACTTTATCCGCGCGAATCCACACTTAGGATTGCCGCGGGACAGGAACACACGCGCTGCATGCGCAATTTACGACTCAAAGGCAAAAAAAGTCCGCTTTTTCAGGCTGGAATATAATATAGAGGAAGCACAGAAAAAAATCATAAAGGCAAAGCTGCCTCCTGCCCTTGCAGAACGACTTTCCCTGGGGATTTAAATCGAAATTCCGGCTATATCAACGGATTTGCATAACAATAAAGACAGGAGTGGGGGCAGAACTGTGTATAACTCCCGATATCAGTGGATTCGGTGCATCCACATTCTGTGCGTTGGGTTCTATCTTTTTTTGAAGAGACAGACTCTGCGGAAGGATGGAGACGCTTGAGAAGCGGCCCATTGATACATGAAGAAGACTGAATGCCCCGAACTTCCGCTAAAAAATTCTGGCTGCACGAATAAAGCCGCAGTCCCAGGCTTCGAGCTATTCCAGCAAGATACTGCGCATCTTTTTTCTTCTCCTGCCGAGAGGGATCAACATAAAGAAAGCCACTCCGGAAAAAAGGTTACTAGATCCGTTCTTCGTGATGCACTGATAACTTTTTTCATGACTTCTTGACAGTTAAAGAAAATGACCTTAGTATTTTAACGGATGAAAGTAGTGTATAG
>Ga0307380_10008464_pt1 | contig 13188 bp, 12 predicted proteins | sample UN3MG_FD_202239 | JGI IMG/M metagenome (GOLD analysis project Ga0307380, IMG submission 202239) | Soil microbial communities from Risofladan, Vaasa, Finland - UN-3 | ecosystem: Environmental > Terrestrial > Soil > Coastal area > Acid sulfate soil | place: Finland: Risofladan, Vaasa | collected... | reverse complement strand
CAGGTAGAGCATATATTAAATGTCATAGGTGAGAAGACCGTGGCTTATTACACAAAGAATAAACCGTACCATATCCCTGCCAGGGATCGTCAGAGCGTTTTAAAGGACGTAGATGAACTGTTTGTTAATATTCTAGGGAAAGGCGCTGTACGGGCCTCTGAGACCCCTTATTTCGCCTATATGAATGGTGATGTTAAAGCCTATGAGGATTATTTCTTCCCCAGGATGGGAAAAGAGCTTAAGGAGGACCACTTCCCGGAGGCTTTTGATAGGCTGATAGAGTATTATAATGAGACCCCTCCGCCGATAATCGATGGGAATATGGTGCTTGATGGCGGTCATAGGGTGGCGATAGCTAAGTTCAAGGGGATAAAAGCAATAATATGTCTCCAGTAGTATATAATAACATAGATGTGTTCTTAAGTGAATATAAACGGGATAACGTTATTTATTGTTATGGTAACTACGCTGTCTCTGATCTTGTTAGGAATTTGATTGTGAGCGCCAATGGCGTTGGTATGAGCATTGTTCTGTTTGCTCTTGACAAGAAGATCTCTGATGAAATGAGTGATGTTTGCGATGTGGTAAATCACTTTGACGATAACGTTGACCCATGTAAATATTACATAATAGGAGGGAGGGAGTTCAATGATATTATGTGGCAGGGGTGGCTGATAGGTACTGATATTCTTAGATCTGGCAGATCGTATATTTATGTAGATGTAGATATTGTTGTTAGAAAGAATTTTGAGTCCGAGATGCTTCAGAACTTTATGTGCTGTAAGTATGATTGCTTGGTGCAGTTTAATGGAAAGAATGCCTGTACTGGTTTTTACTCAATGATACCAAACGACCGGACGGTTGATCTGTTTACGATAGAATTCCTTATTGCGAATAAGCACTTAAGGCACGAAGGAGACCAGTCTTTTTTCAACTATGTCATTCCGAAGAAGAAGCTGCTGAGTGTTAAGTTTTTAAATAGGGATAGGTATCCAAATGGGGCATATTATTATGAGAATTATGAATCAATAGATGACGTGTGCAACATTGTGCATTTTAATTGCATCCACGAGTATAACAATAAGATATCTAAAATAAAGGAGCACGGATTATGGCGTTTGCAATAGTAATAAATACAACTGATAAATACTGTGATCTATGGGATACATGGCATTATTACTTCAAGAAATGGAGACAGGATTACCCTGTCTATTTCCTTAACGAGAACCTGGATGTCCCCTATGATGTAACCCAAATAAAAGTAGATATTCCAGAGAAAGATCTGTGGACGAAGAAGCTCCGAGAGAGCCTGAAGTTGATCCCCGAGGATGAGTTGTTGATAATGCTTGAGGATCACTGGATCACTAAACCTATTGGGGGAGAAGAGCTAGAGCACATGTTGATGTTATTCCGTGATCTCGATGCTGACTCTATGAGGATAAAACCCGTGTCTAAGCTCACTACGACAACAAACTTTGGCTTCGGCGTGGTGAAGCTAACAAAGGACAGTAAATATCTTATCTCTCATGACCCGTGTATATGGAAGAAGTCTTTCCTCTTCGAATGCTTAAGTGTTGATGAGAGTCCATGGGATAATGAGATAATGGGTACAGAAAGGATTCGAAATAAGAGGTATTACAGCATATACCACTATAAAAAAGACTGGTGGGTAAATGCAATGGTAAAAGGAGTAATAACGCCTAAAGGGCAAAAAATGATAATATAATGGAAGTAGTAAACATGGGAAAAGGAGAAAAGGAGACGATAAAGCAGGCTCGGGAGCGCCGCGAGAAAGTAGGGTTCGCCCCTAGGAACAAGGATGTTTTGATAGACATTATCGATGTTAAGCCTCGGGCTCTTGGCAGTGGGCTTATAATGCCCGAAGGCAAGGATGCTGTAGATCTGGGTTTTAATAATTACTGGGATCATCCATTCCAAGCTTATATAGTTGCGAAAGGTCCGGGCGCCTCCGAGGAGCTGGTAGTGGGATTAAAAGTGGCCTTCAGGCCCCCCGGGAATCCTGTGAGGGATAAGGGGCATACCTATGCTTTAATGAGTGATTACGATATTGTGGGATTTTTAGATTAGGTGGTAAGCTGTGATGGTAATTAAGCGGGGTTCTTGGCGGTTCCCCGCTTTTGTTATTTAAATTTATTCTGAATAGTTTGGAAAGTTAGATTATATTAACTAATTTTGTGGATTATATTCTAAAGCATGGAAGAAAAATTCTCGTACAACTGTAGCCTTGAGTCTTTTTTTGCAGATTACCTACGCCTGAAGAGGCCTTATATTAATGCTGTACTCAGCTATATTCATAAGGATGATCGTAGACTCAACGATAACCCGCTTAAGGTGCTGGCCCAGCTCCTTTATTACAATAACGTCTATAAAGATTATGATTCCGCTACTCGGTGGAAGATGGTATTCGACTATGACACCAAAATGAAGATCTGTGAGCATCTGGGAATGCCAGAATCACACCTTAACTCATATCTCTCACAGCTCCGTAGGCTTGGAATTGTTGAGGGCAAGAGAGTTGCTGATCGATATGTTGTATATCCAGAAGGGAATATGAGGATGGTTTTCAATATCAAAGTGGATATGGGAGATGAATAGTCAGTTCTCGGACAAAATAATAAAGTCCCTCGCTTTCAAATATGGACTCCCTGAATTGGTGATAAGGAAGATTGTCCTGTACCAATTCCAGTTCGTTAAAGAAAAGATGGCTGATGGCACGAAGGGCGACTACGAAACATTCCCCACGATAAAACTACCTGATTTTGGTACATTCACTCCTATGAAGGGGAAGATAAATCGCATGGGTGATGGCAGTGAATATGAGAGAAAGAAGAGGGAGATCTTCAAGAAGAAATATGGTGAGGATTTGGATGAGGTTACTAGACTAAGACAAAATAAAGACGACGATGAACCTATTCGGGATGAGCCACAATAAGCCCTCTCCTACGCCAGATGCCCTGTTAATACCGGAGTTTATGGCGTTATGGGCCAGGGACGGCAAGAGGCATAAAACGATAGCTATAGAGGATCTAGCGTATGTTCACTTTATGATGAACTGGCGGTCTCCGTATCATGCATATCCCCCAAGTGAGCGCAGTAAGAAGGTTATAGAAGATGTTATCCTTACACGGCCTAGGTGGAAAGAGGACGATGAAGTGAAGGCTGCGATGGTTAAGTATGATGCGCTGCAGATGACGCCAACACTCCGGTTTCTTAGGTCTATAGAGAATGCCATGGAGGAGATGATTCAATACTTCGAGCACGTTAACTTCGATCCTAATAAAAAGGTCACTGATGACCATGGTGTAGAAAGAAAGGTGCCGGTAGGGAATATTAAGGCTGTGATGGAAGCCGTGGCAAAAGCCGCAGGTACCCTGAAAACCATAAAGGAACTTACTGATAGGGTAAAGGCAGAGCAGGATGCAGTAGATAATATCCGAGGAGGTGGTTCCGTGGGTGATTATGAAGATTAACGTATGGCTGATGAATTTATATTTGATGTAGAGAAAGTAAAACCGCTGAAGGATGTTGATCGTTTCCGTAAGGCCGCAATGTTCTTTGAAAAAAACGGGGAATATCTTCAATTCCCAGAAGGTTCAATACAAAAAAAACGGCACTGGGATCAGGAAATAGAGTATAGCCTTAAGGGAATAACCCTCAACGGCGACTTCCTTCCTGCATACATGTATTTCTATCTAAATTATTCCCCATTACAGAAAATAGAAGAGAAGGAAAGCTTAGATGACAGTGATTTTAGTAGCGGCGAGAGGATAGAGGGGTTTCCTGATTATTGGGACGGTGACTATGAGTGGTTCCTATATCTACACGAGGCTGAACGCAGGGGGAAGCACGCAGCCCTGTTGAAAGCCAGGGGAAAAGGGTTTTCCTTTAAGGGGTCGTCTATGTTGAATAGGAATTATTTTTTGGTTAGGCATTCAGCTTGTTATGCGATTGCCTCAGACAAAGAATTTCTTCTTAAAGATGGATTACTCTCTAAGACTTGGGCCACTATGGCTTTTATAGATAGGCATACCCCATGGAAGAAACGTAGGCAGTACCACAGTACTGATATGTGGAAGAGGGCTTCCTATGAAAAGGACAAAACCGAGAGTGGTTATATGTCTGATATTTTTGGGGTCTCTACTCATAATGACCCCGATAAGATTAGGGGTAAGAGGGGGAAAATATTCTATTATGAGGAATCTGGGGTAAATCCCAACTTGCTGTCTTCTTATAATGCCAATCTGCCTTCAGTGCAGTTAGGAAAGAAAACATTCGGGATGATTATCGTTGGCGGAACTGGCGGAACTGTTGGTGCAAACTTCGCTGGGCTGAAGGAGATTTTTAATAACCCCAATGGATATAACGTATTGCCGTGTGTTAATAGGTGGAGCCATTCCCATTACGGAAAGAAGAGTGGATTCTTTTTCCCCGCACACAAAAACCTTGAGGGGTATATAGGTCTTGATGGCATATCTGACCTCGTGGCTGCGTCGGAACACGAGCTTCGCCAGAGGAAGATTAAGGCCGAGGGTACTACCGATCCAAATCAGCTTAAGAGATATGTGGCTGAAAACTGTATGACCCCAGAGGAGGCTATGCTCCGTATCACTGGAACTATGTTCCCGGTGCAGGACCTAGAGGATCACCTGGAGTATGTATTATCTCATCCTAAGGATTATATCGATAGCGAGCGTGTAGGGAGGCTCACCATTGATGCTGAGACCGGTGATGTTAAATTTAAGATAGATAAGTCCCTTAAGCCTATATATGATTTCCCTATTAAGGATAACAGGTATATGGACGGGGCTGTAGTTATCTATGAGCCCCCGCAGACCACGGCTGATGGAAATATCCCATACGGTATAAATATTGCGGGCTGTGATCCATACGATGATGATGAGTCCACTACTACCTCCCTTGGGTCTGTGCTTATCTTAAATAGGCTTACGGACAGAATCGTTGCTGAATACACAGGCAGACCAGCTACGGCAAAGGAATATTACGAGAATGTTCGTAGACTTCTGAAATTCTATAATGCAAAGTGTAATTATGAAAACAATAAAAAAGGTTTGTTCGGACATTTCGAAAACAAGAATTCTCTTTACATGCTTGCTGATACTCCTAAAATATTAAAGGACCAAGAGCTGGCTAAGATATCCATGGTGGGTAATAAAGCCCTGGGCACACATGCTACTGAACCGGTAAACAAGTGGGGCAGGGAGCTTATTAAGACATGGTTGATGGAGCCTGCAGTAACTGCTATCAGCGGGAATATCATGAACTTAAACAAGATTCGTAGTATTCCCCTGTTGAAGGAATTGATAGAATGGGCCCCTGACGTCAATACGGACCGTGTGGATGCTTTATCTATGCTAATGATACTCCGGGAGGATATGATGAAGATCGTGGCCGAGAGCGAACGTGGCGACCCTGTAATCGATGAATTCTTCATGAGATCTCCTTTATTCCGCAGTAATTTAAATACATCTTCCGCTTTTGATGATTAATTGAATTTTTTTTATTATCTTTGGGGCTTTGATATCTTATTTTTAATTAGACTAAATAAGAATAAGAATTATACCCCAATAATATGACCGTTGTTTCGAGACTCAAAGTATTCCCCCGTCAAAAAGTACCCTTTGCCCAGAAGAGTAAGAAGTGGGGAATAAAAAATATAGAGGCCGGTATCTCTATTAGTCAGTTTGACTCACAGCTTGGGCCAAAGGAATCTGGTTCTGGAGTACGCTCCTCTTTCAATAACAAGAGGATTAACTATGATCTAGCCGCTGGCCTGATGGATGACTCCGACCTGGAGAAGGCTTTCAATCCTATGGGCATAAAGGGTGTAGAATTCCCTGCCAAGACCCAAAACTACCCTATAGAAATTCCTAAGATAAATGTCCTTAAGGGAGAAGAAACCAAGCGCAGCTTCGACTGGCGCGTGAGGACTGTCAATGAGGATGCATTCTCTGAGAAGGAGAACGCTAAGCGTGATCAGCTATGGGCTGTTATCATGGAAGAACTACAGGACCCCAATAGCGATGAGACGAAGGCTGAGAAAAGGATAAAGGACCTGGGGAAGTATTTAAACTATGAATATCAAGACCTCAGGGAGCTGGGGGCTTCCAGGGCTCTTCATTATTTATGGCATGAGCAAAAGATGAAGAGTACGTTCAGTGCCGGATTCTATGATGTTCTTATTGCTGCCGAAGAGATATATTGTGTGGATAAGATTGCTGGGGAGCCGGTCGTTAGAAGGTGTAACCCGTTAAATATTTCCACTCTCCGTTCAGGGGAAAGCCACAGGGTTGAGGATTCTGATATTATTATAGAGGATAGTTATCGTCCCGTGGGTGCTGTTATCGATGATTACTACGAGGACCTTACCTCTGCTCAGATATCGGCTATAGAGGAGGGGCGTGAGACCAATAGGGTTTCTGGTAACGCAGTCTATTCGGGGCCGGTAGATCCAGAGAACGAAATGTACCAACTGGGTGGTTCTAGTCTTATAACGGTTGACTCTAAGCATACCAAAGCTTTTGGTGGTATGTATGATATTGATGGTAACATCCGCGTGGTAAGGGTTGTATGGCGATCTATGAGGAGAATAGGTGATCTTACATATTTCGATGAGAACGGTGACGAACTCCATGAGATTGTTGATGAGTCCCACAAGGCCAACGAAGAAAATGGTGAAAAGATTAAATGGGAATGGGTTAATGAATGGTGGACCGGCACCCGTATAGGGGCTGATATTTATCTTCGTATAGAAGCGCTCCCGAGGTACGGTTCTCACTTCTCTAATATATCTATATGTAAACCCCCCTATGTAGGGACTCTATATTCTATTAATTCTCAGTCGGCGGTATCTCTGTATGACAGAATAAAGCCTTATAAATATTTATATAATGTATTCATGCGTAGATCTCTTCTTGCCTCAGCAAGGGATAAGGGTGTTCTACCCGAGATGGATATGGCCAGGGTCCCGGAAGGGTGGACCCCTGAGCTGTGGTTTATGTACGCAGAACAGAACGGATACTTTATTGTAGACTCCTTCAAGGAGGGCACCAAGGGTGTCTCTACGGGTAAGCTTGTTGCTAATATGGGCCAAGTGGGTAATAGAACATATGACCTAAGGAATACCGAAGCCGTAGTAATGAATCTTCAGGCTGCCAAGATGGCCAAGGACGATTTAGGAGAGGTAGCTGGCATTACCCCTCCGCGTGAAGGCGCTATGGGTAGCAGGGATACACTTGGTGGCTTAGAAATGAGCAGGCAGGCTTCTTCGTTTATTACAGAGGAGTGGTTCTCTCTACACGACAGTACTAAGGTTCGCGTGCTTGAGCTTCTTCTAGAGGTGGCACAGGAGGCTTGGAGGGGTAAAAATAAAAAGCTTGAATATATCGATGACGGTATGATGTCTGTGATGTTCGAGCTGGATGGTACTGAATTCGCTGATAGTGAATATGGATTATATATCTCTGATGGCTCTGGAGACTCTACTCTCGTGGAGACTATACGCACCCTGGCGCACGCCTCGATACAAAATGGTCAGGCGTCTCTCACAGACCTTATAGATGTCTTTAGAGCTACTAGCGTATCTTCTATGGTACGTAAGCTTGAGGCTGCTGAAGAGGCAAGAGAGGCTAAGGCAGCGGAGCAACAACAGATGATTATCGAGGGTAATGTTAAGGTTAAACAAGAGGAGAGGGCCATTAAGCAGGATGAGCTTGAAAGCAAGGAGAAGATAGAGGCTGCTAAGATAGAGAACCAGCAGATCATTGAGAGGATGAGAATCGATGCAGGTATTAATAACGGTTTCTTCCAGATGGATAATGACACTAACCGTAACCTGATAGATGATAATGTAGAGATAGAAAAGCAGGAGCTCATGAATGAGCAGAAGCAGAAAGAGCTAGACCTTAAGGAGGAAGAGGCTGAGAAACAGCGTAAGTTCGAGGCTGCTGAGAACGAGAAGGAACGTAAGAGTAAGGAGAAGATTGCTTCGAAACGCAAGGTAATAACAAAGTAATAGTTTTGGCGATAGAAAACGCGTCTTTTTTTGACCGTAAACGCCTCAACCTATTGTGTATTTGAAAATTATTGCGTATCATTGCATCTTTAGTTTTTATTTAGACTAAATAAACATAAGCATGGAAAAAGGAGGTTTTGAAATTAACTTGGATGACATCCAAGATGACGGTGGATTAGTCGTAGACACCCCCGTGGTAGAAAAAGTAGACCCTGAAAAAAAACCCGACAAAAAGGGTAAGGGTGATGAAGTAGAAGATCCCAACGAGGATAATCTAATAATAGTAGACGTTCCTGCGGTGGACACGGAGGACGAAGACTTAAAGGAGAAGGAGGAAGAAGAAAAAGAAAAAGAATCTAAAAGCGGGAAGAGCGCTGGCGAATCAAAAGAGACGGAATCTCCTTCTTTTCTCCATGCTACAACTCTTCGGGACAAAGGTGTTCTTCCCAATTTAGATTTAGATAAACTCAGGGGGCTGAGCGACGAGGAGATATTAGAGGCAACCATTTGGGGTACCCAAGATGAAATTGATGAGGGTGTTAAAAGTATCGTAGAACAGCAGGATGAGGCCTATAAGGAGTTTATTGAAATGATGGATACGGGTGCAGACCTTAATGAGTATGCACGGATAAAAGCCTCCCAGAAGAGGTTTGATGGTCTTACGGACGAGAAGCTTGAGGGGGACACAGAAATTCAGAAGGCGCTCGTGGCTGAAGATATGAAGGATCGAGGGATGGACGATGATGATATCTCAGATACTCTTGAGGACTTGGAGGAAAAGGAAGAGAAATTGCTTTCTAAAGCCAAGACCGCTCGCAAAAGGATAAAAGAGCGTGACGAGAACAGACAAAAGAAATTGGTGGAAGATGCTGAAAAGCAGCAGGAGTCCGCAAAGAAACAACAAGAGGAGGTAATGAGTAAAATCAATACTTCTCTAGATAAAACCAAGGAAATTATCCCAGGGATTCCTCTCTCGAAGAAAGAGAAAGATATTGTGAAGAGGATGATGACCGTTCCTGTATCTTATGAGAACGGCGTTCCGGTGAGTAAATCTCAGGAGATGAGGAGCAAAGACCCAGTGTCATGGGAAATCAAGCTTGCATACTATGCGGCCATAGGCTTGTTTGACGAATCCCCTAAGTGGGACAGGGTTAAGAAGAGGATGGAGAGCGATGCTGCGTTAAAGCTTCTAAAGTCCGTCAACAGTAACGTAAAACACACAGCGGGGAAACCGGCTGCTAAGATAACCGCAGATGATGAAGGGCCTATAATAATGCCTTTTAGCTAGCACAAAGATAACCTTTTAATACACATATAAAATGGCGCAAAAAGTATCGATTTTACAGGAATATTTTCCTACAGACTGGTCTGGGCTAACTACCAAGAATCACCTTGGGGCCATATACCAGACTCAACCCCAAGACGCGACTAAGCTTGTGACTTTGCTTCACAAGGCTAATGGCGGTTTTAACTTCACTCATTTTTTGAGAAAGTTTGAGCCCCTATTCTTAGAGAGCGATGATGATTTCCGCTGGCGCTTACAGGGAGATTCTGAAAAGAATATTCCACTGGTAAGTGCTTCTGTTGCAGGATCTGCTGTTAGTGCAACTAGCAAGGCTGGTATTGCTAACGCAAGATTTGTTCTTACGTTTCCTGAGCAGTATTTCTCAATGACCAACGTAATTGTTGGTGAGAAAAATAGTGTTTACCCTATTCTTATTGTAGAAGACCCTGTTCCTAACGGAGCAAACTGGGAATATACATGTGAATTACTTACGGGTGACCAAGCTCTGTTTATCCCTTATGACGAACTTACTGCCGGTAAGCGTTATTCTAAGGACTGGTCTATTGTAGAGAAGACTCTATCCCAAAAGGGTGGAACGCCTAACTACACGTCTCCTTTCAGCATGAAGAACATTTTCTCTATGGTACGTATGCAAGATACACGCCCTGGGAACATGATCAACCGTCCGGTTGCTTTCTCTTGGACAGGGGTGGATTCTGATGGAAATCAGAAGACTATGACCACATGGATGGACTATGCTGACTGGGAATTCGAACGTCAGTTCAACGCAATGAAGGACAAGCTTCTGAACTTTGCTACTATCAACAGAACCAGTGATGGTCTGTTCAAGCAAAAGGGAAAGTCTGGATACGTTATCGAGCAGGGAGCTGGTATTGATCAGCAAATGGACTCAGGTAACATTGCTTACTATAATGATTTCGACCTGGATATTAAGTGGCTTACTGAGCACATCATGGACCTTTCTGACGACTATAGTGGATATGGTGACCGTAGGGAGATTATGATGCGTACAGGTAAATGGGGTGCGTATAAGTTCAGCGAAGCAATTCGTGACTATACACAGCTTTATACTCCACTGAGAAACACAGACCAACTTGCTAAGCAGGGTGACGGATGGGTATATCATGAGAACTTCACTGGATATCGTGGGCCTGATGGTACTCTTATCTCTGTGTTTGTTGATCCCGCCTTTGATGACAAGGCCCGTAACAAGGTTCTTCATCCAAGTGGAAAGGGAGTAGCTAAGTCATATCAGTACGACATCATGAATGTGGGTCGTGTAGGCGGAGAAGACAATGTTAGGCTTGTATACCAAAAGGGTATGGAAGATGTTTGGGGATACGAACCCGGGCTGAGACACCCATTTAAGACAAGTGGTGAGCCTAATCTTATGGCTAATCCTAAGGATGGCTATATAATGCACCGTGCTGCGGTACTGGGTGCGATGATTAAAGATCCTTCGAGGGTAGCTAGGATTATCCCGAGTGTTCTTGCATAAGAGAATTTTAGTTCTTTTACATATTATTTTTATAGGAGATTTTAAGCATGGGAAAAAATGTTCTTACTGGTGACCTGTTGAGGGGCACCTTCTTGGATGGTGATGTGTTAAACACAACCATTCCTTCCAGAAAAGTCAGAGTAAAGATTATTCGTCGTGACGGGGGGTGGTTGCCCCCTAACCATGAAGCATCGGTGATGGTTGATGGAGCAAGGAGAATTTATTGTGTGCCTGGCAGTGCCTCAACGGGGCAGTTAGTCGATCCACTAGAGGGCCTTGATAAAGGCCAGAAAAATACTCTGGCAGAAGCGATGGCTCTTGAAAGTGGAGATAGTTTTAATGTATACCTCAAGGGTCGGGATAATTTCTGGCATCGTTTTGAGGTGGCATTAAACAGAAATGGCGATACGCTCGATTTGGGTCGCCCGGTTGAATTCCTTAAGTGGTGTGTTCTTCGTTCGGATACCGACAAGATAGCTCCCTCGTGGGATGAGAGACTACAAAAGGGTACCTACCAGTACGCCTTGGTGGAAGAGGATGAGGAGTCCAGAGGAAAGATTGTTAGAGCTGATAAGATGAAAGATGCTTATAGGCTTTTGGGTCGCCTGGATACTTCGGAAAGCAAGATGAGAGATTTCTTATTCCTGTATTTCCTTGATTATAAGGATGCACAGAAGCCTCCGAAGCAAGCTACTCCTCAGTGGTTGAAGGAACAGATTGTTGATATTGTTGAGAACCACACGGATAGGTTCCTTGCCTTAGCGGAAGACCCTCAGTATGAAACGAAGCTCTTAGTTAAGAGAGCCGTTGATGCAGAGGTTATCACGATAGAGAATAAGAAATATTCTGTTCCAGAGAGGGATGAACCGTTTGGGGGGCTTACAAAGCTTATTGAATATCTTGATGACGACAAGAATCAGAGTGATAGACTAAGGATTATGGGGCTAATAGAAAAAGCTGGGGAATAAAAGATTATGGCTGGACTGACTGCAGGGGCAATGGCGAGAGAGTTCGATATCATGTACGACATGATAACAAGCCTAGAGGCTCCTGGTTATAACAATCAGGAAAAGTCAGTTTTTTTATCCAAGGCGCAAGAAAATATTATAAAGCAGAGATACAAGCCCAGGGGCAATAAGTACGGTGATGGTTTCGAGCAAACCGAGAAGAGGAGGGTTGATTTATCTGAGCTTATACAAAACGTTCTTTTAGTTACTGGCCCAGATGTGCAGGCCTATACGGCTTCCTATAATCTTCCTAACGGGAGGTTCTGGGAGATGCCCAATGACTTTATGTGGTCTATAAGCGAGAGTGCTGATATTGTTCTAGGGGCAACAAACTCCAGGTATACATGCACCGGTACTCCTTATACTCTCACTAATGTTAGGGTGAAGCCTAAGACTCATGATGAGTATCATGCTGATCTTCATAATCCTTATGCTAAACCGTATTACGGTTTGGTGTGGAGGATGGATTACCAGAGAGAGGATTATACCTCCGCTATAACTGGTGCTAATAAGACCAGACATGAGCTGATAACTGACGGGTCGTATGGGGTGTCTAAGTATCGTGTTAGGTATATACGAAGACCTGATGATATTATACCGGTAACCTCCGGTGATACGACTGCTGGACCGACTGCCGTGGATTGCAGACTTGATCCTAGTATTCACAGGGAGATCGTTACGGAGGCTGTAAGAATAGCAACGTCGGTAACTAAGCCCGAGGAGATGGAGATTAAGGAGTTTGAGGTGCTGAAGAGCGAATAGTGTTTTAAATAGATGTATTAACGATAAAAAAAATTAACAATGCCAAAGGATTTTAACTTAAACGAAAGAAATTTCCTGCCCAGATCGGGGCAGAAGCCATTGCCTGTTTATACCGAACACTATAATAAGGCCATGGACACCCTTGAGGACTTACAGGATGCTGTAACTGGTTCTGGCGGGCTAGATGATCAGATTACTAATTTACAAGCGGTTGCAACTGGTACATCAATGCCTAAGTATGATTCCGTGGGAGCCGTTCCGACTACAGGAGCATGGGGAAATATCCTTACTGTCGTAGAGAGCGGAGACGAAGTAACACATAGATCTAAGATATCCGGTACGGTGTTTACCGTGGCCGGAATTAAGGCCGGGGCGCTTACGAATGCCAATAAGGCTTTTGGGGCCAAGATTTATGATTTTCCTGCTGGAGGAATACGTGTTCACAATGTAGTTCTTGATTTAACACTTACTGGAACTTTGTCTACTGCAACTCCAGAGGTTGGTATAGGAACCCTCGTTGCTACAGGAGCTACTTCCACGCTTGGTGGCGCAGGGGCTACAA
>Ga0307380_10008463_pt1 | contig 13190 bp, 5 predicted proteins | sample UN3MG_FD_202239 | JGI IMG/M metagenome (GOLD analysis project Ga0307380, IMG submission 202239) | Soil microbial communities from Risofladan, Vaasa, Finland - UN-3 | ecosystem: Environmental > Terrestrial > Soil > Coastal area > Acid sulfate soil | place: Finland: Risofladan, Vaasa | collected... | reverse complement strand
ATGCATCGCTAATGGATCCACCTGCATAAATCTGCCAATTCCCGGACTGTAATATCTGGCTCTGTAGTAATAATTGGCTGTTTCGCTATCGTACCTGCGGCCGGTGAAAAGATACGGATTATTAACATCAGACGTCCGGTTCGGCTCGCCAAAGATGTCATAACTGTATCGCTCTGCAATACCTCCGGTTTCGTCAGAAATCGCTACCACAGAACCCAGCCCATCAAAGTGGTAATAGTATTTAGCGCTAGCCGTAACATCAATCATCATAACAGGTTCGTCTATTCCGGGGCCGTAAATGAATTTACGCAAAAGCGTATCATTGCCGTCATATTCAGCTATTACCTGGTCGCCATCGTAACAGTATTTCGTGGTTGTACCATCTACTGTCTTCGATACTCGCCTGCCAAGGTAATCATATTTATAACAAGCCACCGGGCTGCTGTTTTCATTCACGTCAATTAAGCGATTTTCACAATCGTAATAATATTCATACTGGCCGTCGTCTGTCAGGTTGCCGTTGTCGTCATAGCTGTAACCTGTGCCGCCAACAGAAGTATACTGGTTCAGGCAGTTGCTGTCGTAAATTATCACACTGCCGTCGTCCACACTCGTGCGGTTGCCCAGCACATCGTAGTAATAGGCCGTACTGTTGCCATCGTTATAATCTACGTTTGTCAGTTGATAAAGCACATCATAAGTATAAACATGTGCGTTAGCATCGTCAATCTTCATATTCAGGCGATTGCCGACCTGGTCGTAATTGGCATAATCAAAGACGATGGAGTTCGTATCATCCAGGTTATTCGTCAGTTTTTCGAGCCTGTTGGCCAAATCGTATTCGTAAACGGCGTTGGCATCGCTGCCTAAGGTAAGCAGCGTCCTTCTGCTGAGCTGGTCATAAGTATATTCTGCAATGCTGTTGCCGTCCTGGTCCTTTATTCTTGTCAGTCTTGACAGGCTGTCGTACTCATAGGTTACGTAGCTGCTGTCGGGATAGACAAGCTTTGTTCGCAGACCCCTGCTGTCGTATTGGTAGCCCACAAACCATTGGCCATAGTAATCGACGTCGTTAACCCTGCCGATACGGTCGTAGTAATATTCAGTCAGCCCGCCGCCTTCGCTTACACTCCGCAGGTCATTAATATCGACCACCCTCCCGGCAATATCGTAGCGGATTATGATATCGGGGTCGTTCGGCCGGCTCTTGACTATCTGGCGGTTCATCGCATCGTATTGGTAGGAAATGGTCTGGCCCTTCCGGTTCTTCTTGCTGGTAACGTTGCTGTTTTTATCGTACCCGAACACCTCGTTGGTATCACCGGGATAGGTTGTGCAGACAAGCCGGTCAAAGTCGTCATAGTCGTAGGTGGTGGTATTGTTTTTAGCGTCTTTTATTTCGGCCAGGCTGCCATTATCGTCGTAGCTGTATTGCGTAACACCGCTGTTGGCATCGGTAACCTCTATTAGCAGGCCCCTTTCGTTATATTCCGATATTGTGCTCCTGATTTCAGCGTCTGTGGTTATGTTCGGGTCCTCGTTTTTGGTATAGCCGTAGGTTGTGATGTTGCCAAGCGGGTCGGTCACTTTCACCAGCTTATTGAGTGTATTGTAGGTATATCTTGTTATCTGGTTGGCCTGGCCGGTAATTTCTCTTTCCACCTTTGACTGGTTACCGTTTTTGTCATAGTAAAACGTGGTTACATTGCCGGCCGGGTCGGTAATTTTCACAAGCTGATTAAGCTCGTTATACACAGATTCGGTCACATCGCCGTTGGGGTCCTTTATTTTGCCGACATTGCCGAAGGCATCATACGAATATTCGGTGGTCAGGTTAAGGTTGGGGTCTGCGCCGTAATCGGCAATTACCTTCCAGAGTTTGCCGCAATTGGGGTCGTTCGGGTCGCTGTCGCTGTAATAGACGTACTTTGTTACCATATCGTCCGGCGCGGTAATTGTCTCAATCTGCCCGAAACTGTTGTAGGTATAAGACTCAGTCGGTACCTTATTGCCGTCGGCTGTGGGTATTTCCGGATAGGTGATTTTCTCTAAATTGCCGTTTACTACATTGTAGTCATAGGTGGTTACCTTACCCATTGCATCGGTGATTGTCTTTACCTTGTAATCAAAATTCGGGTCATACGTGTAGGTAAGAGCTATTACATCAGGGTCGTTGGCGTTGTTCGGTTCGCTGGGAGCGGTTTTTTTGTATGTGCCGGTAAGGGCCGCAAGGTCGTCGTGGGTGTAATCGATACAGTTGCCGGCAGGAAAGATTATCCTTGTTCTTTTGAATGTATTGGCATCATACACATAAGTTGTGGTAAAGGAATTCGGCTCACTCTGCGGGTAGGCGGTATATACGGTACGGCTGAGAAGCTGGCCGTTATCGTTATAGACCATTTTGGTCTCGAAGCCTTCCCTGTCGGTTATCGTTGCCGCATTGTTTTGGTCATCGCGCTGGAACTGATAGCTGCCGTCGCCGACATCCTGCTTATATACCATATCATTGGCGTCATAGTAGTTCTTAACCACCACAAGCTGCTGGTCGTTGTGGTCGTAAATGAATTCGAGGTTGTGTTTGGTATCATAGCTGTAGCTTGTAACAATTCCGTCAGGATAATCATCGGTGCCGGGGCTGGTCACCGCCAGCAGGTCGTTCGTGCACGGGTCGTAAGTGTAATCCCAGCTCCTGTTTGCAAAATCAGTGATGGTATCGAGAAGACCATCCTGGTTGTATGACAGGTTTACGTTCCTGCCGAGGTCATCGGTGATTTTTATCAGCCTGTATACCATAGCCACCAGTCCCCGCCCGCCGGTAGGGCCGCCGAACTGCTCATCGAGGAAGAAATCAGATGGGCCGTACAAAGGCAGCTGCAGGTCATGGCTGTACTGGTCCTGCTGGTAGTGGAAAGTTATGCTGTTGCCGTTTCTGTCCTTAATTGATGACAGCTTGTCATCGGTATCAAAGTGGTATTCGAGGTCTTTTCTAATAAGCGTGAAAGTATCATTTACATCATTATAGTAAAAATACTCGGTGGGGAAGTAAGAACTCAGGTAAAGGTTGGGGTCACCGGCATCCCTGGTATATTCGAACCTGCAGCCTTTGCCGTTTATCAGGATAATTGTATTGGGGTCGTAAAGTCTGCGCACCCGGAGGTTATAGTTGATGTCCCATCCGTAGCCGAACGGCGAGTTATACTCACGGCGGCTGCCGTAGGTCCTGGTAATCTGTACTGTTAACACCCGGCCGGGAATGGATACATCCGTCTCATAGCGCCTGAACTCGCCGTTTCTTATAAATACAGGGTCAGCCGCAGTAGGAAGACCATAACCATTACCATTACCATTACCATTACCATTGCCATTGCCATTGCCCTCACAGCACTCAGGATTTTCGCTACCGCAGCAGGAGCCGCAGCAAGCGGCACAGCAGCCACCAGCACAGCAGTCGCCGCAGCAGCCGCCACAGCCGTCGTCAGGGCCATCGCCACCAGGTAGGACTTCATGGTCTGCCAGTGCCGTCAGCGAACACGTGACCATAACTACCATTACAACTATTAAGTGGTTTCTCGAATGTATCTTCAAATTCATAATCATTCTCCCAAAATGACCTTACAGCTGACGCTGCCAATATGGTCGTCATAAGCTATAAGGTTGACCGTTAGTATGTGAGGCCCCCTTGCAAAATCCGCAGTGTCCCAATTGAAAGTAAAAGGTGATGATCCTTCCTCAATTTCATAAATAAACACGCCGTCAACAAAAAGCATTATTTCAAATCGTCTATTTATTAAATGCCTCGCATCGCGAGGATCCAGCTCTATACGTACGGGAACAATACCAGAAACAATGGCAGTGTTGTTGCTGTCTAGCCGTTTTTTTGTTGGGAATAAAACATTAAACCTCGGTTGATGACAAATCCGGGGGTCATGCTGATAATGAAAATATTTGCCTTTTGTAGCCCACAGCCGACTTCGGTCGGGACTTTCGGTTTCAGCGGCATTGTCCTCGGTATCGAACGGCACTTCTGTTTGTGCGGTAATAATAGTATTTGCCGGCAGCGTATAACAGGTAAGACGAAGGTCCAAATCCTGATGTTTCAGCAGATACATCTGCCCTGAATTATCCTTTCCATCCCAATAGTAAGTGTGCCTGCCGGCCGTCATGGGTCTCCAGTCGAAAATGGATCCGGCGAACATGCCGTCTTTCAGGCCGGCCCGTATTCTTATCATGCAGGCCTTTGGCAAAACGTACTCAATTTTGCCTTTTTCTGTGTCAAGGGTATACTCAAGCGACTTTACTTCCAGGCCGCCAGTGCCTGGTGCGGGATTATAAGTAAATCTCTCGCGATCATTACTTTTCGCTTCAATAACATATAAGAAAACGTTGCCTGCCGGCAGCTTACCATCCGCTGTGCGGCCGTCCCAAGTAATACTATGCCTTCCAGCTTCCATGTCGAGTATATCAAAACTCCGCACCTGCCGGCCTAAACGGTCATAGATAGCCACCCGGATACCGGCCTGCTTAGTTACCTCAAAACCCAAACTAACTGTTTCTCCTGTTGACGGGTCGAACATCTTTTTATCAAGCCCGACCCTGGTAATTTTAAGGGGGCCTTTGGGGGCAGTAGGTGCACTGTACCCCGTGGCGGCCGATAAAAGAATAGCCAGTAAGCAACCTACCCTCAAAATCAACTTATCACCACTTTCCATAGTTATTTCCTTCTCCAGGCAGGATCCGCTGAAGGTGGTCCCATTGTAAGTTGCTGACAATTACTGCCATCTTTATTCATGACCCATATATGAAGTACGCCACTGCGGTTCGAAACAAACATAATCCGCTTGCCATCATGTGACCAAACCGGCCTGGTATCAATGCCCTTGCTGTCAGTAAGCTGTCTGCAGCTACCACTGTCTGTATCCATCAACCATATTTCATAATCACCTGTTACGTCTGAGACATAAGTGATCGTTTTACTGTCGGGTGCGAAAGCCGGAAGCACTTCTATTGCTTCGTTACGTGTTAGCCTCCGTATGTTCTTGCCGTTGGAATCCATTATGTAAAGCTCATCGGTTCGGTAACCATGGCCATAGACGTAGGCAATTCGCCTGCCATTCGGCGACCAGGTGGGGTTGTATTGCAGACCGGCGCTTTTCGTTAGAATCCTGGCGTTTTCGCCATCTAATGTGGTCAGCCACAAACTGCTGATGTCCTTAAGCTGCGTACTGAATCGAACCAAAAGCAATTCAGTACCATCCGGCGATGGAACCACGCCGTCGCTCAAACCCAGCGACCCCAAAATTTTATTCTCTTGTCCTGTACCAGGATTGACAATAAAAGCTTCATTATTATTTGTCCGAAAGAACAACTCCTGCCTATCATAGCTCCAGACAGGATACCTTTTATCTGAAGGTGAGGTTGTGATTTGACGAGCTTTACTACCATCAGGCCGCATTGTCCAGATCTGCCAATAATCACCCGTTAAACGCGAAAAAGCGACGGTATTGACCAGTTGTGATCGGCATCCTGAAACTACAACAGATGCCAGCAACATGATTAGAATAAATGCTTTATTGCCCATTCTACCTGTACACCATTACTGCACCTTCGAGTTTGTCCGCAGCGTCACTACGCTGTATTTCTACGCGGTATATACCTTCGCTGATAATATACCGGCTATTAGAATCGTCTGGGTCTTTGTTCATACCGTGCCATACAACTTCTTGTGTCCCTGCGGACTGCAGCTGATCGTCGACTAAAGTGCCGAAGTAGTTACCATCAGGGTCATAAATGTCGATAGTTACATTTGCATTGTAAGGCAAATCATAAGTAATCGTAGTAATTTCGTCGTACGTGGGAATAACACGATACGGATTACACCGCAGATTTGCGATCGGTTCGTCATAATAGACCAAGACCATCCCTTTTTTGACTTGGTCAAGTACATCAAAATAAATATCAAATGCCTCTTCGCAAATTTTACGATCGGGGCCGGCATTAGGGTCATTTACATCTGCACCCCACCGACCGTACCAATAAAAAGTGTTCCATCCCGGTTTTAATAACCTGTCCTTACACAGGTGATAGATACGGTCCTTGTCGTTACCCAGGAAATAGTCTGCGTCATCGTCATACCCGTCTTTGACAATATCGATATTCCGCGTACACCAATCAGACATTTCACAGCTAACCTCAACGGGGATATTTTTGTAAGGATCAAAATCTTCAAAATCGACAACAAGGTTATCTACATACGATGCCGATGAATCTCCCAAAGATGGCGGTGTCCAGCTGCAATCATTCCCGTCCCCATCATTGGCATCAATACTAATATCATAGAAGTACCTTTCCACAATCATGCCATTGTCATCGGTGCCGTTCCAGATTTCTTGCTCTATGACGCCGGCTGATACCGCTTTGCTTATGGTACGGTCGGGCTGTGTGGTGCTTGTTTTAGTTATGCCGATATCCACGTTCGCATCCATGTTTAATGCATATTCAATCAGCACCGTTTCGTCTTTGAGCGGGTCAATCTCACAGGTATACAATGGAGACTTAATTCCTATCCGCATAGAATCACTGGTAACTTGGTTAGGATCATATCCAAATAAGTATTCGGTCCAGTTGGTAAAGCCGTCCTGGTCAGGGGTATCATCATTTGGATCATGCTCGTTAGGGTCATCATTTGGCCAGTAATATTTTTCCCAGGCATCCGGCAACCCGTCTCCGTCTGAATCGGCGTTGGGAGCGCTTGCCGCTTCGTCGGTATTGCCGTATGCACCCATGTTAATCCTGCCGCCGCCGCCATTTGGCTCGTTGAAATACTCAGAAGACGGGTCTCCACTGTCAATACACGGTGACCATGGCCAACTCTCGCCGCCAATAAGGTGGTAGTCGTCATTTGCTTCGGAAACAAAGCAGGGATCTATAATGATGTTACATAACCCGTTGTCGCCAAATTGTCCGTCCTGAATACAGGAGTAAGTTGCGGAACAGCCCCACAAGTCGGCATAGGTATTATTCCAGATAATACAGTTTGCAACTTTTGCAAAAGCAGAACCGTTACGTATCCCATATCCTCCATTCCCAACAATAGTGCAGTTAATAGCAGTGAGAGTATTAAAATAATTAGACGTATGTATACCACTACTCGCATTCTTTGCGATGACACAATTGGCCAATGTAATATTAGTCGAGTAACAGTAGACGCCTCTATTTTGATTATTCCTGATTATACAACCGGTAATAGTATGTTCGGTAATAGTACCTGCTTCACCGGGAAAGTTTATACCGTATCCGTTGGCAGTGATAATACAATTGGTGACAGTGGCATCATAGGAACTATGAATTCCATTATAGCCGGCGGGACTATTTTTAACGGTAACGCCTGTAATTATGCAACCTGCGCTTTTAGAATTTTGAAATCTGACGACGTCATTGTTATTATTATTGCCGTCAATGATTGTTGCCTCAACCACACAGGGATCATACGGGTCAATCCCTGTTAAAGTTATACGCTTGTTATCCACATTAACATTCTCATAGTATGTACCCTCGGAAACAACGATAACATCATCGTCAGCTGCGGCATTGACGGCTGCTTGTATGGTGTTATATTTGATGCCCTTGGTGATATTTTTAACTATAAAGGTATCGTATTCGTAGGCACCCATATCAACCACCGCTTCATAGTCCTTGTCTCCATCGGTCTTACGTGCATTTCGGATAATATCTAGGGTCATACAAGAAGCGTCGGCAGCAGCATTATCACCTTTGTCAATGCAGGGACTGATGGTTTGCAGCTGCAGCCCATCATCGCAGGTGGCAAACACACCATCCTGACCGGCCGGACTGTTGATATCGGTAAAACAGGGATCTGCATCGATATTGCCGCCGCCATCAATGCCAAACTCCGGGTCCCATCCCTCACCGCTGCCACCGCAACCTTTTATATCGCAATAACTGAATGTCGGATTCCCGTAGCTAAGATATATCTCGTCGCCATCGCTGACAGCACTGTTGCCCCAAAAGATGCAGTTGGTCACGGTCAGGGCCGCCGCGGAGATGTGAAGTCTCATGCCGCCGCCGTAACCGGCCTCGTTGCCACTGAAAGTGCAGTTTCTGACAATTGGAAGATTTGCGCGGGTATACATTCCACCGCCGGTATTGGAAGCGTTGTTTCCGCTGAAAACACAGTTCGTAACTGTCGGACAACCCTTGTTGTTGTAAAGCCCGCTGCCAACCGCAGCTTTGTTATCTACAATTGCACAATTACTGATTCTCGGAGAAACCTGGAGGCAATATATTCCAGCGCCCCGGTCATAAGGATCTGAACCATTACCATTTCCACCCGTAATTATAAAGCCGTCCAGCGTCGCTGCGTCAACACCGACAACTACATGGTAGCTATTATCGTTGGCATCATTTGGCTCGTTAATGTCACCGCTTAATATCGTCGGGTGTGCTGTCCAGTCCCGCTGATAACGGTAAATCTCCGTACCTGCAAAACCGCCGTAGATACCTACACCTTCGACAAGCTCAAAAGAAATTGCCCGGTTATTGCTGTTGGTAGGTTTATATGTTCCCCCCGCCACCCATATTTGCTCACCATCATTGGCCTCACTGAGCGCACCCTGCAGGTCGTCAAACGCATCATCCCATGATGTGCCATCACCTCCGGTGCCGGCATTTGCATCCACGTACCATATGATAGGAAATTCATAAGCACCCATATCAGCATAGTTGGGGTCGCCAGTGCCGGTATTATTGACATCATTAATATCCGCCCTGATTTGGGCTATAATGTCTGTTGAAGGTGCAGTATCACCGTCAGCGGCATCAATACACGGGCTGTTCGCCTCCAGACACAAGCCATCATCGAAGGTTGCGAAGATATCATCGGGACCGTTCGGGTCGCAGGGGTCGACAAAACAAGGGTCGTTGCCAATGTTTCCGTCGCCGCTTATGGAATTAAGACCCTCAATGCAGCAATAGTTGACTATTGGGTTGCCGCCGTAAATCTGCTTCTGTTCTAGAGTGCCGTAATATGCATCATTACCCCAGAAGATACAGTTTGTGATGTTCGACGAGCTGCCGTTATAAATGCCCCCACCAAATTCGCCTGCTGTGTTCTTACTCACCAGACAATTGACCAATACAGGAGAACAGTTACCCCCATTATATATAGCTCCTCCGTACCAGAAGGCATTGTTTCCTATAAATATGGTGTTAACTATGGTTGAAGAAGACTGATTGTAATGGTATATTCCCCCTCCATAACCACCAGCGTCATTCTCCGAAAATACGCACTTGTTTATTGTTGCGTTCGAGGAATTGATGCAGTATATTCCGCCGCCCCCTACGCAAGCCTCATTCCGGGTAATTACACAGTTGGTAATTTCTGGTGATACGCTATTACAGTATATGCCGCCGCCGTAATCTGAATATGCACCCTGAGAAGCGATGGCACGTCCATTTGTGATTGTAAATCCCGTAACCGTGGAATTGGCGTCTCCTGGTGCAAAGATAATAACATTGTTGGCATCGTTACCATCTATTATTGTTGCCGCCACTACATAGGGGTTGTCCGGGTCTATACAGCTTAGGGTAATTTCCTTATCCGTAAAACAAAGGTTCTCATAGTACCTGCCAGGCTTGACTACAATCGTATCATTCTCAATTGCTGCGTTTATAGCACGCTGAATAGTACCCACGTTATCCGGCACCCAGCTCGTGATTGCAGAACCCGGTACTTCGTTGCCGTCATTAGGGTCAGTGCCATGTAAATACTCACTTAGATTATTATAACCATCGCCGTCCAGATCTGTGTCTGCATCATTGGGATTATTGGGGTCAAGAAAATTGACCGTTTCCCAGCCGTCAGGTAAATCGTCTTTGTCCGAATCGGCACACACATAGACCGTGCATGTATCGGTGTCATAAATGCCATTATTTCTTTTGACTTGCAATTTCGCCGTATAGTTGCCTGTACTTGTGTATCGGTGTGTAGTTATACCGTCCAATGCACCATCAGCATAAGTAAGTGAATTTTCACCGTAATCATAGGAACTGTTGTTGGTAAAGTCCCAGTTGTATTCTACAATATATGGATAAGAATCACTTCCATCAAGAGTTACCAACCGGTTGACAATTACATATTCAGGTATAGCTTTTAATATTGCGATCGGTGGCGATGGTAACGGGACATAACATGCGGAACTGTTATTTACTATCACAAAAAATGTAACCGAAACCGAAAACAGAATTTTAAAAACAGTTATTAAAGATCGTTTGATTTTCATTTGTCATAACCCACTTATTAGCGATTAAAGATTATTGGCCATCCAGGACTGCACGTACTCCGCTACGGGGCAACCCGGATACTTTTCAAGCACCAGCTGGTAAGCAGCTTTTATTTTGGTTTCGGCCTCTGATTGGGAGATAGAACCCGATTGTCCCAAACTTTCGTAGTTCTGTCCTATCGTAAACAGGGCATGCCAAACAAATTCGTAATCAGGATGGTCACTGATGACCTTTTCAAAGCACGCTATTGATTTTTCGTACTCGCCCAGTTCCCGATAACTGTCACCGGCCCAGCAACACGACCCGGGCAATACAGCGAAATTTGGAAGCTTATTTACGCCTATTTCCCATATCGTTACCGCTTTTTGAAAATAGTCTTTGGCCTGGCTGTCGAGCCCTTTACTTTTCACTTCAAGCGCCCTGGCGTAAAATTGCTCAGAAGCCTGAAATATCGGGGCGTAAACATCCTGATAGGCATCAAAACTGGCGATTAACTTCTCCATTGCTGCCTGAGCCGCTACAGTTTGTCCTGATTCGGTAAGGGCCAGTATGTCCGTCATCAGGGCATCGAGCCTGACCCTGCCAGCCTGAGAACTGTCAGGATATTGCTGTGTTAATTGTTGCTGAATAGCTTTTGCCTCCTCGTATCTCTCCGACCATTTATATCTTTTGGCGATATGGTAGAGCGCCACCGGAAGATCAGGATGGCCTGAAAACTCCTGAACCATTCTATCCATCTTCTCCGCAGCGGCTGGGTAGTCACCTGACTCGATAAGGGAAACACTGTTTATCCTTAAAAGTCCCAACTGGGCCCTGCTAACAACCGAACTGTCAGAAAACTGTTGTATTATCTGTTTATAAAGACCCTCTGCCTTTTCGTACTTGCTTGCCCACCCACAGCTGGCAGCTATATCACAAAGCTTTTCCGGCAAAGCCGAATATCCGGCATAATTGGCAGTGAGCCTGTCTATGTCAGCCTGAATCTGCTCATTTGTTACTTCCTTGGCGCTCATGCTTATAAGCTCGGCTTCTGCCTTTAGGGCATAATCGGTTGCTGGATAATCCGCTACGATGGCCCTGTAAATCTGCTTAGCGTTCGGCCAATATCCATTGTTTGCGTAGGTTTCAGCCTGCTGCAGCAGCCCTGCCGCATCTGCAAAACACTCTACCGGTGACAAGAAAAACATAAGGCCAAACAGAATAGTAGAAGCCAAAAAAACTTTTTTAGACATGCCTAATCTCCTTTTACAAGCAGGTAAAACATACCACTTGATATATTCAGGGATTTCCGAAGGATACCCCCTTAAAAGTATCCTATAATACTCCCCTGACACTAAGTTTCTCCGCAAACGCCGCGTTGCAAGGGAAATGGTAACAATTGTTGCAACTTTATCAATAGTAAAATAAAAATATCTTAAATCCAACTCATTTTTTATATGGCCGAGCCATTTTTACTGCCGCCAGACACAGTGACAGCAAAAACTGGGGAAATTGATACAACTGATAATATCGTTATGCAAACGCAACTTTTACCTGCCTTTATCATTGCCGTTTACGTATAAAGGTGCGCAAAATCGGCAAAGTGTTTCATTAATTCTTTATTTTTTTGCTACTTTTTCATTTTATGCGTGGTCCCTCGGATTTTGTACTTTATTTCAGGCTGGTGTGATAGGTGTCTGTCACAGTTGGGATAAAAACTCTGGCAAGGCGGGGTTTTGCAGCTTTTGTCTTTTTGCAGGCTATATAATCCTTCGGGCAAGGGATTTCGTCCGGGGACTTTTCCCAAGCCCACAAAAGGCTTTTAAGCGGATTTTAAGGCTGAATTTGAAAGATAGGCTGTTATGACTACTCTCAAGACCGGTTCGGCGATTCTATGAGCGTAAAGTGCCTCTGAGAGCTGTCCTGTGAGATTCTGGGGACAGGCTTAAGGGGCTTCGGCCTTTTTTCTTTACTATCCGACGTTAATCGGCCATAATCCCGCCTATGAAAGAATCATTAGCGAAATTGCCCGAACGAAAAAGACAGGAGCTTGCCCGCATCACAGCTACTATCCGTGAGATGGCACCATCGACAGAGATGATAATCCTGTTCGGTTCCTGGGCAAGAGGCAATGCGGTAGAGGATGTTACCTTAAACGGTCTTACTACCTACGAATACGCCTCGGATTTCGATATCCTGGCTATAGTCAAAGACAAGGCCTTAGCTGATAATATCGACCTCTGGAACGACATCGAAGACAAGGCAGCAGAGCACCCCGTACAAACCCCGGTCAGGCTAATCGCACACGACATTAATTTCGTAAACAGGCAGCTCAAAAAAGGCCAGTACTTCTTTTCCGATATCAAAAAAGACGGCATAATACTCTACGACTCAAAAAAGTTCGAGCTTGCACAAGCAAAGCAGCTTAGCCCGAAAGAAAGACTCGGACAGGCAAAAGCAGATTTCAAACACTGGTTCAAAAAAGCAGAACGGTTTCATGGCTTGTATGAAATGTCTTTAAAGGCAAGATGGTACGAAGAAGCAGCTTTTCTACTTCACCAGGCCACCGAATGTTTCTACGGCACAGTGTTACTGGTTCATACACACTACAAGCCCAAACGCCACAATATCAAGAAACTCGGCAAACTGGCAGCCGAGCAGGACCCTGTCTTTTCAAAAACATTTCCGCTGGGCACCCAGCAGGAAAGAGACCGCTTCGATTTGCTGGTAAAGGCCTACGTAGGGGCACGCTACGACACAGGCTACAAAATAACAGTCGAAGAATTGAAATACTTAGCCAGATGCGTAGAGATACTCCGCAACCAGACGCAAACAAGCTGCGACACCAAAATGGAGTCGTGTTTTTAAAGGCAATACCGCCCACCATATACCATCCCTTTTATCAACATAAA
>Ga0307380_10008461_pt1 | contig 13191 bp, 8 predicted proteins | sample UN3MG_FD_202239 | JGI IMG/M metagenome (GOLD analysis project Ga0307380, IMG submission 202239) | Soil microbial communities from Risofladan, Vaasa, Finland - UN-3 | ecosystem: Environmental > Terrestrial > Soil > Coastal area > Acid sulfate soil | place: Finland: Risofladan, Vaasa | collected... | reverse complement strand
ACTGGTAAATTGGGCTGTCAAATCTCCTCCGCAGCGTTCTTTTTTTTCTTTTATTGCTTGACATGTACTATTTTAAAACAGTCCTCATGGGTAAATCCTGGAACACTCTGGAGATTCATACCGATGATTGGTACAATACTTTTTGTACTGCTAAATAACCATGGAATAAAAATTTTTTTCAATGGTAAATGATGATACACTTTCGATAAGAGAAACATTCTCTGTAAATTTGTCGAGAATTGTCTGAATTCCTGTACTCCTGTTGTTTTTGAAATTACTGACATCGCAGCGATTTTTCCTGAGATTAATGCACTGTTTACCCCAAAACCAAAAAATGGATCATGAAAACCACTTATCGCTCCAGCTAAAATGTACGTTTTTCCATGTACTTTCTTAAGTAGATGGATACCCCCGGGGATATGATCGGTTACTACCGCCCAAGAACTAAATTCGAGGTTTTCAGTTTTTTTTAATTGTTCTTCGAATTTTTTTAGATATTTTTCATATGGTTGTGTTATAAGAAAATCTAGTTCAACTGAAGCGAATCCTCCTTTCGATGCTATATATCCGTAGCCATAGCCAGCAAGAAAGGTGTCGAAATATGCGATACAGAAATTATTTTTCTCCTGAGTTTCCATGTAACTGTCGAGATGGATAAAAGGGGTATGACGAAGTCCCAGTTTCCTGTAGACGGAGGAATAACTTCCAGTAGCAATAATGGAGTTATCCGGAATGGAGGGTATCATATTGGGAGTCAAAGGATGAGAGAATTCGAAGTTAACGTTTTCATCCAGAGCTGTTTTATAAAGAAAATAATCTATTGAGCCCTTTTGAGAACCACGTTCGGTTACATAAAGATGTTCTGGATTAAAATAGACGATTTTTGAATAGATGTATGCCTTAAATTTTTTCAGCTCTGAAAAACAAGGTTCGACATCGATACCGATAAACTCCTTCATTTTTTGGAAATGGAAAGGGGTCATATGTATGGCAGGATTTGATGCACACAATCCGCCTACTCTGTCTTCTTTTTCGTAAACAGTTACATCATATCCTTCGCGGGATAGGCATATCGCAGCGGTAAGACCAGATAATCCTGCGCCGTAAATGTGGATAATGTGTCTCCCTCAGATAATTCGATAATCTATACAGAATTGTCATTAAAATAGTTACTGTTAGTTTTAATTTTTTCTAGATTTGGATGATTTCATTAGTGGGAAAGCAAATGCTTAAATGATTACGTTGTTTATTTTTGTTACATGGGGAAAGATGATGTTGTATATTTTTATCGAAAAAGTTGGAATGTTATTGTAAAACTCCTCCGCGTGGATAAGACCTATTGTATCCACCATGGATACTATGAAAAAGGAATACATACACATATTCAATCTGTCCTTCATATGAATGACCTTATTGGTAAATTGCTTCAACTAGAAACACAAGGAAATCAAGCCAAACAGGTATTGGATGCCGGTTGTGGAATCGGGGGGACAGTCATATATCTTGCAAAAAAATATCCGAACGTACATCTCCAGGGAATCACAATCGTCCCTGATCATATCAAAATAGCAAAAAATCTCGCAAAGGAAAATCAGGTCACTAGGAACACAGATTTTATTCTAGCGGATTTCATCAACACCGGTTTTTCTGCCGACCAATTCGATGCCATATATCTTATTGAATCCGCCAGTTATGCACAAAAAAAACAATTGTTAATTCATGAAATGCATAGGATCTTAAAACCAGGAGGGACTCTCGTTATCGTCGATTGTTTTCGTACGACTGTTCCGCTTAATCAGCTACTCAACAGATTTTACCTCTGGTTTTGTAATGCATGGGGGCTTCCAAACCTAATATCCGTAGAAGAATGTGAGGATTTCTTAAAAACTAGAGGTTTTCAGAATATCGCTTTTAAGGATCTTACAAAAAATGTTATGCGCACTATATTAAGATGTGATTTACTTGGCATTCCTTATATCTTTTCAATACTGTTTCGTAGGATGAGACAAGGGAAACGCTATAAAATAGACGAAGACCCAGCATTTTTAGCTGTCGCATCGTTTTGTTCTAGCATCATCGGTTTAAAAAGAGGAATTACCTACAATGCTGTTACTGCAATGAAATGAACCCAAAAATTGTTTTTAATTGTTAACATGTTATCAACAATTTACCGGTATAATAGGCTGTCAAATCTTCTAATGCTTTGATAAGTTGTTTTACTTTTTTGGAGGGAACTGTAACCCCCGGGGACTCGATGTTCACCGCTGGGGAATGATATAAAGTGCAGATGCTATTATAAGTGCAAAACCCAAAAAAAGTATTTGAATTATGTTCGTTCCATATTTTTTTAAGTTGGAGTTGCTGCTGTTGCCTGGTCAACGAAATGTGCAAAATATTTTTGATTGTACTGATCACTTTGATATCCTGTTCGATAGTGCGGTTGCCAGTTGAAAAGTGCTGATATTACCATGATGTTATCCTGAGAAATATCTTCAAATGTTTGGTTGCCATGCATAGCATTCCCATCAAAAGTTCCTACCAATGTCTTTGTTGTTTTGGGAAAAAGAAAAACGTATTTATTGACTGCATAGTCAAGTAATGCAAAATGATATGGGTCTCCAAAATTGTTATTCCAACGTGATATTATTTCTGTAACAGATGATCTACATTTTCCAAAGTAAGAGCGGGTGCCTTCATTTTTTAGGGTTATAGTTATTGTTAGTTTTGCATTTCCATCCCATGTAACTGACGAATTCATGGTGATTGGTTGCGTTGGTGTTCTTGCCCCTTCTTGTTCGATTAATAGACGGTACTGTGCTTCAGTTAGTGGAGTGGTACTTTCTCTTCCAACATAGTTTGTGTCACCACCATCAAAATAAATAGTTGGGAAAGCAAAAACTTTGATGAAGCCAAAGCTGTAATCTTGATTACGTTTCTTAGCAATAGAGCTCATATCATTGACAAGAGCAACATAGTAAAAAGGATAATCACCACTTTGATATATGTTGTATAGTGCTTCAGCCCCATAAGGACAATTCGGACACCATGTCGCAGTGCACTCTTCTGCAAAAACTGTGTGAGTAAACTCTTTTGAAGCTGTTTGAATTTTATCAGTATATGCTGTTGCATTTACCGTTGAAACAATTAGCAGCGTCATTACAAATCCAATCAAGATGTATTTCTTCATATTATCCCTCTGATTTTTCTTTAATGTCTAATAGACTCATTATATATATCATTTTTCTATATAAATACTTAACGATTGTTAATATGATTATTTTTTTCATGTTTCTTCTATCTATGATTATAAGAACATTTGACTTAACATATCTAGATAATCCTGTACAAGCCGGGTGATAAGAAAATTTTTCCGAACCATTTCTTTTCCCTTTTTACCCATATCTTCTGCCAAAGCCTGGCTTTGTAATAACGTTATAACTTTATTTGCACAATCTTTTATATCGTAAGGGTCGACAAGAAACCCATTTTCACCATCAATTATTTGTATGGGTATTCCACCTACATTTGAAGCGACAACTGGAGTTTCCTTCCAGAGCGCTTCGGATATGGTAAGACCAAAACCTTCTCGTATTGATTTCTGAACGATGACTGCTGATTTTCGTTGTAAAGAATTTACAAGAGTATTATTTTCAGTATTTAACAGAACAACATCCCCATTTTTTATTAACCTGTCTGCCTTCCTTTTAATTTTTTCGTAAATCCTAAACCCTTCAGGGTCATCTGTTGCCATGGATCCGCATAGTATAAGTCTACAGTCTACTTTTTCTTTGACAAGTTTGTATGCCTCAAGAACCCCCTCTGGGTCTTTCCACGGATCATATCTTGATATTTGTGTTATCAGTGGTTTATCTGTTTTTACATTATACTTTCTTAGAGTTTTGTCAATGACTTCGTCAGAGATATCTATATTCTTCGTAGAAAGAGGGTCAATAGCAGGGTACATTATCTTTTGTTCAACAGGTAAATCGTTCTTTTTATATTTTTCATGAGAAAGAATAGCCATATCATATCTCAAAATAAATGGTTTCAAGAATTCCCAGAGACCTTTATCGGGGTTTGAGATATCTATATGACATCTCCATACCCAAGGTTGTCGCTTTTTATAAAATTTTATAAGGGGTAGTGGCTGCGGGTCGTGAACAATTACAAGGTCATGGTTAATGTGTGTGTACATATAAAACTCTTCATTTGTCTGAAGGTACACATGCCTCTTGTTCTCGGTGAGGCCTACTGGTTTTCCTTGAAGCCCGTTATGAAATAATTTGGTTATTTCAAAAAAATCCGGCGTACCATGCAATATACCCCAATCCGTTTCAATCCCTATATCGTTCATGAGATGAATGAAACTACTCAACATCTCAGCTACACCGCCACCTGAATACGTGGAATTGATTTCTAAAATATGCTTTCCATAAAATTTACGTGCTTTTCTGTAGATATCACTTATTACCCCGTCTCCAACAATATCTCTATAATCTTCCATCGTACGCATACTTTCACCTTCTCTTATCTCTAGAAACATTAAGTAATTCCTTCAATAGTGGTACAACTTCGCTCTGACTGGTGAGATTAAACCTTGCATAAGAAGATTCGATTCCTACCTTGATGGAATAGGCATTCTGGGGTAGAAGCCGGAACAGAGATTCGTCGGTAGAATCATCCCCTATCGCTAAAATAAACTGGGGGTTCTGTTTTGAAAGAAAACGGAGTGCAGCACGTCCTTTGTTTATTCCGACATTTTTTAGTTCAATCACTTTGTTTTCATGCAGCACTCCGATCTCAATATTTGCGCTAATAGATGTGAGCAATGCTATCAGTTCTTTCGCTTGTAATTCCCCTCCCTCCGTTTTCACGTTTCTATAATGCCATGCTATAGAAAACTCCTTTTCTTCTATGAACGAGTCCGGAACTCTATCCACATATAATTCCAGGGTAGGGCGTATTTCTCTTTTCCAATCTGATTGTAATGGCTCTATGATTTCCCACGAATTGCTGTTTTTTGTCTTGAGCCATACTCCATGCTCTCCTACCAATGAAATATTCAAATTTCTGAACCATTTATCAAGTGTTTTTCTATCCCGCCCGGTAATGAGGACTATTTCGTTTTCTGGTTGCTCAGCAAGTTGCTCAAGAAGTTCTAGAAGCTTATCATCTGGGATTGATTTGCGAGGTGATTCGGCGAAGGGTACCAACGTACCATCATAATCTAAAAATATTATACGGGAGTTGCTTTTATGGTAATCTGTAATTAACTTACTTTTAATTCTATCGTTTATTATTTTTGCTTCCAACGTTTTCTGAAGTTTCTTTATTTCAAACAGCTGATCAACAAATTGTCTCGTCCATAATTTAACATCATAAAATCGCAATCGTTTTTGCATCGTCGTATTCCGTAAAATCTGCTCTTTCGTAGACATTTCTAAGGCTAGGTTTAAAGCATCCGAGATTTCTTGCTTATTATTTGGATTTACTATTATAGCTTCTCCAAGTTCTCTTGCAGCTCCGGCCATCTCACTGAGAATTAAGACACCCAAACCGTTTGAACTCGCAGCGATATATTCCTTTGCGATAAGATTCATTCCGTCCCGAATAGGAGTAACAAGGGCTACATCTGCCATGACATACAGAGCAGCTAGGGTATGAAATGGTAGAGTTCGATGTACGTATAAAATAGGGTTCCAGTCTATTGTTGAATACTTCCCGTTAATCCTTCCTACAAGTTCATCTATCTCTTTTTTTAATAACTGGTACTCATATATATTTACACGGGAGGGAGTGACAGCCAAGACCAGAGTTACATTCCCATGCCATTTGGGATTATTTTCCAAAAAATTGTTAAAAGCATCCAGCCGTTCAGGTATACCTTTTGTATAATCCAACCGATCAATTGATAACACAACCTTACGCTTTCCTATCATATCTCGAAACCTGCGTATCTCACTATCTACCTGTGGGTCTTTACCAGCAGCAAAGTATCGCTGAAAATCTATTCCTAGCGGAAAGACACCAACTTTTATAATTCGAGTCTCAATGTGTATTCTCCCCAGTTTGTGGTCTTTACCCAATAGACAAAGAACGCTGTCGAGAAAATTATTAGAATACTCGAACGTGTGGAAACCTATAAGGTCTGCACCGAGGATCCCGTTCAGTATCTCTTTTCTCCATGGCAGCAAGCGGAATATTCCAAAAGGTGGAAATGGTGTGTGCAGAAAAAATCCTATTGTAGCCTCCGGCAGATATTTTCTGAGGAGGCTAGGGAGAAGCATCAGGTGGTAGTCATGAATCCAGATAACATCATCCGGATTTGCAACATCTACTATTCTATTGCAGAACACTTGATTTACCTTTTTGTAGTAATCCCATTCACTGGAATCGTATTTGGTGATTCGAGGGAAATAATGGAATAAGGGCCAAAGTGTTCTGTTACAAAAACCTTGATAGTATTTTTCAATGTCTTTCTTAGAGAGAAATACAGGATGGCATCTAAACTCGGAAACAAATTTAGATTCAATCTTTTTCGAGAAAGACTTTGTCCCCGACCAACCAACCCACCACCATTGGTATTGATTATGAACAGAAGATAAAGCGGTAGCTAACCCACCAACAGAAGGATGAAAATATGCTTTACCTTTTCTTTTTTCAACACTTATAGGTAATCTATTCGACGCTATTAATATTCTATGCCCGATAAGTTTTTTCCCCTTTAGCATGCTTTTAACACCTTAATGGAAATTATATTTTTAACACTACTAATCTTCATGATGATCGTGCAATGAAGGACTCCTGTCAGCATCTTGATGGATTCATTTTGGGAGGATGTCATTTCTATCAAATAGTATCACTTTCCATTAAATAGTGCAGTGTCACAGTTTTTAGGTGGCAAAACAAAGAACAAGTATATCTATTAAAATAGTTCTCTCATGGTATGCTGGCTACATAACATGTTTTTCAACATCTTTTTTATACTAGCGGTTTCACTTTTTCAAATGGAGAGTTGGTTTTTTAAAGAAAAAGAGGTTATGAACTACTAGTGAGAGTGAAAAAAAGAAATGCGGCAAATGTAAATTCAAAGACAAAAACACAGACCTCTGCGCATATCCTTTCAAAGCAACTGCTGTAGGCGACATCAAATTTGACAAGACTGGAAATATAATAGGATACACATACGAGAAGAAAAAATAATGAATGAATATAGAACTTTACGCCAATAAATTTTTTCTAACACTCTTACAAATCAAAATCATTAGTTGATACGTACGAAATATGTTATCAAAGTTGTTGGCCATTTTGGTAGAAATTTCAACAAATAATTGAACAAAGTATTTAATCAATTAGTTCATTCAGAAGTATTAGAAGAGGAGAAAAAAACTTATGGCTACGAAAGCAAAGAAAGCAAAAAAGGTAACGAAGAAGAAAACAACAAAGAAAAAGAAGTAAATCTCTTTTTCTTCCTCTTTTTTCCATTACTGAAAAAGGGAGACTAATAATTTCTCGAAATCAGGTAGTGCTTTTAATGCAAAATCTGATATTTTACCGGTAATTAGGAGTTCAAATCCCGTCCCCGTGCACTTTTCCACTTATCTCAATTCAAAAAATACAATTAACTCAGTCCATGAGTTGCCCAATGATGAAAACAAGGAGACTTACTGTTGCTCCTAATAAAAAAATTATTATATGATGAATCCATTCAATAATACAGTTTGAGTGAAGAGGCTGGAAGGGTTTATTTAGCTTTCAGTATATATTTTAAATACCCCCGTCAATAAAAAACAAAAAGTGGGATTTTTTCCTGTTTTTTGTACAAATCACAACAGAGAAAAAAATAGTACGCACAAAAAGGTTGAAAAAAAAATGACAGTGGAACTGATTCAAATTAAGGAGAACACGGATTTCCCAAAGATTTTACCAAAAGGACAATTCATAGAATTTTTATACACCCATCTCCAAGAATACCGGGACACAAAAGAAGACATCACCAAAGCTGTGGACTACGCCTTTTCAAAAGAGTCAGGCAAAGGCGGATTCCTCCTCGCAGCAATCGAAAAGGGGATCGTACTCGGGGAAGTGGTCATCAACGATTCTGGCATGTCAGGGTACATCCCAGAGCATGTCCTCGTCTACATCGCGGTCCGTCCCACAAAACGGGGGAAAGGAATAGGAAAGAAGCTCATTCAAAAAGCAATCGAGCTCTGCGACGGGGACATCTCATTACATGTTGAATATGACAACCCTGCATTGAAGATATACAAACACATTGGTTTTACATCAAAATACGCTGAGATGAGATATAAAAATAAGGAGAAAAAAAGACCCGATGGCTAAATTACGAATATTCCCTGAGAGAATCATAGATAATATTTCAAAAATGAATGAATATTGTAAAAAATACAACAAAAAATGGACGTTCGTCACCAAAGTCCTAGGCGGATATAAACCGGTATTGGAAAAAATATTACAACCAGATGTGATATTGGGGACGCATTCAATTGGGGACTCCCGGGTCTCAAGCCTAAAAACAATAAAAAAGATCAATCCGAAGCTTGTCACCATGTACCTGAAACCCCCATCTTCAGCGTATATCAAAAGTATTGTGAAATACGCGGATATCTCACTAAACACGGAGTTTGCCACGATAATAAAATTAAATGAAGAAGCGAAAAATCAGCAGAGAACTCACAAAATAATTATTATGATTGAGATGGGGGAGCTCCGCGAAGGTGTGGTACGGGAGAAGTTGTTAGAGTTCTATGCTAAAGTTTTTAATTTAACGAATATCAAAATCATAGGAATTGGAACAAACCTCGGATGCATGTACGGGATTGAACCAACATTTGATAAACTGATACAACTCTGCCTCTATAAACAGCTAATTGAGATAAAATTCAAAAGAAATCTCCACCTTATCTCCGGTGGCAGCTCCATTACCCTACCACTCCTCGGAAAAGGAAAAGTCCCCCTGGAAGTCAATCACCTGAGAATAGGTGAAGCGATTTTCTTAGGGACCTCACCACTGAACAACAAAAAATTTTGCAATCTTTCTACAAATGCGTTTGAATTTGATGCGAATATCGTCGAATTCAAAAAAAAGGAACGAACACCTGATGGGGTGATAGGAGAAGGAAACGTGGGACATGCACAGTTACACACAGAATCGCTGGAAGGGATAAAAGAACACAAAGCGGTAGTGGATTTCGGTGTCGTTGATGTTGATATTAATGATCTTAAACCAAAAGACCATGGAGTACAATTTGTTGGAACGACCTCGGATTTAACGGTGTATAGTCTTGGGAAAAACCCTACGGAATACAAAACAGATAACTATTTGCGTTTTTCACCAGATTATATGGCTGTTGCACGTTTGATGAACTCTCGATTTATTGAAAAAGAAGTTGCTTAAAAAAGTATTTGATAGAAACATTGTTTATTTTTTATCAGTAAATAGAGGTTTAAATCCCTTTCTCTGCATCTATAAATCGTTTTTGGAGGGAACTGTAACCTCGGGGATACGTTTCCGCTCCCCCGGTATTAAGAGCTTTTGAATATCATTTTCCTAATGTATTTTTACCGGTAAAATGGGCTGTCAAATCTCCTCGCCATTAAGAAAAAAAGGAAAAAACAGGATGTTTTAGTATCCCATTAGGTGTCGTAGCAGAGGAAATGCCTGGGGAAATCGCTCGAATATTTTTTCCAAGAACCTTTGTATCGGTACGTTATTTGAATAAGGCATTGTCACCGCATGTGTCGCCCAGTCACTTTCAGCACCATTGATGTCTTTTGCTTTGGCTTTGATGATATACGTTCCTTTGTTGGACCAGCTGTGGTTCGCATTCATGACCGAGCCTGAGTTGATCGGCCCGAGCCACCCGGTGTTGTTGCCGTCGCCCCAGTCGAACCAGTAATACAGGTCGTCCCCGTCAGGGTCAGTCGCGTTCGCAAAAAAGGTATACTTCACGTTGATTTTTCCCTTAGAAGGACCGGAAATCACTGGTGTGCTTGGCGGGTTAGATGATCCCTGGATAAACGCCCAGGTCGTATCACTTGCGACAATGCTATCTGCATCGGTCACGGTCAGTTTGACGGTGTAGTTCCCTGCAGTCGTGTACGTATGTACAGGGTTTTGTTCATCGGATGAGGTGCCGTCGCCAAAGGTCCAGTGGAACGTATATGGTGACGTCCCGCCTTCAGCGGAGCCGGTGAACTGGACCGGCTGATCAATGAGCCCGTAGTACGGACCATGAGCGTCAGCGTGATAACCTGTGATAGTGAAATCAGACGGTGAGATAGCGGAGACGCTGTCCGACCCGGTGGACACGGTGACCTTCACCCGGCAGTGCTTCGAGCCGCTCGCATCCACCAGCCACTGGTAGCACCCGCTGTTTGGTACTCCCTGGGCTATAGTCTCCCAAGGACCGGAGACCCCGTTGAGGGAGAGTTGGATGTCGACCGTGGCAGGACCTTGTGATGGCGGCACGGCAGCAAGCCACTTGATAAATCGTATAGAGCCTGCCCGATAGGTTTCCCCCCCGTGCGGCAGGGTCACCCGGGCGGTGAGTTCGGTCGGCTCGACCCATGCGGAGTACGCCCGTAGTTGATTGGTGCCTGATTTTGCCTGGATGACGATGTCCTCGCGTCCGTCATGGTCGATGTCGCCATTGACGACCAGATCCGAATAATCCCCTGGGGACGGCATCGTCCATGAGCCGCTCTGCACCCAGTTCCCGTTACCGTCGCCGAGATACACGTAGCCCTGCGGGCCGGCGTATCCGACGATATCGACGAATCCGTCACCGTTGATGTCCCCTAACTGGGCGTAGTACGTCCCTGTTGTCGGCAGCCCGTTTGAGGCAGACACCCAGCTGTCCGTACTTTTATCGTAGGTATAGCATCGAATGCCAGAGGACCCTAACCCGAAGACGATATCGTCACAGCCATCATTGTTGATGTCTCTGCAGTCTATTCCCGTGTACTGGCCTGTCGGAAGGCCATTCTGATGTTGGGTGAACCCGAACGATCCATTCCCAAAGTAGACGTACTCGGTATTCGTGGATGCGAAAATATCGGGATATCCATCGGCGTTCGCGTCCCCGACCTCAAGGTTATTTTCTGAGAACAACGTCGAACCGTCGACACTCCAGATATGGCTCCAGTTCCCGTCACCGTGATTCTTGTACACGTGAATCCCTTGACCCATGCCGAATGATTGTGACACGAGATCAAGCAGCCCGTTGCAGTCGAAATCAGCTAAATCAGTGGCGAACATCCCCCACCATTCCCCGCCGGTCCCAAGCCCGGTCGCGTATGGAATCCAGTTGTACCCGGTGCCGTCGCCAAGGGCGGCGCCTTCCAGGGTATCACCCCACCCAGGGACCCCGCTGTAGTCATGGTGAATCCCCCAGGCCACATCCATGTACCCGTCGTTGTTGATGTCGCCTGCGGCAATCCCTCCATAGCCGAAATCTCCGTTCTGATGTACGTCCCATGTTCCATTCCCGTTGTTCAGCCAGACCATGATTCCATGCTCCTGGGTATTCACGTAGGGGTTCCCATGGTCACCAACGGAGATGATGTCCGGGTTCCCATCGTTATTCATATCGGCGACGTTCAACGCTGTGTGTCCAGACTCCAGGGTCGGAGTTTCCAGCCCTACTGATTTTGAGATGAGTACGAGATCGCGTGATGCATGGGATGCAGCTGCACTACCATGAATGGACCCTTGGTTGAAAGGGCTGTAGAATGTGTTTGCTGCAGAAGTAATGAAAGAGATAAAAACAACAACCGACAGAATGAGTATACCGCTATGCTTCAGCGTATGGTCCTTAGGAAGCCGCTTCATATGTATCCCCTTGCATAACCTATGAGCGGAGCTGTATTTAAACATTACATTCTTAAAAAACCTTGTAGAATGCTATGCTATATATGATATTTATACTTGGAGTTGGTATCTCTTCCATACTGCACTAATTTATAAACTCAATTGGAGAAAAATCGCACTTTTTACCAGTAAACATGAGTTCAAATCTCCTCCTCACGCTTTTTACTGGTAAATGTGTGTTCCCTTCCCGACAGGAGTCTATTTTTAGGACTTTGGAATCGCTCCTTATAGCAAAATATTTTTACCGGTAAAATGGGCTGTCAAATCTCCTAGCTGTATAAAAGAAAAAAATTTTTGTGAAATAAACCTAAATTTCCCAAAAAATCAACAAACCTAAAAATCAGGTTCTGTTATTGAAAATTACTCCTGTTGAGTGTATCCGGGTCGCAACATGGATTGTATGTGTGTGTAAAATAATTGTTTTTTTGTGCGAAACTCAAGGTATGTCATAGGGTTGCTTTGCGGGATGCCAATCAATTTCGCATAGGGGAAATATGGGAAGGGGGATAGTAAAATTCCCGATAGTTATTCCTCTTCCGCCAATAACTAATTTTGGGAGCATTTTTAATCTACCCCAATAATTACCGATCCATTTGTTTTTATATCTGTTTAGATGCACAAAGAACGCGTGTATTGGATTATTGTTAAAAGTGTTATGATAGATAATGTTAGAATATGAAGCAGAAGCATACAAACCAAAACCCTTATGTTGCCTCTTCGAGTTATTTTCAATGATATTATTTGAGATATTGTTATTATTAGAGGCTTCCAACATTAATCCATACATATTATTGCAGATAATACAGTTTAATATGGTATTGTTGTTAGATACTTGGATTAATAATCCGTAATTATTTATAGTATTTTCGAAGTCTGTATTGTTACACATGTAGCAGGTAGAAATATAGTTATAATCAGAGTGGAAAATTCGTATGCATTGACGACTTTGGTTTGAAAAAATAATCCTTGAAATAGTATTGTTTGTTGAATAGAAAAGGTCAATTCCTGTGATCGTACAAGAGAATAGTTCTGAATCGGAAATTACGTTGGAATAGGAGTATGAAAATTCAACCCCAATTTTACATCTATTGATAATGTTACTGGAAATGATGTTGAAACTAGAAAAATGTAAATAGATTCCAATTCCGATGTGTTGGAAACCGGGATCGGGGGAAATAATGTTTTGGGAGATGGTATTATTGGTGGAATTCAGGAGTCGGATGCCTGCGTAGTTATCTGATTTTATGACATGGTTTCTTATTATTGTGCAATTTTTGGAAAAATGGAGTGCGATGCCG
>Ga0307380_10008454_pt1 | contig 13194 bp, 19 predicted proteins | sample UN3MG_FD_202239 | JGI IMG/M metagenome (GOLD analysis project Ga0307380, IMG submission 202239) | Soil microbial communities from Risofladan, Vaasa, Finland - UN-3 | ecosystem: Environmental > Terrestrial > Soil > Coastal area > Acid sulfate soil | place: Finland: Risofladan, Vaasa | collected... | reverse complement strand
AGCCTGAGTCTGCGATGCAATCTCATCATATTGCACATAATCAAATCTGCTGCTCATTGTCGCCCCCATGATTTCCGTGTCTAAATCCGATGTAAAATACCTATATCACAATAATTTGGAGGTAGGCTTACAAATCCATCCGATCATGATGGACTCCGGCCAAATCAAAAACGATATGACGGCTAATAGAAATGCGATGATTAAAATTAAAAGAGTCATAAGCCCCTGCCATCACCAAAGCCACTACCAGGAAGGGCTATTTTTAAGTGGGGATAGCTGGACTCGAACCAGCAAGGACTCGTCCACAAGATTTTAAATCTTGCGTGTTTACCAATTTCACCATATCCCCTTAGTTAGGTATCAGATTCTGCCAATCATGGCCATTGAAGACTACCGGCGATCATTTCTTTTAGATTTCCTTTGAAACAAGCTATGAATTCTATCAACCCATCAAAGATTTCCTTTTCAGGACTATCTTTCGTTACGGTGCAGATAACTTTTTCACCAAACTGAAATAGTATATGGTCTTCATGCACATGAATAGCAGGCCCAGCTATAGTGCTTAACGAAATAATAGGGTCTTTTGTCATAGTTGTTAACGTAATTGGTTCGATTTCCATATCTGTTTGTCTTTCGTAAATGCCTGAAAAATACCCCATACTATAATCCTTCGGTGTGGTAGAAGAAGATATAGTATGCGGGATTAAAAGCCAACCTAAAAGCGGATCTCCGCTGCCCCACGGTTTCGAAGTGATTTAATAACAATTTCCATAGGAGCCGCGTCCACCACCAATTGAAAAGCACCACGCTTTACGATCGATTCGATAAGAACTTCCACAGGCAAAGAATATGTTCTCTCAAGATCCGTTATCACAGTCACTCTTTCGGCTGCCGCTTCCGCTATAGCAGTCGCTGCAAAAGGTTCCGCTTCCGATTCCAAAGCGGCCATCGCCTTTATCCGACGAAGTTCTTCAGCGAACTCTGCCTTAGCTTCCGCTATCGTATCAGTTATTACTGCTGCCTCTTCCGCTTCCTTAGCCGCCACCCTAACTTGCTCTTCCTTAGCCGCCACCCTAACTTGCTCTTCCTTAGCCGCTAATCTCCTTTTTTCTGCTAATTGTTCGGGAGTCCTATAAGGTTCACCCAGCTTGTCTTCGGCCCAGGCGAATTGACCTTCCCACGCGAATTGATCCTTTAAGAATCTTTCAACCAAAGATGAAGTGGGTGGGGTGCTGGCTTTCTTCCAAGTAGGACTTCCTTTTTGGTAACGAAAAACAATCCTTTTCGAATTCCACTTAATCTCTGTGGTATCCCCAACTAACTCTAAAAGATCGTCAGTAGTGGCTTTGAATTGTTTAAAAAACTCCTCTTCAGTACAATTGTGTACATAGCTGCGGGCATAACTACTAAAATTCTTTGCCGTACAAGGCCAGACTTTCCCTGTCGCAGTAACCTTGGCTCTGTTGCCTGGACTTTTGGTAGTCAAATCAAGATTCTTTTTACGGCAATCAGCCACGTTAGTGTGATCCCTATAAAAGACTTTTCTTTTGTCTCCTAATTTCAAATCAAATACCGCACGGGAAAGCGGGATACGGATCTTACGACCGTCTTTTTCTGCTTTCCGGTAAGGCCTGTCGTCACGGTCTAAGAACCACGGATACTTTGTGATTTTGTCTGCGACATCACTATCAACCAAAGCTTGTTGTTTAAGTTTACCATTTTCGTCGTACAAAGGAATTCTTGTCGTAGCCATGAGATAGACCCCTAATTAGATTTCAATGAATTCAGAATCTCTATTACACATTACCAATCGAATAACCACTTAAATGTAAACCACCTACCCGTCTTATCTTATTGATAGTTCTATCAAGCCTCGTTTGATTAGGGAGGGAAAACAATGTCCGGGAACTTTACCACATTCGCTAGTAACGCATTCGGGGTTAACCGCCAGCCGATAGATTTTACAAATGCCTCTTCACCAACGGTACAGATGTACCACGGTGGCACTATCGTTGTAGGCGGTAACGTCATAGGCCGCATCACAGCTTGGCAACCAGCCGGTGCCTATAACCGTGAAGGTGCCCATATTTACGAACTGAACTCCAAAACTTGGGGTCTACCCGTTGACTACGTCCCCGGACGAGCCACCGGCTTCAACATCACCTGGACTCGTAATGAAGTCTGGAATGAAGAACTCGAACTCACCTTAGGCTACGCCGCCGTTTGGCAAAACCTCACCGACCAAACCGCCCCTTTCGACGCCCGCGAATGTCTCTTCCGGGGCGACGCCGTTTATAGGACGTGGAGTTACAAGGGCTGCTGGTTTACGGAGAAGAACCCCGTTGAGTGGAGTTCAGAAGGTGACGGAATCATTAACGTTTCTTGTAATATGGCCTACGTTTCTCGGATCAAAGTTTAATTAAATCTTAGTTGAAAGAGTCCCATCGCCTGGAGCTTTCAACTAAACCTACCCAAGGCGGGTTTTCGTGAACCAGCATCTCTTATAGCACCAAGTTACTTTATTCGTTGACATAAAGTAAACGTGGTCGTCCTCGTGTTACCCTAAAAACGGTTTGCTGGCGACAAAGAAAAGATGGGGGCTTTCTGGGATCTACGATTGCGGGCATCAAAAATGGATCTATCCGATCCCTAGCGATGAATGGCTGATTACCAGAAGTCTCCAGACTCCATTGAGAACCCACCAGGGTTAAGAGGCAGGCCATCAAGCAATGCTTCTACAACAGAAAGAAGCTAGAAAAAAGCTTATCAAGATCAGAAAGCTCGAATGAAGCAGAGGAATCATGACAAGAAAAGGCCGAGATTTGGAAGTGATTAAACGAGGATCAGAACTCAAGAGAATTAGAAGGTGAAAATGTCGAAATTATCTAGGGCTGATACAGCTAAAATGTTGGCAGATTCTCACTTTGAAAGCGAGCCACAGATCAAAAAAATAATCCTGTATAGTAGGTCGGCAAAAGAGCAAGAAGAGCACGATAGTGAGCCAATTAAGCTCCTTGAGATCAACCCTGATGCCATTGGAGAGGGAATAGTTCCTGTAAGTTTTGGCCCAGATGCTTCCAATCAAGTTTTTTATAGGTCTACCATTATAGAGGTTAATGAGGGCGAATTTGAGAAGGTGACGGAAGGGAAGCTGGATCTACCTAAAGGCTGGGATCAAGTGGCTAAAGAATATAATAATCCAGCAGGAACTTAGAATATGCCTTCGAACGCGGAATGGTCTGATGCCTATTGGGTTCAAGCGCACTCTGATTTAAAAACTTGGGAACTATTGAGGGAAAAGGCAGATAGTTTGGATTATTGTCATGAACTTCATTATTTACAGATGATGTGTGAAAAACTTTGCAAGGCTCACTTATATGCACAAGGTGATATTTCCGGGGAGCAAACAAGTCATAAGTTTGTTGGCAAAGCTTTGCCAGTGCTTTTAAGTCGGCTTTGTCACCAACTTTGGGGTCGGCTTTGTCACCAACTTTGGGGTCGGCTTTGTCACCAACTTTGGGGTCGGCTTTGTCACCAGGAGTTTTGGTGGACCTGTCGAGCTATCCTATCGACAGGCCCTATAAGGGTGTTGGCAATTAAGTTGTTCAGTCAACCGTATGTAGTAAGCTAAAACGAATGCTCTGCCATCTGAGCTACCGCACCATAAGAAGTTTTTGGAGGCGCAGGAAGGGATTGAACCTTCGACCTTTCGCTAAATAAGAGTGATTATTCACCCTAAAATACGGTCACCATAACATCAAACCAACGTGGGCTAAAGCTTGCACAAAAAGCTGAAGCTGATAACAAGGGTAATTATCCCTAAGTAATAGGCTCAAGCTGACGCTTAAGCTAGGGGTGTCAACCCCGGAGTGCTTGCTTAAGATACTATCCGTTATTGATGTAGTCAAATACAGTTTTGGCGATATAGACTTTTTTCACTTGGGCGGCGTTGGCTTCTTGCCTAGCGACTTTCACCGCAGCTAACAGCTTATCGATCCGGGCTAAAGCTTCCGACTTTTGAGCTGAAGACCAAGTACCTTCCCTGTCGATGGTGGTCCACAAACCCACAGGCACGTCCTCGTCCACGGTCGTAACTGTTTCGGGGTGCTCCTTAGTAGCAGCGGTCAAAGGGATGACTCTTTTTGTCTTTTTCGTTTTGGCTGTTTGGCTTTTGGTGCGCCACACATTAGGGAACTGTGCATCCTTTTCCCAAAGCTGTCCTGCGGGTAAGTTAGGGATCGCCCGGTACAGCTTACGGATTTCTAGGAGCCTAGCTTGCAAATTCAACAAAGCTGGGGCGGGGATACCGTCGATGACGATATCTCCGATTTTCAATGAAGCCTCAGTAGCCACGTTCGTATGCTCTTTTTGCCAAAGGCAATCGATAGTGTCTGTGAGTTGTTCTTGGACGTACAAGAGCTTGTCAGTGACTGTGGTGATCATCTCGTGGGATTCTGCCGGGTACACGAAGCCATCGTCGTCAAGCGGCTTGTATTCCCTATGCTTAGACCGGAAGAATGTTTGTTTGTCTTTGAAAGTTTTCAAACACTCATTCGTGATTTTTTCGGCTTTACCCTTAAGTTCCGGTTCTAAAGCCAAGAGCGCGTGTAACATGTTCTTGTTTGTAAATTGATTTTCCTTAGTCATATATGACTCCTTAAAATTAAAGCTGAAGCTACTGTAGTAGCTAACGGAATCGAAAAGGCTTGGCAAGCCTAAGTTACCTTTAAAACCATTAGGGGTGACTATGAGATTTCTTTCGTTAGACTTATCGACTAATACCGGCTATGCCGTTTTTTTTGGTGCTGAAGAAGAAGGTGATCCGGCCTTAGAAAGTTATGGGTTGGTCACGCACAAAGCGGCTAACTACAAAGCTGACATCAAAAAGTTCTCGGACTTGCCTACGGAATACCCTTACAACTTTATCGACACCGCTAGGAAGTTTGGGGACACTTGTGTCAAGATTTACCAAGAATCTGGGTGTGAAGCGGTGGTGATCGAACACACAGAAAAAGGCAAGCAAAGGTTGTCGCAACGATTGTTGGAGTGGATCAACTATGCTGTGGTGGACGCTTTTACCGGGATCGGGGTACGGGTGTCTTACCTTTTGGTTTCGGACTGGCGAACTCACACCAAGTGTTATCTGAAGTTTTGGCCGGAACACCGGGTGTGGAACACCAAAATATCCAAGCTCAAAAAGATAGCTGCGCCTACTAAGTCGGGGGCTAAGATCGCTAAGTTGGAAGGGAATATCGTCACCAAAATAAATCAAAAGAAGTTATCGATTATCTTGGCGAACGAAGCTTACGGGTTAGAAACGAAAGACGATAACATCGCCGACGCTATCAATTTGGGTAGGGCGGCTTGGGCGCTGTTGTACGCCCAAGCTATTTAGCGGATATTAGCTATCTCGGAAAATTCGTTGACAGATTTGTGCAGACCTTTGAGCCAATTTGCCATAGCATCGGTTTTGGACTTAATAGCGTTCATGATTTTGTCGAACATCCCTAAGGCGGCGTCCCAAATATCAGCGGTGATCAAAGAAGCCACGGTCTTTTTGCTAAGGTTGTCTAACGTTTCGTTGAACTTTTCCAGCATCCGTTGTTGTTTTTCGAGGTCTTCCATATTCAGAATGAATTCTAGGATGTTGTCCAAAGACTTTTGGGCTTTCTTTTCGTAGGCCACGGTGGTGACGGGCGCGTTGTTGTAAGCTTCGCCGGAAGCTTTCATATCAACTTCAGCTTCGGCTAGGGCATTCCCTGTAGCTTCTAGTTGAGCTTCGAAGGATTCTAGCTGAGCTTCCCACTTAGGCACCCGTAGAGCTAACTTAGAAGGTTTACCGGATTGGGTCATTTCTTTTTCGCCACCGGGGCCGTACACGGAAATCTTTTGCTTAAGGTCTCCGATTTCTTTGTTCAAATAATTGATAAAGTCTTTGCCGTCGCCGATAGATTCTTGGATCTTTTCCAGCATCGAAGCGGTCTTTGCGGCTTCGTTAGCCCAATCTTCGGGTTGTTCCGAATCGGTAGGTATAGCGATAGCCGGGGTACCCTTGGGTGGTTGGGCTATGGTTGGGATTGCCTTGATAGCTTGCTTAACATCTTCCGGTAAAGATTCTGCGGTGGAAAGCCAAACGTGAAAGTCTACACCCCCGAAGACATTCTTTTTGATAGAAGCGCTGCCTATCTTGGTAGCCGCCCCCCAATTTATACGGGTCTGGGGATATTTGTTTACGACTTTGTTCCATTGCATCATGATTTGCTGCCCGAGGTCGGAACGTCCCGCGTTCTCGCACTCCTTGATCATCTTCGCTACGTTGGCTGGTGGGTAGTCGGTGTCTGGCAACGCAGCCGCCACAGCCCTAAGGATCTCTATCAAGTCTAATGCTACGGCTGCCATTGGGTAATTCCTTATAATGGGTGGTTTTTCTTTAAAGATAAGTCTAGTCATAGATTTTTGGTAGGGGTTGGTTTTCTTGTTCGGCTTGGGTCACTTTTTCTTCCCAACACATACTACACACATATTCCGCTAGCCGATTGCTGATACAAACGACATAACATCTGCCGTGCTTGGGACAATCCACTTCGTTCATAGCACCCCCATTATTAATATTGGCATAGAGACTTCTTCAGGTTACGATTACTGTAAAAATCAGTTAGGGGAATTTGTCGTTGTCTCTCAAAATCTTTAAAATCACACTACAAAGAAATCCAAACCGGCCCCGCTTAGCTAAATTATCAACGCACCTAGACATTGTAACCTACATCCGTGCGGTTAATATCAGCCAAGCTATTGAAATAGCTAAGGATTGGGTTAAGGAACATGACTTCATTGATTGTACCGTGGAGCACTCGGATGCCAAAACTTTTCGTGATGACATCAAAATGTTCTTAATAGGCCTCGTTGAGATCTAGCTTATTTTTAACATATGCAATCAACTTAAGGCGGGATCGATGCCTAGATTTTTGATCCAGTTCCTAGAATACGGTGAGTGGCGAACTTACGGGAAATCCGAAGAAAGCCGTCGCAGCATCAACGCAAGCTGGTATGAATTCCTTAGGGAAGGCTGGGAATATTATGATTGTCAGGCCGGGCGGATTATCAAGATTCAACAATGGGCCGGAAAATGGATGGTCCGCGAAGTTGTCGAATACCAAGAGATTAAGGGCGACTAATGGCACTAAACTTTACCTTCAAGATCAAAAACACTTTGCTAGAAACCACTCCCAATGATGTTTTGATCACGATCATTTCTTTTTTAACGGACGCCAACGGCTTCGCCTTTTTGGATAGCCAAAATAGACTAGATACTTTTGACGTAGTTACTAACAATTTAAGTTTGCCGCCCACCGGGATCGACTCTTTTCTTTCGATCGTGGCGGGGAAGGCGATTGGGGCGAAGTACAACCAAGCAGGGCAAACCATAAGCGGGTCTCTTATTTCGGGTTCCAACATAATATCGAATGTGGCTGGGTTATCGGAGACTGCTACTTTGGTACCTGGGGTCATCGTAAAAGGAACCAACATCCCTGACGACACAACAATCGTTTCCTTAAGGGGTACCGACGCCTTTTTGATTTCTAACAACGCCACCGCTACCGGAAATTCCGCTATAACTTTTTCTACAGCGGGGTGGAAAATAGATTACACCGCGATAACGAATCTGATCGCTTTGATCGATTTCACAAACCTATCGTGAAATATGCGTTGGCCGGGACCGAAGACACCGCCTTTTGGGCGGCGGTAAATTGGATCGTAGCAGGCACCGGGGAAAAGCCTTCGGTGATTTTCCTTTCGACGCAAAAGATCTCACTGGTCAAAATGTTTCGCCGGTCGGGGATGTCTTACACTTTTTATCAAATCTTCTTATGGCTGCTTCCTAAGATGGTATCTTGGTTGCCTGGTGGGTGGCTGAGATCAATCGCTGCTATAGCCAAAAAGCACGGGATCAAAGTCATAGAATCTGATAACATTTCTGCCGAAGCTAATGTTAAGATTTTAAAAGATCTTGGGGTCACCACGGTATTTTCTTATTCTTGCGACCACATCTTTAAAGCTCCGATGCTAGGCAAAATAAAGATCTTGAACATCCACCCGTCAGCTTTACCAGAATACAAAGGCGTCGATCCTTTGTTCGAGCAATTAGTTAACGGGGAAGGATCAGGAGCGTTGTCGCTACACGAAGTGACAGAGGAAATAGATAGCGGCCCTATCGTACACATCGAACAAATTCACTTCGTTGATAGGTGCCACTTTTCTCGTTTGGCTTTGTGCTCTAAAATTGTGGCCGATTTAGTGGGAGCCTACTTAGAAGGCCGGTACGAAAATAATAGCCAAACACAATCACCCGCTAAAACCCCCTATAAGTCGTGGCCCACCAAAGCTTCTATGAAAAAGCTCTATGCTATGGGCGGGTCTTTACTTGGTTTGCTTGGTTGAAAGGTTTTGCTTTCAGCTTCTGGTTGGTGTACTTCCCTGGGTCAACCATTCGGGGAAAGATCAGTGGGTAAACAAAATCATTCTACAGAATTGCAACGCAAAGAAAAGAGCGCTTTGAAAAAGTCCCTTTTGGATATCCTTTCAAGTAAGGGGTACAAACTGCCTCTTTCACCGGTGACGCTTCTCGATCAAGGCACCGACATAACGGCATTAGAACGGGAAGCTTGGGACGGGAAGCTTGTGGTAAAGGATGCTGATTTTTATCGTCAATTCACCCAAACCCAGCTTTCGATGTTTGCTCATAAATATGCTTGTTACGGGTTACCGACTACCGAATTGGTGGCTTGGATAAAAATGGAAATTGGTGAAGCGGTAGCGATCGAGATAGGGTCGGGCACCGGGGCATTAGGTCGGGCCTTGGGCATCCCTATGACTGATTCCAAGCAGCAAGAAAGACGGGACATCCAAGCGTACTATGCTTCGATCAGACAGCCGGTGATTCAATACCCGGAAGATGTTGAGAAACTTGACTACCAAGAAGCTATCCTAAAGTACAAACCTGATGTGGTGATAGGGTCTTGGATCACGCAAAAGTATAGAGAAGATCACCACGAACTTGGGGGTAATGTTGACGGGGTGGAAGAAGAATGGGTACTAGCGAATTGCAAAAAGTATATCTTGGTAGGCCACGGCAAAACGCATTGGGGTAAGCCTATTTTAATCCGAGACCACCAAGACCACCGAACGGATTTTATCTTTTCCCGTTCGATGACCCCTAAAGAAAACTTTATTAAAGTTTGGAACTAGCAGGGTGAAACCAACACCGAGGTCTTAAGCCGTGGCGGTACCCGGAAGATCGGTGACAAGTATTCAAAGCGGAACTAGCTTCGGTCTCCGGGATCAAAGAAAAATCAAAGTCCGATTGACACAAAGCTCCTGACACATAGGTGTCTAAGCGGCATTGCGCGGCTGGGTGCCTACCGTTAGTTTTGGCCAATACTTTGATGTCCGGGGTGCCCACGCTGACGGCATCCGAACCTCCTAGAGCACCTAAGAGATTTGCTAAGGACAAACCACCCAACATCGACCGATAACAAACATTGATCTTATTTTGAGCCGCCCCGAAAAAAGCATCGTCACAAAGCTGCCGTGGGTAGTCCCCAATCGCTTCTCCAGCTTTTAAATTCTTTTCTTCATCGTCAGACCAAAGCTGCCGGGCGCAAGACAAAGTTGAAAAATAATCTGATTGACCTTCATTAGCAGCCCAATCAAATACAAAGGGGAACCCGCCTAGGTGATGACCTAGCTCGTGACACAACACCAAAGCAAAACCATCCTTGGTGACTTCTTCCCTCCGTGCCAAACCTCCGTACATGTTCACAGTCCATGTAGTCCCGCTTTGGGATGCGGATGCGTTGACCGTGGAATTATCCCACAACCGGTTAACCTTTAATTCCGCTTCGTGACCCACGATCACCGGCGCGTAAAATGCGATAGCTTCGTCGATCGCTGCGTTGAAATCTTCTTCCGTAATACCGCTATCAGCTTCTAAATTATCTTGAAGATACAAATCATTAGGTGGGAGAAAATCTCCGTAGGCTGAAAAAGAATACAAAAATGCACATAAAAACAGAACCGTTTTCATAAAACCCCCGCTCGATTAGATTGTGTTGTAGATATTATCTAATTTACCACTGGGTGATCATTTTTGAAATTAAAAACTGGCTAGGGGGCCAAGAGCTTCTTGCTCACCGTTAGACGTGAATCGTAGAGGGTCACCCAGTGCTTGTCAGCGGCTCCTATATCGTCCGGGATGACTGTGTCTAGCCCAAGGGTCTTTCTAAGAGTGAACGGCACCTCAGGCCCTACTGAGGCTTCGTAGGCCATCCAAACTAATTCACTACAATAAAAAGCTTCGTTCGTATGGTTAAAGAAAAAATCATAGGCCGCCCCGAGCTTGGTTTTCGCCCAAGCCGCAGCTTCTGTTCGTTGGGCTTCATTAGCGAATGAAGGCCTCCGCACCATTAGATAGTCTTTGGTTAACACCCCGTCAATTAGATCGGTTTCGACGACGCCTTTGCCTATAGCCTCGATAAGCATCTCGCCACCGGTGTACATAAAAGCGTGAGCCCAAAACCCAGGGATGAATACATTAGCAAGTTCGCCTTGGGTACGGGAAAGCAAAACATCACCAGGTTGCAACAGCGGTAAAACTTCCCGGTAATTTTTGCTGGTCATCAGCTTCCGCGACCACGGTGCCCGAGCGTGCCCGACATTTTCAGATATCGGGTACACTATTCCCAAAAGGCCCCGACGAGCCTTGAGCCAAAAATCATTCATATTTTTGAGTCCTAAGGTTAAATCATTCACCTTAGTAAACTAACAAAAATTTGTTTCAATATACGAGATGCCATCTCGGGGGATGATATATCTTCTGGTGGCGTTGTCGGATTCTTTGAGATCCGAATCGGAATCAAAACACAAGAAGGTAAAAGTGTCTGGGTCTTCGGTGATCCGGTAGGGGGCTTCGACTTCCAAGAACGGTCGGTCTTGGTCTTTCCAAAAGATTAGGGAATAACCTACGGCTTGATTGGCTTCGTACATAACAATCTCCTTAGTGGGTGTTATGTACTTTTAAGGGTGGGGCGACAAAACACGACGGATCAGTAATTCACGTCTTGTTAGCATATCCTATCCAATATCATTTCGGCTATAGAGCCTTTTTCCCCAATCACTTCGTCGTAAGCTTCAGCGATCACCTCCGGTAACAGATCCGCTACCTGAACCACCTTAAGTTCGTCAGGATCTGTCTTACAATATTCAGCCGGGGTGGTCACCAATAGGTTCCTGCAAGCCATCGGCCTGACCTCATATATCTTACACATTTGGTAGTCATCCAAAAAGACGCACCTGGAAACTAGCTCATCCGCTTCATAGAAATCTGAAGATAAGAAATCCTTTTGGATCTTCAACCGAATTTTGTCTATAGCCCAATTTTTCTTCTCGGCAGCCATCACCAAAAGATCCGCCTCTTCAGCATTCACCATCACCTTCGTATGACAACAAGCTCCGCAACCAGCCCTACAAGAAACAACACCAGAAACGGAACCGGTGGAAGCCGTGCGGTGTTGCTCGATCAACGCATACACCCACCCCGCACGGGGAGCCCCCTTCGGGACTCCCTTGATAAGCTCCTTAACCGTTTCCGATGTTTTATAAATCTCTTTCATGGTCTCAACGCTGGCTGATTCCAAAACTAGACGATTGTTAAACCTGATTTTATTCATTGCTTTGTGTTTGCGTAGGGCCACGTAATCGGGATAACCGGCGGGCGTTGATGCCCCCACGGGGTCCCAAGCTATGTCGTGCTTCAACTTGATCATTTTTGCTTCTGGGGGTCTCGCCACACTTCACGTCTTCCCACGCTTCCCTGGCTTGATCCACCTCTTTGAAAAAGTGATCTAGGTCTTTCATAGAATAATCCTGGCCCTGATCCAATTCACCCATGATCGGTTCCAAGGCTTTGTGAACCGCTCTCATATGAAGGTCTATAATCTCGTGATCGGCATTAAACATAAAACAAATCTCCTACGTCCCAATAAAAAAGTCACTATACGATTTCCACGATCTTCACACCACCCCAAATGCTCTGGTGTGTCTAGGGGGATTACTGAGAATAGGGCTTAATAGCCAGATCAAACTATGTTTATTTAATTCGTAGGTTTCCTTATAGTCAGATCAAACTATGTTTATTTATACATCATCCAGATTAGTTTGTTATTAGGTCTTTTTTGGGGGGTATCAAAATTTGGAAGCTATAACGTTTGCCGAGTTATCAACAATGGTTTATTTTTCTTTGGATGCAGAAAAGTACATGAGCGCGGACGAGTCCGAATTCAAGAATTTAGATTTGGATACCGAATTGTGTTATCTGCGGGTAAAGGACACAGTGATTTTTGTTTTCAAGGGTTCTTGTTCTATGACGGACTGGAGTTATAATTTCAGAATTTGGAAGACCGATTTTGCTTATGGTGATTTTAAGATCCACGAAGGGATGAACGCCAGAATCAAAGTGACTTTTGATTATGTCCAATCCAAGATCCGCCCTGGCGATAAGGTTTATCTAACAGGTCATTCTTTGGGCGGGGCTTTGTCGGTGCTGACGGCTTATGCTTTGCGCCACAAGCTCGGTACTGACATTGCGGGGGTTCATGTCTTCGGGTCTCCTCGCGTGGGCGGTACGGCTTGGAAAACGGCCTACAATCAGATTTTGTACGACAAGACTTTTTCCTACCAAAATAAAGGAGACATCGTGCCGTGTTTGCCACCACGAATTTTGGCTTACGCCAATGTGGGGCAGCGCGTAGAATTGACGGGCCAAAGCGGGATTAGTTCACACCTTCCTTGGTTTTATGTCACCAATCTGAGGTGATCCTTTAAAAGAAAGTAGGACTTTTGGGGGATTTGAAATGGGCGAATTAGAAAAAGCGTACATCGAGATCGTGGATCGGAATTTGTTGAATGGCATCCAAAGAGACATTTATGAAATCTTGTATTGTTCAGGGCCTATGACTTCCGGGGAGATTGCATTATTGTACAAGGATAAGTATCCGGGCACCCCCAGGAACCGCAACGAGATCGCCAAGCGAGTCTCTGACTTGGTTGCTAACGGTTCGGTGGGAAAATGCGAAGAACAAAGGCGCTGCCCTATGACCAACAAAATGATTTCAGTTTGGAAATTAACAGGCAAGATAC
>Ga0307380_10008452_pt1 | contig 13197 bp, 9 predicted proteins | sample UN3MG_FD_202239 | JGI IMG/M metagenome (GOLD analysis project Ga0307380, IMG submission 202239) | Soil microbial communities from Risofladan, Vaasa, Finland - UN-3 | ecosystem: Environmental > Terrestrial > Soil > Coastal area > Acid sulfate soil | place: Finland: Risofladan, Vaasa | collected... | reverse complement strand
GTACTTGCGCAGCACGGGCATCCCCGCCATGGGCCCTGGGGGCTTGCCCGTGAGTACCAGGGCGTCCGGCCCCTGGTATTTGCGGACAAATCACGGGCCGGGACGACCGTGATACTCATGGGCGGGACGCCCACGCTACGTTGCGGGCAAAATAGAAGCGGGCCGTCCGCGCGGGACGGCCCGTTCGTTTACTGCTCTAAACCAATCCGTTGGTAAACTTAGCTGCTGCTTACTTCCTGCGCCTTCTTGCCAGCAGGCCCACAGCGCCCAGAGCCAGCAGGCTCATCGCCGCCGGCTCGGGGGTGACGCTCGCCTGTACGTTGTCAACAGCGGCCTTGTTGGGGTTCGTGCTGCCGCCGGCACCCGTAAAGAGGACCTGCACGTAGAAGTCCTGACCAGCGGTCCCGGAGTAATAATCCACCGACGCTGTGGTGAATGTTCCCGTCTGGGTACCAGCGACGCTGGCGACGTTTGACCCGCCGACCCAAAGCTGCAGTTCGACGAGGGCGGATTGCCAAGAGGTAGCAGCACTCGCGAAGTCCGCGGAGACCGTGTACGTCTCCCCGCTGACTGTCGTTCCCAGGCTGCTACTGGTCAGCTTGATCCATTTGCCGTCATCACTGCCAGCGATGTAAACCATCGCGTGCTGCTCGCCCGTAACGCCCGGAATAACGCTGTCCCAGCAGCCAATGTGGGCGCTGGCACTAGCGTTCGTACTGCTCGACCAACTGGTTATGTTGGTCCCGCCGGGGAAAGCCTTGTTATCGCCGGTGACATCCGGGATCTCGAACGAGTAGTTGGGCACAGAGATCGGAATCGCCTGTGCCGTCGCGGCGAAACCCACAACCACAATCCCTACCGCTACTCCTAAAATCATGTACCTCAACATTTCCGTCGCTCCCTTCTCTGAAAAGGCTCCTGTTTGCTTTCAGTTCCGTTGGCCTTAACTTAGGTGTCCGATCATCCTCGCACGCCATATGGGCCGGTTGGCTCTACCGGCCTCTCAAACCAAAGATGATTGTACCACACCTTTGTGTTTTGTCAAGCGGAAAACATATAGCAACTGCCCCAAAGATTAGATTGACATTGTGGGGCTTTCTTTCAGGCCCCAGATATTGCGTTCCGAACAGTCGGTCGACCGCAAGAAATGGTGCCTGAATTGACCGACCACACAATTTGGGACAGTTACAAAATATAATCTGAGCATTTTCCCCGGGGGACAAACCGGCCGGGCGGAACCTTCTTGCTTGTTGGCCGGGCCGCTTGCCCCTCAGTATGCCGCCAGACGGCGCTGCGGAGCTTAACTTCTTTTGGCACAAGCTCTTAGGCTCCAGCAAGGGCCCGCGGACGCAAGTGCATCGCAGCGCAACACGCCAGACGGAGGCACACCTAACTTGTCACATTAAAGGCACTTATGGCGTAAACCCCCTGCGTATCCCAGCGCAGCCGTCTGCTCGCCGCGGGTAGCGCCCTTGGGTGTCGTTGAGCTGAATAAAGTCAGCAAGGGGCGGCTTCGTGGCTCTTGGGGCAGCAGCCACATCGAAAACAGCAGGCTTGAACTTAGCTTTCATTCGTGGCATCTTATGTATTCCTGGACACTCCCCGGCGGAGACGGCCAACTGGCGGCTGGGGTTGCCCAATGTGTGGTGCTGGTTGCTGCCCTCGACTGCCGGGTGCGTATCATGTCTGGGGGTTGACGTGGAGCAGCGTTGCATGAGCGCCAGCCGTAAGGTTCGCTTCATTGAGCCGCACGGCCGACCGGGCCGGCCGTTCAACGCCTGGATAACGCGATGGCCCCTGCTGGGGCCGATAACGCTGGCAACGATACTCAAGGATCGCGGCCACGACGCGGTCGTGTACAACGAAAACATTTCCGGTTCGGTGCTCGAGAATCCCCCGGCTTACGAGGACGTGTGTTCGGCCGACGTTGTGGGCATCAGCATAATGACCCCCACGGCCAACAGGGGCTATGCGATAGCCGACAGGCTGCGGCGTGACGCGCCGCAGGTGAAGATCGTCTTCGGGGGCCCGCACGCGACGTTCCGGCCACAGGAAGCACTGGCCCACGGGGACATCGTCGTGCGCGGCGAGGGGGAGAGGGTTATCGACCAGGTGGTCTCAGGGGAGATCAAGGGCGGGATCGTGGATGCCCCGCCCCTGGAGGACATGGACTCCCTGCCGACGCTGGATCACTGGCTGATGCGAGACTTCAACAAACTCCTGTCGCTCTGCCGCCGGCAGGAGCTTTACGAACTGCCGGTGATGACGTCCCGGGGCTGCCCGTACGGCTGCACGTACTGTTCGGTTACACGGATGTTCGGCCGGCGGGTTCGGCGGCAGTCGCCGGACAAGGTTTTGCGCGACCTGTGCCACTATGTTGACCGGGGATTCCGAAAGTTTTTCTTTTACGACGACAACTTCACCAGCGACCGGCAGTGGTCGCGGCAGCTTCTGGAGCGAATGAGCGTCCTGCACACGCGCTTCAATGCGCAGGTGAGAGCGGACTTCCACTGGGCCGACAGCAACCGGGAAAATCTGGACCGCCCGCTTCTGGAGGCCATGCGCCGAGCCGGCGGCGACGTCCTCTACATCGGCTACGAGACCATCGACGAGCCCACGGCAAGAAACTGGCACAAGGGATACCGCGGCAGCGGCCCCCTGGAGGCCAGGCTGTATCAGGACACGCAGATCCTGCGCGACAACGGGTTCTGGATCCACGCGATGTTTGTCCTGGGCCCCCACGACACCGAAAGGACGGCCGACCGGATCGTCGATTTCGCCCGTCGCGGCGGCATCGAAACGATGCAGATGAGCATCCTGACGCCATTCCCGGGCACGCCGCTGATGGAGGAGATTCGGCCACACCTGGTCTTCACCGATTACCCGATGGACTGGGATTACTACGACGGGACGCACTGCGTCTACGACCACAGTCGGCTGGGTATTGAGGGCATGCAGCAGACCGTGCTGGATGCTCATCGGCGGTTCTACGGCTGGAGCGGCTGGAGCACACGGCGCATTCGCGCACTGCTCGAGCAGCGCCTGCCTGCCCGCGACAAGCTGGCCCAGCTCTGGTCCAACGCCCGGACCATCAGGACCATGCTGCGGCAATGGCGACAGGAAGTAACGCAGTTTCTGGAACTCGCCAGGGTCAAGATGGGAAAATGACCGGCACGTGCAACCCAGAGGGGAGGTAAGAAAAATGACTTGGGCGGGAAGGATTTTGCTGAGAGACCGGTTCTCGCGCATCGCCATCAACACCGCGGTCAGAGGAGCCGGCCTGGCGCTTCAGCTTCCTGTCTTGCGCGATTTTTTCCTGGATAGGCTGCTGCGGCGGCTCGAGACTTCTCACGAGCAGTGCGACGACGATCGCGAGAGGCTTTCGCACGATCGCTGGTTCGGCCGGCACCTTAAGGCATTCCTGCACAGGCTTATCAACGAGCGTCCCGCGGCAGCCAAAGCCATACTGCGATTCATCGCCACCTGGAGCCAGGACGTACGCCGGCGCGCCGATGCCGGCCGAGGCGGCCTGGTTACGCCCTGCACGGTCGTCATAGAACCGACCGACCGCTGCAACTTGAGCTGCCCAGGCTGCTACGCCAAGAGCACCCGCCACGGCAGCGACCTGCCGTACGACCGGCTGGAAGAGATCGTCGAGCAGGTCGTCGACATGGGCGTAACCCTGGTTACCATCTCCGGCGGTGAGCCTTTCATCCGCGAAAAGACGGACCGCGCTCTTACCCGCCTGGCCGAGCGTTTCATCCATCGCGGCTTTCTGGTTTACACCAACGGCACACTGATCGACGAGGAGATCGCCGAGCGGCTGGCCAATGTTGGGAACATATTCCCGGCCATCAGCGTCGAGGGCTTCGAGCACCAGACGGACGCCCGCAGGGGCCGCGGGATCTATGCGCAGAACCGCCTGGCGCGCCGGCTCCTGGCCGCCCGCGGCGTGATGGCGGGCTTTTCGGCCACGATGACCCGCCAGAATGCCGATTCCATCTGCACCGATGAGTTCATCGAGCTGCGAATCGAGGAAGGGGACCTGTTCGGCTGGTTCTTCCTGCTCCAGCCAATTGGGCGGACGCCGAGGCCCGACCTTATGGTGACGGCCGAGCAGCGGGCGAAACTCCGGCAGACCATATATCGCTGGCGGGCGGAGGATCGGCCGATCTTCCTGGGCGATTTCTGGAACGACGGGCACCTGGTCGGCGGGTGCATTGCCGGCGGCAGGTACTACTTCCACATTCACGCCAACGGCGACATCAGCCCGTGCGTCTTTGCGCCGGTCGTCTGCGGCAACATCTTCGACATAATAAGCGGCAAGAGCCGGCACAGAAGCCTGGCGGAGTTCGTGCAGGACAACCCGCTGTTCAGGGCTTTCCGCCAAGAGCAAGAAGGCATTACCGACCGCACCAGGCCGTGCCTCCTGATCGACCATCCCGAGGCCATCCGGCGATGCTGCTCGCTGGCCGAGTACAAGCCCGCCCAAAACATGCCCGCGGGCTACCTGGACGGTGATATCGCAAGGATCCTCGACGTTGTGGCGGCGGAGTGGCGAGAGTATTGCGCCACAAAGCTGCCGCCACTGCCGGCCGAGAAAGGCCGTTACCAGCCCGCCGAGGGCGCCGCGATCGTTGGGAGCGCATGAGGCCGCCGGCCGGCCTAGGGCGGCTTGCCCTCGTGCTTGTGTTCCGGCCATACGGTACACCCGTCACAGATCGCGATCTTTGACCTGTCGCCGCTGAGATGTAGCTGGCGGATTCGCTCCAGCTCCGGTCCCCGCCAGATTTCAGCAATGGTCCGATCCCTCACATTGCCGAGCTTCACGGCGCCCTCCACGTCAACGCAGCAAAGGTGCACGTCTCCGTTAGCCATCGCCTCCAGGGTGCTCCACAGCGCAATGCACGGGATCCTGTTGGCCGCCTGCCGGCTCTCGAAACGCATTGCGTCCTGCACGTTGCCCCAGTTGAAGACCCGCGGCACAACGACCTGGTCGTTCGGGCCGACCTTGCCGCGCCAGTGGGCCTGGAACGACTCGACCTCGTCAAGGTTGATTTCCTGAAGGATCATCTGAATGCGGATGACCAACTCCGGCTTCAGCTTGTTGCGCAGACGTATGAACTCGAGCGTGTTGTTGTACACGTCGTCAAACTTCAGCCCTCTGCGGATAGACTCATACCTCTCCGGCTTCAAGGAATCGATGGAAATATGAATCCGGTCCAGCCCCGCCCGGATCAGCCGCTCGGCCCTTTCCGGGAACAGAAGGCTGGCGTTGGAGTTCAGATACGTGCACTTAATCCCCGCCTTCTTGAGCTTCTCAATTTTTTCTTCCAGCTTCGGGTCCAGCAGCGGCTCGCCGATCACGAAGAGCCCGACCCTTTCTATGTGGTCCGAGTAGCCGGACAACTCGGCCACGATCTTGTCGAACATGTCGTCGGGCATCCACATCTTCTTCCGCTTGCGGGGATCCACCCCGCACATGATGCAGCGAGCGTTGCACAAGCTGGTGGGATCTATGCAGAAGAACTTCGGGAAGAGGCGCAGAACCTCCATCCGACAGCCGAGCCGTTCTTCCACGTACCGCCTGGCAGCCTCGCCGGTCAACGGGCGGCAGGATTCCGCCGTATCGCGCCCCATGTTCACCTCGCCTCCCGTCGCTCGCCCGGCCTCTCGTAAAGCCGGGCCACTTTGTCCCTCAGGGACCGCATCACCTCAAACGCTTCATCGGCCGTCGCCGGAAAGTCCTCCAGCAGGCGCGAAAGCTCGAAATCCTCGAACCGCCCGCGCCAGTAGTCGCCTTGGCAGTGCTCGGCGGCGATCGTACGGTATTCCTCGGCCTTGGGGCTGTTGCCGCAGATTCTGTGGGCCAGGGCAAGGAAGAGGTTCATATTTGGATTCGTCGGGTAGGGAACCTGTGCCGTCTTCACCCACGCAATGAACTTCTCAGGCCTGCCGCCAGGACGCAGGTTCTTGTTGTTGAGATAATTGCCGAGGAGGTTGAAGGTGAACCAGATCTCCTTGACTTGATCGGCTTGGGGGACAAGGCCGGCAGGGATCCGAAAAACGTCCAGGCTTCGCCGGGCACCTTCTGCGACGGCCAGTTCGCCCTTGGCGGACCGCCTTACGGGGATGTAATTTTCCACCGCGGCCGTGCCGGCCATCTGCTCGTCGAAGAGATCGGCGTAGTGTTCGAACATTCCGGCACCGCGGATTGGCTGGCAGGTCGTAAAGCCCGTCCAATCCAGTTGAAGTTCGAGGGCGAACCTGAATGAATCCATCATCTGCGAGAATGTCTCACCCGGGAAACCGAGCATGATGTTGCCACAGACGAACATCTCCGGGTAATCCGCCACGAGTTCCGCCACGCGCCGAAACGCCGCCAGCGTGGCCGGCTTCCGTGTCCTCTTGAGCATCTCGGCGTTGCCGGTCTCCACACCGACTCGGAAGCCGATGCAGCCGGAATCACGCATCAGCCCCATCGTCTCGGCGTCCAGTGAAGTGGCTATCAGGCCATTGCTCGCCGACCACGTAATGCCCCAGCCGGCGCTGATGATCCGCTTCAGCAAGGCATGAATCTCCCGGCGGCGGGACAACAGGTCGTCGTCGAGCCACTCAAAATGCCGCACGCCCCGCTGCGTAACCAGGTATTCCATCTCGCGAAAGACTGCGTCCACTGGCCTGCCGCGAACGCCCCGGCCCATGAAGTCCGGCACGGTACAGAACCGGCATCGTCCTCGGCAGCCGCGGTTCATCTGGATAGCGGCGAAGGGCTTGCCGCTCATGCGGGAGAATGGATTCAGCGAACCGTGCTCGTGGTACTCCTCGATAGGCACCGCGGCATAGCTGTCGATCATGTCGCTGGCGAAGCTGACCGCGTCTGCGGGGCCCGACGTTTCGTATAATTGTCCGTCGCGCCGGAAACATATCTCCGGGACCGGCGGCCCGTCACCGGCCCGGCCTGCCAAGTGATCGAATAGACAGATTATCTTGTTCTCACTCTCGCCCTTGAGCACGAAGTGACACAAGTCTCGCTCCAACAGCCACCGCCATTCATAAGTGGGGATAATCCCGCCCACAAGCACAATGGAACGGTCCCGCCTTCGCAGGAGGGCCAGCCCTTCAGTGAGGAGTGGGATGTTAGCGTCGAACATGCAAGAGACCCCGACGACGGAGGGGTCGAAAGAGTCGAGGCATTCCTCGAGGATTGCCGTCCACCGCGCCGGGGCACGGGCGGGATCTTCCCGCGACCGTTTCAGCAGCAGAAGATTCAAATCGAGTATTCTCACATCGAGATGCAGCGTCTTCAGCGCCTCGTAGAGGCACTGAAGACCTGTTGGCGGAAAGGCGTAGTAGCCCCTTCTTTCGGCGATGCGAGGATTGAATGCTTCCAGCAGGATCTGGGGAAGCTGCAGGAACAGGACTTTCCGGTTCCACCGACAGCGGCCCATCAGCGCACTGCAGTAGTCGCCGAGGCTCCCCCCGTCGGCGGGACGGACACATGGTGTGCTAACGCGTGGCATGCAACTATTCACTCGTTTTCTGCAGCCGGGTGTCGGGGACAGTCCGCCCGCAGTCCCTCCGGACATAAACGTCCCACAGCGTTCGAACCAAAAACGCCCCGACGCCGAGAACATTCTTTATTCGAAAGGCCTTCGTGCACCGGCCCTCGTCTTCATAACGGTCCTGGATCGCCACCTGCATGTAGCTGCAGCCGGACTTGATCATCTTGATCAGGGCCTCCGCCTGCCAGGCATAGCTGCTGGTCCGAATCGTGAATTGCTTGACCAGTGACGCCCTGGACAGGACACTCCCAGTATAGTACTTGAGCCTCAACCCGAACAGCAGGTTCAGAATCGCCCGAAAAATCGAGGAGACTACGCGTCGGCCTGTGGACCTTTCCCGCTCGTTGGTTGCATAGGGAATCACCAGGTCTGCCTGCCCTTTGCATGAGAATATGGCATCGAGCGCTCTGCCGGTTGTCCCGCCCTTGCCGTCGAGCCAGATTACATAGTGCATGCTGGCACGCCGGTAGCCCCCGCGTATAACGCCGCCCATGTTTTTGGGCCGCTCATGATGGAACGCAAAGACGTGCCTGTACTCGGCAGCCAGCCTGTCGGCTATCTCGCCCGTCTTGTCGGTGCTGCCGTCGTTGAAGACGAGAATCTCGTATTCACTGAACCAGCGTTCAGCCGCTTCGACCATGTTCCGGACGGCAAAGGCCAGATTACGCTGTTCGTTCAGTGCCGGAACGACGATCGTTATGGAGTTCTCCGTTACCATGCTCGAATTTCCCTGCCTGCGATCTCCGGGGCCATCAGTCCGCGCCGGCGACATGAAAGGATCCGCGCCGGGCCCATTCCACGATGGCATCGAGCACCATTTCTTGCACGTATTATACTGCGCCCCTCGCAGCAGACACAGAGCTGCCGGGGGGCCGAAGTCAGCTTTTTGCGGCCAACAGCGAGTAGACGTCTCTGCAATTGACGCACGGTACGCCGCGGTCCATCGCCACCTCGATCAGCCGGCGCAAATGCTTCAGCTCCGGGTCGAAGCGGTATAGCGACCACGGATGCATACAGGGCGAGTAAACAAGGCGGTTCTCGATGGCGTATTCCAACTCCCCTTTCCGGATCGCAAAGCCCTCCTCGACCGTCCGCGGCAGCCGCTCCACTACAGTGCCGTCGGGAAGACCCGGCGCCGGGCGCCAGCCGTCGTTCTGATGCCCTGTGTTGAAGAGCATGTTGCAGTGCCAGCCGGTCAGCGGCACCTCGAGGATCTCCGGGAAGCCCTCGTCCGTGTACCAGTACGGCTGCGTGAACGGGGCGGGCGAGTTCGGCGGAGCTTGCGGCCCAGCCGCACCGTCGGTCGTGACGTGGCGATAACCGCCCTCCCAGAGAACCTTCAGTTGCGCCGCGCGGCCGCGCAGCCCGCGATGGAAGCACCCCGGAGCCGTAAAGCCGATCGGCACGAAGGCGAAATGCCGTTCGATCAAGTCCGTGGTCCTGAGCAGTTCATCTCGAAAGCACCCGGTGTCGTCGCCCAGGATCCACATGTGGGTGTAGGTGTGATTGCCGATGTTGAACCGTTCGTTGCCGGCAAGCAGCTCCGCGTAGCGCCGGCCGGCACGTGCCAGCAGCTCGCCCACCATGAAGAAAGAGGCCCGGGCCTTGAGCTCGTTCAGTACGCGGCAGATCGACGCAACGCCGGCCAGCGACTCTTCAATCCATTCGGCCCATTTGGCGTCGGTGCGATCTGACGGCGCGTGCAGCGCCGCCGCACTTTCGACGTCGAACCGCAGCACGAGCGTGGGTTGCTTTTGTTCTGCTGTCACCGATTGTTCTCCTGTGCGCCGAGTGGAGGCACGATCTCGGCAAGGACCTTGCGCGTGAACTCCCCGAAGCGGTGCAGCCTCTGGGGGCCGGTGGCCCAGGTGGTCGGGCTTCCGGCGCAGATGGCGTATCGCCTCTGCCTGCCCACGCCCCTTGCCTGCTCCATCGCGTCCCGCCGCCAGACCTCTTCGTCGCCCAGCTCGATCACGCGGCGGATGAGCGAGTTGCCGAAGATGCAGACCTCTTCGCCAAGGATTTTGCGGTACTCGCCGACGTCGTTGCGGTAGCCCTTCAGTGACGATTCCGTCTGCAGGCAGTTCACCTCCAGGCGCGCGATGTGCTTCAGGCGCGGCTCGACCGAGCCCAGGTACTCAAGGATGGCAACCACTCCGGCATCGCGGATGGCGCGGAAGGTCCGCTGCATGTACGGAAAGATCAGCTCAAGGAAGTGCTTGTCGGACAGCAGCTCCGCACCGGCTGGATATTCGTTGACCCTCAGGCCGTGCACGCCCAGCTCCGCGCACGCCCGGGCGCATTGAATGATCTCTTCTTCGCGCCGCCGCGAGATCGCATGGATAAGCTGTGGGTTCATCAGCACCGCCTCATAAAGGCCCTGAAAGCCCAGGGCGCGTAAGCCGGCGCTGAAGGTCCCCTCGATGCCCCAGAAGAGAAACACCCTGTCGCCAAAGGCCTTGACGGCCTCGCGGGCCATCCCGAAACCGCTGCCCGCCAGCATTTCCTCCGCCGTCGGAGGCGGCGGAAGCGACTCGACCTGTTTTGCCGAGGTGAATTGCGGCCTGCTCGGGGGCAGGTCTTTGGGAAACTCCTCGAACCGTGTCTGCTTCCCAGAGGCCAGGTCAACCAGCACCGGCACGCCACCTTCCGTCTCTATGCGGTAGCGCCTGTCCTGGCCCGACGGGCCCCAGGGGACGGGCATCCAGTCCAGGCCGAGCACGTCGTGGAAGGCGCCGCAGCACCGCAGCCGCTGCTCGTCGCTGCCGTAGGCCGCGTGCAGAAAGGTCACCCCGGCCAGCTTGGGCCAGTGGGGCATCATCGACCAGTCAGGGTAGGGATTGATGAACGGGTACTTGTCGAACGGCTCGCCGCGGATGGCGGCCATCATTCTCTCAAGTGATGTCATCAGGAGTCTGCCTTCAGCATGCAACGCTCGGCCGTGGCCCTCACAGCCGGCAGATTTCCAGGTCGAGCTGCCGGGCGAAGCACTCCAGGTGCCCGATGACGTTTCCGGGCACGGCGATCGAGTGGTGCGCAAAGCCGAAGTTCATCAGGTCGCGCAGGAATTGTTTGACCGGTTTTTCGACCTTTACGATCATGCTCGTCTCGGAGATCTTCAGCGGCGGCGTGTCGAGGATTTCGCCGTCGGCGATCAGCAGCCGCCAGCCCTTGACGTCCTGGATAACGTGCGTCATGGTGACGGGGCCCGGGTCGTACGTGGCCTGGAAGCCGAGCGAATTGCCCTCGAACCCCCAGTTCTCGCAGGCCGGCTGGACCTGGACCTTGCGCCCCTTGCGGGCCTCGCGCGGGTCGATGAAGCCGTGCCCCAGGAGCATCACGGCGTTACGTGACTGGTCGATCTCTTCCCATTCGCCGAAGAAGGGCGTGCGGCCGGTGAAATCCTTCAGGACCTTCGTCATGATGCAGCCGAGCACGTCGCCCTCGGTAACGGCCACCGCCTGGTCGGTCATGAGCATCTCCGAGAGCCCCAAGTGCACGGCGGCGTTGGCCTTGACCTCGATGAGGTGCTGGCCCAGCAGGACCAGCCCGTCCAGCCGGTAGCGGTCCACCAGCTCCTGCATCGCGATGGCGAGGCGCGCCGACCGCGCGATGTCGCCGTCGTCCAGGTCCTTTACGACGTACTTCGATTTGACCTTCCTTTTCAGCGCGGCAACTCGCTTGTCGGACGGGTCGATCTCGTCCAGGATGGCCGCCAGGTGGTCGATCTTGATGTCCATCACGTGCGGGCCGAGCTTGCCCGTGACGGCGGTCTTGTCGAAATTGAAATCGTACATCCCCCTGAACACGTGCCCGACGGTGCCGACGGTCATGTGCCTGAGGTTCCTGATCGTCGTGTGCACCTGGATGATGCGGTCGATTTCTTCATACGCCGCGTCATCATCAACGGCACCGACAACGATTTCGTACTTCTCGAACTTCCCCATCTTCCTGAAGCCGCCGGTCAGTTGCACCAGCCCCATCGGCCCGGAGTTGCGGAGGGCTTGGTCGTAGCCGACGTTGAAATCCAGATTGCCGTGCGCCTGGGAGGCAAAGACGCACAGCGGGATGTCAGCCGGCAAATGCAGGAGGGCCTGATGAACGAAGTAGTCGGGGCAGTATGTGCCTTCGGATATGACCAGGAGGTCAACGTGTTCTTTCGCAAACAGCCTGCCCGCCTCGTCGGCGCCGTCGAGGGTCTCGATCAGTCCCGGGTAAACCACGTTGTGCTTGCGGGCCAGGCGGTCGGCAATCGCTTTCATGTCGCCGGCGACCTGCTTGCGCAGGTTCTTGTACATCCGCCAGTATTCGAAGTATCCGCACGTCAGGAGCCCTACCTTGAGGCTCTGGTCGCCGCGTCTCGTGCTGAGCAGATCTCCGCTCTTGCCGCCCCTGGAAACCTCGAAAGACTGCAGTTCCGCCATAACGTTTCTCCCTTGCTGCGAGAATCGAGCTTTGCCATCACGCAGCCACTTGCACCGGCCTTGCGACCGCAAACTCAATGCTGCGTGCACACGCGTGGGCTCAATATCCCGGCTGCTTTCCTCCATGTCAAGTTGACAGGTTCCGCAAAGCATCTTCGCTTCCGCGGCGGGCCGAACGCCAAGACCGAGCGACGGGCTGTTCTCAGCTCGCGCGGGCGCCGAGAGACCCGGGCCCCAGCAGGAACTTGCCGTCGGGCGAGAACGCCGACACGCGAACGCATCCAAGCACGTTCTTTGCCAACAGGCGTGCCGCAGTCAAATTCGCCCTGAACCCTACCGGGGCGCCGTCCGAAGCTGCCGTGATTCGAGTTCACTTCGCTATGCTCAGCTCGACCGTCCTGGCTGCTTCGACCCTGCCCAGCGCCCTCCACGCCACCATCGCGAATAGCACCTGCAAGGCCCCTACCACAACGAACGGCGCCCTAAGGCCGAACGTCGCGCCCAATGCCCCACCGGCCAGTGGACCCAAACCGAAGCCAAAGGAGCCGGCGCTCTGCACTATGCCGAAGGCCTTGCCTTGGCTTGCGCGACGGACCGCGCGGTTCACGAACCCGCCCATCGCAGGCCCTATGGCGCCTGCCGCCAACCCCACAGCAATGCGAAAAACATACAGACTGCCGATACGCGAGACAAAAGCCTGCGGAATCATGAAAACCCCGCTGAAAAGTGTACCCAGTACCAGCACCTTTCTTGGGCCGATCCGGTCGGCGACCAGGCCTATCGGCACGGCGACCAAAGCTGCGGAGATAGCGGTGACCGCCATCAGTTTCCCCGTGTCAGTGTTGACGTGCAGCTTGTCGGTCACCAGGGCCTCAACATAGAGGGGAAAGACCGGGCCGAGAACCGTTCCTGCGAACTGCAACAGAAACACCAGGCCGACTATCGTCACGAACCCGGGCTTGGCCAATACGGCCCACAGCCCTTCCTCTGATGCTGCGCCTCGGCCAAGCATTGCACGCGGGTGGGCCGGGCCCTCATCGGCAAGGGCCGCAACGACAATTCCACCGATCAGCAGGAATCCGCCGGCTATCCAAAAGGTGGGCGCGTAGCCCAACGTGTCCGCGGATATGCCGCCCAGCAGCGGGCCTATTGAACTGCCGGCGTATATCGCCGTCTGCATGAGCCCCAGGCCGAAGCCCGCGCGCCGC
>Ga0307380_10008450_pt1 | contig 13198 bp, 14 predicted proteins | sample UN3MG_FD_202239 | JGI IMG/M metagenome (GOLD analysis project Ga0307380, IMG submission 202239) | Soil microbial communities from Risofladan, Vaasa, Finland - UN-3 | ecosystem: Environmental > Terrestrial > Soil > Coastal area > Acid sulfate soil | place: Finland: Risofladan, Vaasa | collected... | reverse complement strand
GGTTAAGCCTGTAGTTCAGTCTTTTCTCGATGAGATCATCGATGAGCTTGCTAAAAATAACCGCCTGGAATTCCGTGATTTCGGCGTTTTCGAGACGAAAATACGTGCTGCCAGGAAAGCGCAGAATCCGAAAACGATGGAGCAGGTTCGAGTCCCGGCCAAACGAAACGTGAAGTTCAAGATGGGCCGGCTTATGAAACAGAAGATAAATACCTCGGGAAACACAGGGAATGCGGTTGATTAAATGACAGATATTCAGCCATTTCTATTATCGGCAATAACCTGCAACAGGGTTATCTTTGACAAAGTCTCCGGGATGCCGAGTATTATCGATATCGTCCAGACGATCGACGCTCAGAGATATCCGGCGAGACATCCGCAAATTGTCTTCTTCTGTGAGATGACGAATGGGCATGGCACAACGGATGTAAAAATATGTCTCGTCAATACCCAGGATGAGGAAAAAGTCGTATTCGAGCGGGAGGGAAAAGTCCGTTTTGAGAACGTTAAACAAATCGTTACGCTGGCAATGAACTTGCAGGGTATCGTCTTTCCGGGCCCAGGAGAGTACCGTTTTCAATTATTTGGGGGCGGAAATCTGCTCGGGGAAAGACGAATTGCATGTCGCCAGGTCAAGCTGCCGCCGAAGCCCGGGCCGACCGAACCTCAGCCGTAATGAGAGTATGATAAAAAACAGCAGTTTTTCTTTTCATGACCAATAGTAGAATCGATGAACGCAGTTCTCTATATCATTGCCGGCCCGCTTTTTCTAATCTCCATCGCGGCACATTTTTATGTTAAACTCCGCATGCGTCCGAAAGAAAACCCGGATTCGGAAGATGACTATTACTATGAGTTCGAGGATCAGCAGCCGGATGTTGCCAGATATATAAAATGGTCGAGAATCACATTTGCCGCCGCCACGGTCGGTGTATTACTGCTTTTTATTGCCGCTGTAATTTGACGCCCTTTTTTCTCATGCCCGCCTTTTTTTCCACGTTTTTTGAGGGAAAAACAGGGATAGAAATAATTTTTTCAAAAAACTTCTATTTTTTTGTTGACAACTACTACAAATTGTAGTACTACATTAGGAGGTATCAAATAGCAAAACTGTTTATCAGAAAGAGAGGTTGGTTGTATGGAAAAGAAATCACTTGATCATTTCGGGCAGTTGCAGCGTGCGGTCATCGAGGTCGTCTGGGAGCTTGGCGAGGCGAACGTGCGTCAGGTCTGGAAGCGGTTGTGCCGCAGGAAGGAACTGGCGTACACGACGGTGCTGACAGCCATGCAGAGACTCGAGAGGGCCGGATGGCTGAAGCATCGCGTTGACGGCAGGAAACACGTCTATCTGCCGACCAGGACCCGTGCGCAGGCCGACGCCGGCTCGGTGCGAAAGTTCGTCCAGCGGATGTTCAACGGAAACGCTCTTGTACTGTTCCGGCAGCTCGTGGAAGAGGGCGAGCTAAGCGACGAGGAGCTACGGGAGCTTCAACAGTTGATCAACCAAAAACGGAAGGAGAGAGTAAAATGATTCGCGAACTATTTTTAAGAGATATGTCGTTTTGGGCTGTAGCGTGGCAGAGTACGTTATTTGCCGTAATCGGGTTGGTTGGCAGTTTCCTCTTGAGGCGTCGGCCGGCCAGGGCATCCCAGGTGTTGTTTCTCGCGATAATCGCAGCCGTGCTCGTACCAACGATGGGTATCCTGGTTACACACTTTGAGTTGGGCGTCTTTACTGCTGAGCCGATTGCGCTGCCGTCAGTAGTGATGGACGTACCTGCGGAAGCGTCTGTGGTTTCGGCTTCGCCGGAGATTCAGCCCGAAGCACACGAGGTGGCAGCGGACCTGGAATTGTCTGCAGGCAGTTCACAAGGTGCCGACATTCCATGGCGAATGATTATGCTGTACGGATGGATGGCGGCGACCCTGATATTATTAGGACGATTGTCTGTCGACGTCGTTAACGGAATTCTTCTGCTGCGACGGGCACAATCTCGGGTGAGCGGGCATATCGAGCTGGCGGCGGATTCTGCAAGAGCAAGACTTGGAATCGCCAAAGCCATTCAGATCCGAAGCAGCGTGGATGTGCGCAGTCCCGTGATATGGTGCTGGAGCCCGATCCCTGTGCTCCTTCTGCCAGCCGATTTGGATGATGGTCTCGATTGGGTGGGCGTGATTTGCCACGAGCTGGCACACTGGAGACGTCGCGACCACATAAGCGGCCTGATTGCAGAGTTAATCGTATGTATCCTGCCGTGGAATCCGCTCTTGTGGTGGTCAAAGAAGCGAATGGTGAGATTCAGCGAGCAGGCATGCGATGACTGGGTCGTCGCCGGCGGGCAATCTGCCGAGGATTACGCGCAGTCGCTGCTCAATTTCAGACCTCAGAAGCAGGTGGCATTTGTGCCGGCGGTGGTAAGCAGTAAGAAGACGCTCGCCGGGCGTGTTCGCCGGATAGTGGAGGAAAGATGCAGCAGCCCATATAGCGGAGTGCGCTGGAGTTTGACCGCCGCCGCTATTGCTGGATGCATTACCGTTGGGATCGCATTTGCCCAGACGAAACCTCCCCAGTCAACCGGGACCGTCAAAACCAAAGTCGGCCAATCGGCGGTTATTGAAAAGCCTGCATTCCCTACGATGATGATAAAAGGCAGGATCCTGGACCCCAATAATGAACCTGCATATGGGGCACGCATTGTCGCCCTGCCAGTGACATCCTACGGTACAGCAATAAAGCTCAACAACAAAGAAGGATCTTTCGAGCTTCCCTGGTCACCGACATGGATCGAAGAGGGCCAATCAATCTATCTGATGTCAACATGTAATAATCTACAATTAAACCAGGGCGCCATCGTTGAGGTACATGATTTAACATCGCCGGTAACTGTCCGGCTTGAACCTGCTGCTGAGCTCGTAATGAAATTAGTCGATCTCAACGACAGGCGTGTAGCAAAATACAGTGCGATTCTTTCAGTGCTCGCTAAATTCAAGTGTCAGGCCTCAATCTTCGAAACCACAGTAGGAGCTCCGCGGGTGCATATATTCTCGTCTGTACCTTACGGCCCGAAATACACGCTGACTATTCAGGCCGACGGCTTCCAGACGAAACGAGTCATTGTTGATGCAACGGACAGGAGCAAAGAGGTCATCGACATCGGCACAATTGCCCTGCAGCCGCAAGATCCCACCAAACCCGCTGTTATAGAACGGGGACCAGACCCGGAGTTAGCCAAAGAGTTTCACGATATCTATCGCCTCGATGAGCAGGAGCTCATCAAATTCATCAAGCCGCCATTCGTGCTCGGACGCCAAGAATACTTGCTCACCACACCTCGTTACTCTTCTTTTGCTCTGCAGCATCCGGGTCACCACTACGGTTTTCGTTGGGACAATGAACTGAAGATGTATTCGTCTTTTAGTGCTCGTCAACTTTCGTGGGTCCTATACTTTGTATTGGGCATCCCGGAGTACGATTTCAACCTCCCCAAAGAACTGAAAGTAGATTTGCCTGGTGATTGGATCGTCCGTGCCGGATTGCCTATAGCCCAACAGCTAAAGGCCCTGGAAGAGATTATCTATGCCGAGACAAACAGGGCAATCCGCTTCGAGAAACGCACGATTGAACGAGAGGTCATCGTTGCTAAGGGCCGGTATGAATTCAAGCCGCACCCCAGCGGGAATTACTCGAACTATATTCCTCTCTGGGATGGCAGATTCCAAACTGCTGAGTACACAGTTGATTCGCTGGAAGGGCTGTTCGCCAATATCGAGCGTGAGATAAAAATGGAGATTGTGGATGAGACCGAACCGGCGGAAATCGCAACAATTCGGTACAAATGGGTCGATCGGGATCCGGAACCGACAGGCGACAAACTAAGCGTTCTTCTGGATGACCTCGCCAAGACGACATCTTTGCGATTCAAAGTCGAGCGCCGACCGACCCAGATATGGTTCGTTACCGAGACAAAAAAGAACTAATCGCCGGACTTCTCATTCACACAGGTGCAGACGTAAACGCCAGAGCCAGGCCGGGCGAGATCGTATTGTCCTTTACAGGAGCATCGGGACGCAGAGGTTTGCATCACTTTTAGCGTGCCGGCCGCAATGATCGCACCTATACTCCGCATCTTCGATTAAAATCTCGAATTCCTGCTCATCACTGAGATTAAAACCCTGAGATATAAGATAACACAGGTGCTCGCTATGGCCCCCAGTGCAGCATTCCGTATTGTGTTGTGCAATTTCTTCAGCCATGATGAATACTTCCTTAATTATTCATTTCAATGTAAATAACTATACGGTTTGTCTGATTGAGAAGTTCATTTCAATTGGTTAATACCAGGCCTGTCTCAGAAATCACAGCCTTCGAGTTGTCGCAGTTTGTTAAAACCGGGAGAAATTATGAAAATCCGCCCATGTCTGAGCTTGGATGAAGCAATGATGTGAGCAGTGGTAAAAAACGCAATAGGGCTTTGGTTAAGCATGACCGGCGAGTGCTCCTCCGCTACCACTCGCCGGTTCACGTCCGGGTCTTTGCTGATAGAGTACCTTATCGGCAGGAAACGGCACTATGTTAACCTGGATAAGAAAATTTGAAACGACCGGCCCCTGGTTTTGACATCGATTATTCCGAATCACGCATTATAGAGAGGGGATTGACGCCGGCTATTAATTCACCAGCCGCTTTTTGAGCCTTCTTATCGCAACGTAGCCGACTACCAGGATAAATATGGCGATATAGAGCAAATCCAGCAGAAGGACCGGTCTATAATCGTTCATGCATACGGACCTGACTAATCTGACCGAGTGGGTCAGGGGGACAATTTCAGCCAGCGGTCGTACGAAACCGGGTAAATTTTCGATTGGAAAAACAACGCCCGAAAAGAAAAAAATTGGCGAGATAAAACCGGTGAAATAGAAATTAAAGTGGTTGATGGTTTTTACGAATGAGGTCACCAGCAGCGAAAGTGCCGCGAACATTACGCCGGTGAGAAAACCGACCAGCGGCGCAAGCAGGCCGTAAGGCAGAGCGACAATTTTGAACGCCGAGAGTATGCAAAAACGGCGAATGAGAAAAACAATCCCTTCGTCCCGGCCCATAACATTTCACCGACGATGAGGTTGTTGACGGTAATCGGCGCCGCCAGCATCCCATCGTAGACTTTTTCGTACTCCAGCCGAATGAATGTGCCGAAGCTGCATTCGAACGCCGAGGTGAACATTGCCGTAGATGATTTTCATCGCCGTGGTTTTGCCCGCGCCGTTTGGGCCTAAAAATCCGAAACAACTGCCGGACTCGACCGAAAAGCTAAGGTCGCGCACGGCCTGGGTTTTGCCGAAGCTTTTACTGATATTTGTTACGGTAATTATTGTTTTTGCCATCTGAACTACTACTTCCGTACGAAACGTAAGGTTCACTGCCGATTCTCTAAATTCGCTTAAAATACCATATCTGTCATTGAATTGCAGCTATTCTATATCGTTATTTGCATTTCGTGCAGCCGCAAAAAAAAGTTACTCTCGTAGACAGTTAAGGATTTGCCGGACTGGTATCCTGCCGAAATCCGGAGTATATTACTCAATCTGACCGAATCATTCTGTCATCCCTGCGAAAGCAGGGATCCATGAACGCAGCAATAAGCTGGCAGGGACTGAAATAAGACGGCGTGAATATGATGACAAGACGTGAGAGATTGATGGCGACGTTACGGGGCGAACCGGTGGACCGGCCCCCGGTCAATTTTTACGAACTCGGCGGATTTGCGGTCGATCCGTCCGACCCGGACGAGTTCAATGTCTATAACGATCCATCCTGGCAGCCGCTGCTGCAACTGGCTGAGGAGCAGTCCGACCTGATTCGGATGCGAAGTCCCGTCAGGCCTCGCGGTCACGAGCCTGCCCGGAGCGAAGTCGAAGGACTCGATGCCGGCGGCCCCCGCGGCGAGTTCTTCAAGACGGAGAAATTTTCTGCTGATGGCTGCCGCTTCAAGCGCGTGACTTTAAATATTGCCGGCAGAACCATGACGTCGCTGACTCGCCGCAGTCCCGATATCGACACCGTCTGGACCTTGGAGCACCTGCTGAAAAGCACGGACGATCTGAAGGCATATCTGGAGCTGCCGGATGAAGTCTTCGCCGAGCAGATCGATGTCACCGGCCTGATCGAAGAGGACCGAAAGCTTGCCGGCCGCGGCATCGTCATGGTCGATACGGAGGACCCGCTTTGTGCCGCGGCGTCTCTTTTCAGTATGGAAGACTATACGGTTGTCGCTCTGACCGAGCAGAAATTGTTTCATAGGCTGCTTGAAAAGCTTTCGCGCCACATATACACCAGAACGCAGGTGACGGCCGAGGCGTTCGCCGGTCATTTATGGCGCATTTACGGGGCGGAGTATGCAACCGAGCCTTATCTGCCGCCGCACCTGTTCGAAGAATACGTCGTGCGCTACACCGGCCCGATGGTCGAGATGATTCAAAAGCACGGCGGTTTCGCCCGGATTCATTGTCACGGCAGGATTCGTGCCGTTCTCGATTACATCGTAGAGATGGGCCCGACTGCTATCGACCCGATTGAGCCGCCGCCGCAGGGGGATGTCGAGCTTGCGTACGTCCGCCATAAGTACGGCAAAGATCTGGTCCTTTTTGGAAATATAGAATTTGCCGCTATAGAAAATACCGAGCCGGCCGAGTTCGAAAAGCTCGTCGAAAAGACTCTCAAAGACGCAGCCGCCGGTCAGGGCAAAGGCTTCGTCCTGATGCCGTCCTCAGCCCCTATCGGCCGGATGATTAATTCCAGGATCCTAGGGAATTACGAGACCATGATACGCCTGATCACTCAGATTTAGGTTAATTTCGTATGAAGAATTTGCAGACATTTTTCGATTCTGGTAGTATGCCTATGTTATGATAGTGAAGATTTAAGAATGGCTTTTCTTTCCCATTCTTTACCCGCTAGTTCTTCAAAGAGAGTTAAAAAAGCAACTTATGCAAAGATTTACAAGAGTCACTTTGATGAGTTAACCGTTCGGGATTTTGTCGGTTATTTCTTTGAGTGTCCTTGTCCTGATAGGGCTTAATAAATAGGGAAAGGATTGATCCGAGAGAACCTTTCTAATGAAACGAAATAAACCTTATTTCATACGTGCTGAACTTGTTTTTTCCCTATGCGCTTCCCCCCATCTTATAGATATGGCTTATTAGAATATATGTATACAGAATCAGATGAACTAACAATCCACTAAATATAATGATCTTATCAAAGGCATCAATATAAAAATGTCTAGCAATGCGAAAGCGATCAAGCCTATTGTAGACAGTTATTGTTTCCTTACCCCCTTCGATTGCTATCAATACTCTACTAAGAAAATAGATGCGCGATGAAAAGTATACCGAGCAGTAGGTCATACACAGATACAGTACGATCTCAGCAATCAAGAGATATACCTGCAGGGATATGTAATCGAAGTTTAAAAGCGCCCATCCGATTATTACAAAACAACTTGGTATTAAGAACGAGCAAATGGCTGCTCGTATATTGCTGAAATGCCGAAGCATATTTCCAGCTTCCGAATAAATGCTATCTGGTTCAAGCTTCATTGTTTGGCCTCATCTTCTCTTGAATTAAGGATAAAGCGTCGTTGAGAGTAAATACCTTTTCCGCATCTTCATCCGAAATAGTATAATCAAGGATATCCTCTAAGAACATAATGAAATCAACAGAATCAGTCGAGTCCATTCCGATATCATCCACGAGTGATAGGTCAATCAATCGTTTGTTTACTTTTCTTATTGTTTCTTTACATTCGGCAGGACCAATGAGCCACGATAAATAGGCACAAAGTCGAATAACTATATCTCTGGCGATTGCCTGTTTGTATCTATTGCATGCATATTCGATCTCATCGATTATAGCAGGTTCTATATTCAGGAGGATCTCATCTCCGCTAATACTCAGATCACAGAGGCGACGATATTCTTCCTTCGTTTTCTCTTGTCGTTTCCGTTCAGTCGCCTTTATTTGTAATTTCTTAGCTTTGCTGAATAACTTTTCAGGCGTTCCCTCCCATTCCTCGAGCAGAGATTTTTCAAGTAGCATTATTCGACTTCTGAGCTCAGCATTGTCCTCTTTGAGTTTGGTATAATTACGCCAATGGGCATTTGTTTTAGCTTCAATTACCGAAACGATATGTACTATCCAGCCAAGCTTGAAAAACCAGAGGAATACAGCAGCCGCAAAAAAAGCTAAACCTAAGTGTAGTCGAAGTTGTAGAAACTGCGCCAATCCAGGGATAACCAAGATAAATATGTACGACATAGCGGTACTGAGGATTTTCATGGTTTTTGCCTTTGTTCTGAATTATCTCTCTTAAAATCAGTGTAATTATAGAAGGTCTTTCTGCGAATAACAAGAAATTATAAGTTTTTTAATGATAATATCCTTGTCTTAACTCACAGAATATTCAAGAGAGCTTTCTATCACAGAGGTGTCGCATCGAAAACCAGCACTTTAAAAGGCTCCAATTCAAACGTGTGCGTTTTGCCCGCCGACAGCACAATTGCTTTACTGCCGGTGTCCTCTTTCCACGGGCTTTTTAGAGAGTATTTTTCCGCCGCACCGTTTGGCAGCTCGAAGACTTTGCCGATATCAATTGTTATACTGCCCGGCTTGTCACTGGGATTGCGCAGCGACAGGACACCTTTTCTTTCGGACCAAGCGGCCCAGCCGTAAATTTCTCCGGCGGCCGGGTCGCCGCCGGCCCAGTGCGTATCAACCAGTACGCCCGCGTTGTTGCCGGACCATTTCGCTCCCTCGGCCAGGGCATCCCAGTGCTCCGGCGACATCAAAGACGGTGTGATATACAGTTCCTGGCAGTTGGTCCCGCTGGCGAAGAAATCTCGAATATCTTCGGCAAGACCATCGCTCTCATTCGGCAGTCCGTGATTGGCGAACATGATGCCCTGTGTCATGAGCGAATTGAGAGGATACAGCGGCGCGCGGCTCACGACGTTGTGGTAGGTCTCCTTGTCGCGGTAGGTAATCTGCTGCCGGCGTTCTGTGCCGGTGCCGTGCTTACCCCAATCGGCCCCGGAGCGCCAGGTCGAATCGCAGTGCCACAGCCAGTAAGGCGAGGACCATGTCCCTGTTGTGGTATTGATGAATACATCGGGTTTGACGCGGCGCAGCTCGCTCATAAGCCGCAGCAGGGCCTCCATATCACTTGCGAATTCGGCGGTGGTTCCGGCGGGCCTGCCGCCGACGCCTATGCCGTCGAACTTGAAATAGTTCAGGTCATAATCGTTAATCATTTTGATACACACGTCCCGGAACCTGCCGAAATATTTGGTGCCGGCCAGCGAGAAACCGCTCTTGTTCGTTTCGAAGCCCTGCGCCCGGCCGTACTTGAGCCTCGCCTCTTTGGCCTGGCCGTAGCCGCCGAAGGGAGAAAGCCATGCCCCTAAAACCGAATCATATTTTTCCACCATTCGTCGAAGCGGCACAAATCCATCGGGATAGCCCTCGTGAAACAGCCAAAGCGAGGCCGGGTCGTCCCATCCATCGTCCAGAACGAACGACTGCATCGCTACCCCGCGCTTTTGAATCAGCTCCCTGCCGAACAGCTCGACCACTTCGGCGAATTGTCCCGGCTGGATTTTCTCGGCCCCGTAGCCGATGTCGTACCAACTGTTGTAATGCAGGAACGACCTGTAGGGATGCACCCGCTCGCGTTCGATATAATACAAAAAGCCGCGGCGTAACTGTCCCTCCGGAACCACTCCGAACACCGAGCTTTGCACGAGCTGCTCGCCCGGCATCAGCCTGGTTGCATAGGGCAGGCTGCATTTAAAACCGTTTGAGTCGCTTGTACTCTTCGATAAGGGACTCTCAAAGGCGAAGAACATATTGCCCGCCACCACCGGCGAACCGTCCACGGTTCCTTTGACCTCGGCGCCGGCCGCCAGCTCCCACAGCACGATTTCTTTTATGTCGATCGCTTCGTTCTGAGCCGTGAAGGCGATTTCCTGCCGGACATAGTTCGAGCCATCCCGCAGCATTGCTCGCCACTGGACTTTGAGATTGCCATCGGACGAGCTTAGCATTACGAGGATTTCTTTGCCGGCGAATCGTTCACCCAGCCGGCATGACTTTGGATACGGCTCAATGATTTTCATCTGCGACATGCCAAGTATTTTCAACTCGGAAGCTCTCAAAACCCGCCCGCTGTCCAAAACAAGTTGGAAGCATTCGGCCTGCCCGGCGTCAATCGCAGCCCCTGCCAGCTTATCGACAAAGTGATTAGGTTTTAATCGTCCTCCGGATATATCCCATTGACATAAAAGCACGGTATTTTCCAAGACCAGCCGACTCCCTTCCAACGTGCATTGCGCAGCTCCCGGCTCCGGCCCGGGAAATTCAATCCCCGCCCCGGCCGAACCAAAAGCGCCAAAAACCAATACGACGAAAATCAAAATATCTAAAAACTGTTTATTCCAATTTCTGTGGTTCATATCACGTTCCTTTCCTGTCTTGTAATTTTCGATGCCACATCATACCAAAAACCGGTTGATACAAAAACTAATTGTGTGGATAAAAAACAGCCTCGAACTGAGATTCTCTTTCGCAAATAATCCATGACAAGCAAGCCTACATTTGGTAATATGAGCCTTAAAGATGCTGAACGAGGCGGCATTATGCATCTGTTTTGAGAACCCTATGCGAGAAACGAGGTGATTTCAAAAAAGGGGGATATAAGTAAGGTTTGTTTGTATTGGATTTAATAATAATTTGAGAATAGTAACAATGGCTGGTCAATTCTTCAATACTGATTTGTTAAACAAACAGGAACTCCAAGTTGCATTACAGACGCAAGAAATATTTGGGAAAGGACGATATGGTTTTTGTGATTTTTCTCTTGATGGAATTGACTTGTTATTACAGGGCATTCATCACTTCCGAAACGCTGATGATTCGTTGGATGGTATGGGAGAATGGAAAAATCACAGATTAGCCATAAGATCAATAGTCTATTATAATCTATATCATATAAGCTTGACTTATAAGGCAGTCTACAACCTTATACACCAAGGTTATTATACAGAAAGTTCGATATTGTTGCGATCTATCGTTGAGAATCTTGTGAGAATGAAGTATCTACACAAACAGAACGACATTGATTTGGTGGAGACTTCTTTTGCTGGACACTATGGGTATAAAGGGAAGAAATTTAAAGTACGGTATAAAACGATGTTTGATAGCATAGCACCGGGTCTATACAAATTCTATCGTATGCTATGTGATATGGCTCATGGTTCTTTTGCAGCGCATCTCCTTAAGATTGCAGAACGAGATTATGAACAAAAGACAATTACCTTAGATGATGGGCTGATTTTCAAATTGCATGAATCGAGCTATGTAGTAAATCAATTCGCAGTTTACCTGTTTGCCCACATTAAATTCATGCTTTTGATTTTCCCAGAAATTGAAGAGAATGTGATAGAACCTTATACGAGTAAATATTATAAAACTATTTCTAAGTTTGAAGCCGTTATGAAGAATTTTTCTGAAAATGAACAAAACAAAGAATGGTATAACACAGTCAAACAATTATGGGAAAATTAGAAGTAGCAGTTAAGTAGAGTGTTCAAAATTTATTTTACACACCCTATGAGGTGATTTGTAGCCCCCGCTCGGATTACAGAAGCACTAACTCTCGCATACCTTCAGAGTCTTGAATTAAAAGCTTACCTCCAGCTTTCTTTTGTGTCCAAAGAAAATCATAAATGGCAAGGGATCTACTAATTACTTCTGTTAAGCTATGTGCGTCTGTCTCGTCTTTCAGAACTTCCATTCTCGTGCGTACGTTCGAGGCCAATTCCAGATTGAGTCTTTTGGCCTTGTTTTTCTTGGGTATCCTCGGCATTTCTTACCTTTGTGGCCCGAAACATCGCCAGCAGTCCTATCACGAAAATCATTGCAGCAGTAATAAGAGAAGCAACCAGCGTTAAGTTATCAAGGCCATCGTTTTTGTTTCTGATGAACTCTCTTGCGATTCCAAATAGCGCCAAAATTGCGGCTATCGCCACTACCTCTCCACCACCTCTATTTTTGAGAAAGGCGAGGATGGGTGCAATCCAGCCCCTTCCGATCTCATTTATGCCTGTCTTATAGAGTTCGTAAGGAGGGCATGCCCCCCCAGCACCATGAGTTGATAGCTGGCGAGATTCCAGTACACTATTTGTTTGTCCTTTTGATGCTTTGTCCATGCCGTTTGGCTACCCCACTGGGGAACAAACGACACGAACGCACAAAGAGATACACGACCATGTCGTGACTCCCCAGTTGTGCGTTCCTGCGGTCAACAATGTCACAGTCCGCGCCCTTGTCGCCTTTTGTTTTTCACAAGAACGTATTTTTTCATTTTGTAAGGAGCCTACTACTCTTCAACTCCTTTCTTGTCGGAAGCTGCCTTACAAAGGAAAACAGCTTCCCACACCTCTACTCATAATATTCTCCTACCGGCAGTCCGGCTTGTTGGCCAGCGGCACGGCATACATATTTAATACATATTAAATACATACATCAACAAAAAAATGAAATATTTTTACGTGATCGGCCTTTTTTCGCAGATTTCCTTTTGGTTTGAGTATGTATGTACTTATACTACAAAGCTTTACAAATTCTGCCTGAAGGCTTAAATTTTTTCAAATTTTTTCTGACTTCTCAAAGAAGAATTAGATTTGTCAAGCGTTTTGTGCTCATTTACTTGCTCTGTCGAGATGAGGGCTGCGTCTCACGGAGATTTTTCTGAAATTCACTTGATATTTAATATGTTATATGATATAATATTCATATAACATACGTATGTCATATTTAGAATGGAGAAACATAGGAGGAAAAAGTAAGAATGAGAACAAATCGGGGCTGTTGAAACAGTCCAAAGGTGGCGTTTGAGATTGCCGCGCGATTCTTCGAATCGCTCGCAATGACAGCAAAACGAACCTTTTGTCATTGCGAGGAGCGCAGAGACGAAGCAATCTCACGTTTTTCAAAAACCCCTATACTCGAGTTTATCCGGAGAAGCTATTTGAAAAAACAAAGCGTGCGCCAAGGTAAGCTGGTGCAATTCAGCAGGTATGAATCCTGCCCGGCCAAAGATTAGCCGACCGGCCGGAATGAATACGTGCGTATCAGGAGGTAACA